>Ga0209100_1002011_pt1 | contig 13137 bp, 17 predicted proteins | sample lystaG_FD_185480 | JGI IMG/M metagenome (GOLD analysis project Ga0209100, IMG submission 185480) | Glacier valley bacterial and archeal communities from Borup Fiord, Nunavut, Canada, to study Microbial Dark Matter (Phase II) -... | ecosystem: Environmental > Aquatic > Freshwater > Ice > Glacier ...
AGCTCACAACCCACCACCCATAACCCATAACCCAATCTCTATGGCCTACATCGGCGTCTACACCTGCACCCTGGAAATGCCCTGGGTCTCGAGCCTCAAGCAAAAGCGCTCGCTGGTCAAACCGGTGGCCGAGCGGCTCAAGGCCCGCTTTCCGGTCTCGGTGGCGCGGCTCGAGGGCCTCAACGCTCACGGCTGGGAAACGCTGGGCGTGACCACCATTCACGCTGAGGCCCAGTGGGTCGAGGAAATTCTGCGTAAGGTGTCCGACTTCGTGGCAGGCGAGGGCGACTACCGGGTCACGAACGAGCGGCTCGAGGTCCTCCTTCTCGAGGATGTGCTGGGAGATTGAGACCTGAGCGTAACCCTGACTCGAGTGTTCTCAGCCCTCCCCCACTATGCTCGAGCGATGCTGATTCTGGGACACCTCGCCATCACCTGCTTTTTGACGGGTTTGATTTGGCTGGTTCAGGTGGTGCAGTATCCCCTTCTCGCTCGAGTAGGACAGGACGCTTTCCGGGCTTATCACAGCGGACACACCACGCAAATCGGCTTCGTGGTCGGCCCGGCCATGCTGCTCGAGCTGGTTCTCGCCGGATGGCTGCTGCTCGAGCGCCCCGGTCTGCTCACCGTGCTGGGCGCGGTTTTGCTGGGCCTCATCTGGGCCTCCACCGCATTTTTGCAGGTGCCGCAACACGGCATACTCTCGAGCGGCTATCACGAGGGGACCGTCCGGGCGTTGGTGCGGGGCAACTGGATACGAACGGCGTGCTGGAGCGCCAGGGCCGTCATCGCACTGATTCTAGCCGCACAACTTTTAAAGTAACTTGACCCGCTCGAGCGCCTCTGCCGGGTGAAAGGTGTACTCGCCGGTAGCCCCTTCGATGTGGGCCTCGCGCACCACGCCTTTTTTGTCAATTAAAAAGGTTGCCCGCTTGCTGACACCTGCTTCCTCGAGCGCCACCCCGTAAGCCCTGGCCACGCTCAGGGTCATGTCCGAGAGCAGCGGCACCTCGATGCCGTACTCCACCGCCCAGGCGCGGTGGGTGTGCAGGCTGTCGCGGTTGATGCCCAGCACCACGCTGCCTAGCGCAGCAAACTCGTCGCTCGAGCCGGAGAACTCGGGAAGCTGCATCGAGCAAACCGGGCTGAAATCCAGCGGATAAAACACCAGCACTACGCTTTTTTGACCCTGATAGCTCGAGAGGGTAATGGACTCTCCCTGATGGCTTTTAAGGGTGAAATCTGGCGCAATGTTTCCGATGAGGTCGGTGGGGTTGAGGTCTGACATAGGGACAGGTTACAGGAAGACGGGTGACAGGTCACGGGGCAAAATCGCTCTGGCACTCGAGCCAGTCCCAGGCAGCTTTGCGAGATTTGAAAACGTGAAGCTCGAGGTGTGGGTAACTTTTGAGTTGCTCGAGGGTTCTGAAGGTGCGTTGCGGACCCTCCCAAACCCAGCGTATGAACTCGAGGTCCAACTTTTCGGGGCAGCCGGGGGCCATGTCTGGGCGGGGCCTACCGTGATACTCAATCCGCCGCTTCAGAACGGACCACAGCGAAACCCACAACGATACATCCAGCACAACGGCGGCGTCTGCTCGCTTGAGCCGGAAGGGCAGCGTGCTCGAGTAGCTGCCGTCTATCACCCAACCGTCTTCCCTTGCCAGTTCTTTTGCGCGAAAGTCGAACTCGGGGCGCTCAGGTCTCTGCCAACCGGGACGCCAGAATATCGCGTCCAGGGGGTAAGCGGGAACGCCCAGCTTTTGTGCCAGCGCTCGAGCCAGAGTGCTCTTGCCCGACCCTGCATTGCCCAGCACGCAGACGCGTTTCATCGCTCGAGGGCCTTCTCAGCTCTCTCGAGGGTGCGTTTTATCCACTCGGGTGCGTCCGGGTGGGCGTAGATTTCACTCGAGGTCAGCCACATCACTTCGGCCACCTCCTCGGGTTGCGGGGTGGGCGTTCCGCCTGCGTATTCGCACAAAAACTGCACCGTGACCGCCCAGCGCCCGTCTCCGGTCAGCAGGCTCTGGCTCGAGAGGTAGCGCGGCACGCTCACGGTAACGCCCGTCTCCTCGAGAATTTCACGCCGAACGTTGTGCTCGAGCGCATCTGAAAGCGTTTCGCGCTCGACCTTGCCTGCTGGAAACGCGATTTTACCCGGCAGATACGACTCGCTGTAGGCGCGGCGAATCATCAGATACCTGTCCGCCCGGTAAACGATTCCCTCCACGAACACGAAAAACGGGTGACTCACTTCCAGGCTCGAGCCAGCGGTGGGGTCAGAACCGTGGCCTTCAGTCTGTGAATCAGCTCGAGAAACACCTCGTCGTACAGCGGGTTGGTCCATGCTGGAGACTGTACCAGCAGCACGCTAGAGACGTCACTAAGCAAGATGGCTTGCTCTGGCCCAGTGCGGCGCTCGAGCGTCACCTGCGTTCTCGAAAACTTATCGCCCATTTCGCTCCAGGTTCGCTCCACATCAAAGCCCTCTGAAACGGCAACGCTCGAGTGCCAACCGGGGTAAAGGCAAGTGTAGTGAGAAATCAGGCCGCGCTCGAGGACGTGCCCCACCCAGTTTCCGGGCCGAACCCGGTTTGAGTCGCCACTCGAGCTGTACAAATCGTGGTGCGAATCGAGGTTGAGCAGAGCTTGGGGTGACGCTTGTCGAACTCGCTCGAGCCACCCAATCCCACTTTCATGACTCAGCGCCGCGTAACAGGGCAAACCCTCGAGTGCCAGCAGCTCGAGCGGGTTTCCATAAAGTGGGAAATCCACTTTCAAGACTTCCCAACTGTCGCCACCGCGCACCCTAACCATTTGCCGCCAACGCTCATGGCGGTGATACTCGAGGTCGGGGCTGCCCCACAGCGGGCTGTCAAAAACGTGTTCGCTCGAGCCAGCGTAAAAATCCCAGTCCAGGCTGAGCAGCATTCAGTCCCCGTCAATCAGGCGCTGGAGAAGGCGGGCGGTCCCCTCCAGCGCGACGTCCGGCTCGATTTCGAGCGCGTCGGAACCGACCATCTGGCGCAGCACGGAGAGGCCCAGAATCTGCGACGCAATCAGGCCCGCTCGAGTGCGCCGGTGTTCACCCTCGAGCCGTGCGGTCAGTGGCTCGATAAACTGCTCGTCCAGCGCAGTCTTCAGCAACAGGGCGGCGGATTCGCTCGAGGTGGAGCGCAGCAGGGTCAGCATCGGGTCGCGGCCCCGCTTGGCAAAAGCGTAGCGGGCCAGCCGCTCACCCAACGTCTCGAGCGGTCCCTCAAACAGCCCTTCCAGGCTCGAGGACCCAGACAGAGTTTCCACGAAGAGCTTTTCCTTGCCCCCAAAGTAGCGAATGACCAGCGCCGCGTTGACCCCTGCCCCAGAAGCGATGTCGCGCACGCCCACCGCATCGAATCCCTTCTCGGCAAAAAGGCTGCGGGCCGCCCCGAGAATGGCGTCTCGGGTCTGCTCGGATTTTTTGGGCGGGATGGATTCGGGCATGGGTGTAAACAGGTGTTGACAAATTAAGGGTAAGCGGTTAAGCTCGGGAAGTAAACAGACGTTTACACATCTCCATAAATCCAGTTTAGCCCAGTTCGCTCGAGTGCATCATCTCGAGCCGGAGGTTTTATGTCTCAGCAAACCACACCACCCAAAACCGTCCTCGTCACCGGAGCCTCTAGCGGCATCGGATACACCACCGCGCAAACATTGGCTCGAGCAGGCTACACCGTTTACGCCAGCGCCAGCAAAGTCGAGGCGCTGGCATCGCTCGAGGCGTTGGGTTGCCGTGCCTTGCAGCTCGACGTGACCGACGAGCACTCGAGGCTTGAAGCGGTGCGACACATCGAATCCCAGCACGGCGCGGTGGACGTTTTAGTCAACAACGCGGGGTACGGCCTCAGCGGTGTGGTGGAAGAACTCGAACTCGAGACTCTGCGCCACGAGTTCGAGACCAACGTGTTCGGGCTGGTGCGCCTGTCGCAACTGGTTTTACCGGGAATGCGTTCAAAGGGGTGGGGGCGCATCGTCAACGTGGGCAGCGTGGGCGGCAGCTTCACCGCACCGGGCGCGGGCGCGTACCACGCCAGCAAGTACGCTGTCGAGGCGTTTTCGGACGCGCTACGCATGGAAACTCGAGGCTTCGGGGTGAATGTGGTGCTCATCAAGCCCACCGGGGTGCAGACTTCGTTCGCGGCCACGCTCGAGGGCAGCGCTCCCCTGCCCGCCCTGGGCAGCCCTTACCGCGCTTTTGCCGAAAACAGCGCTCGAGTGACCCGCGAGATGTTCGGCAAGAACGCGCGCATGGCTGGAATCATCGCCCCTGAGCAGGTCGCTCGAGCGATTCTGAGCGCGGTTCAAGCAAATGTGCCCCGTTCCCGCTACGTGGTGGGTCTGAGTGGTCACGTTTACCTGGCCCTGCGCCGCTTACTCTCAGACCGCGTCTGGGACGCACTGATGGCGTCGCAATTCCCGATGAACCCTCGAGCGGGGCGTGTGAACCGCTCGAGCAGGTCTACAGTTTGAGCAGCCAGCGGGCGATGTTGAAGTAAATCAGCAGGCCGGTGGCGTCCATCACCGTGGTCAGAAACGGACTCGAGGTCACGGCGGGGTCAATCTTGAGCTTGTCAAAAAGCAGCGGCAGCAAGCCGCCAATCACGTTGGCCACCACGATGATGACGAACATGGACATGGCCACCGCCGCCGCCACCAGCGGCTGGGTGTACAAAAAGCGCACCCGCACGTAGGCAAACGCGGCCAGCACGACCCCCAGCAGCACGCCAGTGGACAGCTCCTTGAAGGCCACCCGCACCGCGTCGCGTCCCCGCACCTGCCCGGTGGCGATGGCCCGCACCACCAAAATGGCGCTCTGCGAACCGGTGTTGCCCCCGGTGGCGGTGAGGGTGGGCAAAAAAGCGGCCAGCGCGGTCTGGGCGGCAATCTCGTCCTCGAAGCTTTTAATCACGCTGGCGGTCAAGAATTCGCTCACCGCCAGACCCGCCAGCCACAGCACCCGTTTGCGCCACAGCGCCGTGACCGGGGTCCGCAGGTAGTCAATTTCGGACCCTTCCATCGCCACACCTTTGTAGATGTCCTCGGTGGCTTCCTCCTGCACCACGTCGAGGGCGTCATCTACGGTGACGATGCCGCGCAGCACGCCCTTGTCGTCCACCACCGGTAGGCTCGAGAGGTCGTAGTCGCGCATGAGGCGCACCACATCTTCCTGGTCGGTGTCGGTCCGCGCGAAGATGATGTCCCGGCGAGCCAAGTCGGCCACCCGCTGCTGGGGCGAGGCCGTGACCAGCCGCTCGAGCGGGATGTCGCCCAGCAGGTGGTTTTGCCCGTCCACCAGGTACAGGTGGCTCAGCGTTTCAGCCTGACCCGCCGCCCCGCGCAGAAATCCCAGCGCCTGCCCCACGGTCATTTCCTCGCGCAGCGCCACGTACTCCGGGGTCATCAGGCCCCCGGCTTCGTCATTTTTGTAGCGCTCGAGTTCGCGGGCGCGCTCGGACAAGGTGGGCGGCAAGCTCGAGAGCAGGTGCTGGCGCTTGTCCAGGTCGCGCTCGAGCGCCTTAAGCAGGTCGGCCACCTCGTCGGGACCGATGAACGCGCCCATGATTCGCAGGCGGTCGGGTGCCAGGTCGCTCACAAACTCGACTTGCTCGAGCAGCGGCAAATCGGTGAAGGTGCTGGCGGCGCGCTCGACGGGCAGCAGGCGCAAAAAGACCAGGCGCTCGTCGCGGCTGGCAATCTCGAAAGCAGCGTCCACCACGGTCTCGGGCTGGGAGCGCAGCAGGGTCTTGAACTCGCTCGAGCGGCCTTCGCGCAGGGTCTCGAGCAGCGTTTCCGGGGTCAGCAAAACATCTGGGTAGAGCATGGTCTCACCTCTTGAACGTGGCCCACCGGGACCACGCGCGGCTCGAGTCGGCTCGAGCCGTTTTGAATCAGGGGTGAGACCAAAGTGCGGAACACCCCTGAGCTACCCCTCGGGGCAGGCTTCCGGGTTGTGAACTGGGGGGTTCCATAGGGGTCTGCTTCTCCTTCATGTAGCCTGGGCATGCGGCCTGGGCGTGCAGGCTGAGTTTGAACATCGTGACGGCTCGAGCAACAAGGCACACCCTAGCTACAGTGCGCTTCGTTACTTTGCTCGAATAAGCTGAATTTCAGATGAAGAGCGGGTTTGGAAAACTGGAGTGGGGAATTCAAGCGGGGTCGGGTAAGGCGTCTTCACCCTCGAGCGCCTCATCCTCGTCCTCGAGCGGTTGCGGCAGCTCGAGGGTGAACTCGGCCCCACCCTGTGGATGGGTGCGCCCGGTCAGTCTTCCGCCGTGCAACTCGGCAATCTGCGAGGCCACGCTCAGACCCAGACCCGAGCTGTTGGACTTCGAGTAGAACGCCTCGAAGATGCGGTCCTCCGCGCCTCTGGGCAGGCCTGGACCGCTGTCGCGCACGGTAAAAATCAGCTTGTCGGCCCGCGTCTCGAGGTCGCAGCGCACCAGCCCGTCGTCGCCTGCGGCCCGCCGCGCGTTGGCCAGCAGGTTGCGAAGCGTCTGCACCAAGCGGTCTGGGTCTCCCAGCACGTACACGCCCCAGTTTCCGGTGAAAGAGACGCCCACCGTCAAGCGCTCGAGCCGCTCTCTGAGGGTCTGGGCGCTCATATAATGCAGTGCCAACATGATGTCGCTGCGCCCACGGGCCAGTTGCATCAGGTCCTGGGCCACGAAATTGAGTTCAGCGGCCACCTTTTGTGCCTGCTCGAGGTCGGTCTTCAGGGCGCTCGAGGGCGTCGCTCCAGCGGCGTTTTTCTCCAGCGCTTTTTTCAGATAGCCCTGAATGCTGGTTAAGGGCGCACCGAGTTCGTGCGCCACCTGCCCGATGAAGCGGTTCTCGAAATCCTTCTGGTCGCGGATGCGCTGGAGCAGGCCGTTGATGGACGACACCAGGGTGAAGAGTTCGTCGTGGCGGCGCGGCAGGGCAATTTCACTGCGACTGAACGGCTCGAGCGCGTGGGCCTCGTCGGCGGCGCGGGAAAGGCCGTACAGGGTGCGCCGACCCACAAATAAGCCCATCATCATCATGAAAATGGCGCTGAGCACCGTGCCTCCCAGCAAAAATTGCACGGCGGTCTGACGCACCAGCACCAAATCGGTTTCGGGCAGCGCCACCCACAGCCGAATTTTGGCCGAGGTTCGCTCCACCGAGCGGTACTGCACGCCGCCCAGTTCGGGCAGGCGGTAAGACCCCACCGGCAAAGTTCGGCCCACGTCCATCAGCACGCTCGAGGTTCCGGCCAGGGTTTTACCCTTGCTGATGATTTGTAAAAGCGCCTGATTGTCTTTGGGAACGAGTCGCTGACCAAAAGTGTTGAGCGGTTCGTTCCAGATGAGCGCAATAGCGTCGGCCCGCTCGTTGAGCCGGGTCTCGAACTGCCGCTCGAGCGCACTGAGCAGCAAAAAGTTGCTCAGCGCCCCCACTATGACCAGCGAGGACACCGCCAGCAAGGTATAAAGCAGGGTCAGGCGCACCCGGAGGCTGGTATTGGGCATAAAAGCCCAGCGCCTGCGGGGTGCGCGGGGGAGGGGCTGGGTCGGCTCGAGGGTGGTCATGAGAAGATTGTCAGTTTTCAGTAAAGCAGTCCTTCGATTTTGAGGTTTCGGCTCGAGGATTGAATTTCAGCTCAACCCTCGAGCCGACGCTCAATTCACCACTCAAAACTCAGGACTCACCACGGCTAAGCTGGAAGCGTATACCCCACCCCGCGAATGGTGCGAATATTGAGGGTCGAACCCGCCTGTGAAAGTTTTTTGCGAAGCTGTGACACCCGCACCTCCACCGAATTCGACATCGGGGTTTGCCAGCCGTAAAGCTTTTCCTCCAAATCGGCCCTCGAGAAAACCCGCCCCGGAGTTCGCATCATCACCTCGAGAATGCGAGCCTCGTGCTCGGTGAGCTGGATGTTCTGGCCTTCTACGGTCAGGGTCAGGCTCGAGGTGTTGAGCTGGGTGTCGCCCAGGTTCAGAATCTGGCTTTCTCCAGCGGCACTTCGCCGCAACAGAGCTTTGACTCGAGCGTCGAGTTCATCGAGCGAGAAAGGTTTGACCAAGTAATCGTCCGCTCCCGAATCCAGACCTTGCACACGCTCCTCGACCTTGCCGCGTGCGGTCATCATCAATACTGGAACCGTGGTGTAGCCGCGCAGCTCTTTCATGAACTCGAGGCCGTCGCCGTCGGGCAAATTGAGGTCGAGGAGAATCATTTGCGGCAGTCTCTCGCCCAGTTTGGCCTGCGCGTCCCCCAGGTTCATCGCGCTCGAGACCTGATATTTCTCGGAAAGGTGCTCGGTGAGCAGGCGGTTCAGTCCAGCATCGTCTTCCACAACCAACAAGTGGGGCAGCATAGGTTTCCTCCGTAACGCCTCGGAATTGTTTTTTGGACTTCAGGGTTCAGAATTCAGACATCAGATTAGAGGACCCAATCCAACACGCGCTAATCTAACACACCGGGGAACTCGAGCGCACATCCCACCCACACTGGACTCACCACTCATCACTTCTTCTTGGCTCCGCTCGAGCTAGGCAGGCTGCCGCTCATCAGCGTTTGCACGAACACCCACCCTTTTCCCTGCGCGTAAGCTTTGAGCGTGGTGAGGGTGTTACCCGTGCTCGAGAGGGCCAGTGCCACGGTATTTTTCTCGATGCTGGCTTTGAAGCTGTCTATGTTTCCCTGGTCATCCACCAGAAAAACCACCGCTGGACCACCCGCGTCTCTGAGCAGCGAAAAATTCAGGGTGTTCCCCTCGAGCTTGCCGTAACCGATGACCCGCTCGAGCGAGGGTTCAAAAACCCTGACCTCGAGCGCTTGCGCTCCACCCAGCAGCAGAGCCGCCACCAGCATTCCCTTTTTCATCTCCCCATCCTCCTGCGTCCTTGATGGAACGCACTTATTATGCTTATTCTAGCTGACCTGACCCTGACCCTCAGTGAACCTACCGAATCTTTTGTGAGCGCGGGTCTCGAGACGGGGAAAACGCCAAAAAGCACGCCGAATACTTTAAATATTCGGCGTGCAAATCGAGATTTAAGTCGAACTTTTGACGGCTCGAGTGGGTTTACTTGGGCATCAACACGGTGTCAATGACGTGGATGATACCGTTGGAGGCCCGGATGTTGGCCTTGATGACTTTGGCACCGTTAATTTCTACGCTCTTGCCCATCACCATAACGTTGAGTTCGCTGCCTTCCACGGTCTTGGCCATTTTCATCTTCATCACTTGAGCGGCGGTGACTTTACCGGCCACCACATGGTAGGTCAGCACTTTGGTGAGCGCGGCTTTGTCGGCCAGGAGTTTATCGAGGTCAGCTTTGGGAATCTTGGCAAAGGCCGCGTTGGTGGGTGCGAACACCGTGAACGGTCCCTTACCGGACAGGGTTTCAACCAAACCCGCAGCTTTGAGGGCCGCGACCAGGGTGCTGAACTGGGGGTCTCCGACAGCGATGTCCACGATGGTTTTTCCAGCGGCCTGGGCCGAACCCAGGGTTAGTGTCAACACCGATAAGGCGAGCAGTTTCTTCATGGTGATTCTCCTCGAGCGCAACAGGTCAAACAAGGTCAAAACGAAGGCTGCGCTCCGACGCCGAACTTGCAGCGACGGCTCAGGGTAAACGACCGCTCGAGCGCCACCTGTTAGCCTTCATACACTCGAACGGTAACAAGAATTCCGATGAGGGGTTCGGGCTTTTAAACCCACCCTATATGAAACGAATATAAAGACTGGGCTAATTTACTTACGCTCGACTCATACGCTTGAGGAGAGCGTCACCCTCGAGCGTATGCCATTTGCCGGATGTGTGGGGCAGCGCTTATACGGCACACCGCTGATTCTTAAAGTGGACTCGAGCGCCATGCACCGCGCTGAATACCTGTCTTACCGTTCGCAAAACGGGGTGTGGCTCACCGACTTCATGCCGCCCCAGTTTCTGAGCGTGCTCGAGGGCTGGGCGTTTACTGAGCCACCAAACGGCGGTGATAGTTAATCTGCCCCAGGTGCCAGTTCAGGTGTCCATATAAGTGAATCAAAAAATACCCATTGGTCATCGGATAGCCCAAAGGCTCGAGCGGATAGATTTCCTCGAGCGAAGCAGCGTTCAGGCTCGAGAGCACGTGCTCAATCATCGTTTTGGTGCTGTGAACCCCCTCGAGCAGCTCGGCTCGAGGCACATCGCGGCGGTTGAACTCGGCGTCGCGGTCTCGAGCGTAATCAGTGTGACCCAGCACTTTGCCCACAAAGTGATTCAAGTTGCCCACCAGGTGAAGGGTCAGCGTTCCGGCGGAGTTTTTGACGTCGCTGGACACCACCCAGATTGCGGCTTCGCTGGGGTACGCCTCGAGTTCGGTGCTCAGTTTCTCGAGGTCGCGCCGGAAGAGTTTGATGAGGTCTGTGGTCATGAGCGTAGGCTACACCGTGCTCGAGCCAAGCAAAAAGGGCGCACTCGAGATGCGCCCTTTTTGCTTCACGAAATCTGTTTACACGTCGTCGGTCTCGTCGTCGCTCGAGCTTTCGACTATGGGCGCAACCACGGCTTTGTTGCCGCCCCGGACCGCCTCGAGCGTGCGTGCGCGAATTTCTTTCTCCATCTCCTTGTTGCCTGCTAAGGTCAGCACCGCTTTGTCCTTGCCCTGCCCGATGCGCTCCTCACCGTAGGAGTAAAACGCGCCGGACTTTTTCAGGATGCCAAAGTCAGCCGCCACCGTGACCAAATCGGAGAGCTGGTCAAAACCTTTACCGAACACCAAATCGAGTTCGACTTCCTTGAACGGCGCGGCAATCTTGTTCTTCTCGACCTTGATGCGCGCGGTGGCGGTGTCTTCGGTGGGTTTGCCCACCTTGCTCACCCGCATTCGCACCGAGGCGTAGAACTTGAGCGCCCGTCCGCCGGTGGTGGTTTCGGGGTTGCCGTACATCACGCCAATTTTTTCGCGCACCTGATTGATGAAGATGGCGGCGGTGTTGGTTCTCGAGAGCAGCGGGGTGAGCTTACGCAACGCCTGGCTCATCAGTCGGGCTTGCAGTCCCGGCAAGGAGTCGCCCATCTCGCCCTCGATTTCGGCGCGGGGCGTCAGTGCGGCCACCGAATCCACCACGATGAGGTCCACCGCGCCAGAGCGAATCAAGAGTTCCATAATCTCGAGCGCCTGCTCCCCGCTATCAGGTTGTGAAACCAGCAGCGCGTCGGTATCCACTCCAATCGCTTTAGCGTAAACCGGGTCGAGCGCGTGCTCGGCGTCAATAAAGGCGCACACCCCATTCTCGAGCTGGGCCTGGGCCACCACGCTCAGGGCCAGCGTGGTTTTACCGCCCGACTCGGGGCCGTAGATTTCGGTGATGCGGCCCCGCGGAATTCCGCCCGCGCCGAGGGCCACATCCAGGCTCAGGCTGCCGGTGCTGATGGTCTGGATGTCGAGCCGTGCGTCGGCTCCGAGTTTCATAATCGCGCCCTTGCCGAACTGTTTTTCAATCTGGGCCATGGTAGCGTCGATGGCTTTTTTCTTGTCGGCGGCGTTGGCGTCGTTGGAACCGGTGGTTTTGGTGGCGGCTTTGCTCATAGATTCTCCTGGGGAATGGGGGGTGGGGAGTGGGTTTTGGGTTTTGGGTTATCGTCTTGGACAAAGCGGCACTTACCCGGCCTGTCCGCCAGTGGTCAGTTTTCAGTTAGAGAGGGGAATGATTCTGGCGTTTGGGTGGCCTCGAGCGCCCTTTCCTCCGGTTCGGTGTCAGCCTGCAATTCTACCGACTCGAGCGAAATTCCCGCCAAAATAGGTGGGCGTTTGGGGCCGCTTAGTTTGAACTGTTTCACCGTGCGGTATTCGGGGCCACTCTTGTGCAGTTGTGATTCAATCAGCACGAATTCTTCGGCGTCCCACTCGAGCGTGAAAATGATGGGTTCGAGGCGCGGCGCGGGGCCTTTTTTGCGGGCCAGGGTGATGTGGGCTTTGAAGGGTTTGTCCTCGAAGGAGAGCGCGAGGCCGCCTCTGAGGTCGCTCGAGAGCAGGTCCATCGTGTCGTTCCCCTCGGTTCCTTCGGCCTTGACGAACCACACTCGAGGGCTGCCCGCACCGGGAAAGTAGCCGGTTCCGCGCAGGCGTACCCGGAAGGGAGCGTGGTCCCTTGCCACCTTATTGCCCAACTTGACCAAAGTCTGAACGGCGTGGTCTGGCGCTTTGGGCAGAAAGGCGAAGGTGATGTGCAGGTGGTCGGGCCGCACGGGTCGCCAGTTGCCGCGCAGGCGCTTCTGAACCCCCTCAAGCGCGCCCTGAACCTCGAGCGGCAGCGGCAGGGCGTAGAAAAGCCTCACTGGTCCTCGCCCGAACGGGTCACGCTCGAATCAGCTAGCAGGGCACGCCACAGCAGGCCCAGCGCGCTCATGCTCGAGCGCTCCTTGAGGGTACGGCGGTCTCCAGCCCCCATCGTCTCGATGAATCTGGAACCGCTGGGTCCGGCGATGCCCACAAAGAGCGTGCCCACGGGTTTGCCCTCGAGCGTATCCGGCCCGGCCACCCCGGTGGTCGAGATGGCCCAATCCGAGCCGAAAAATGCGCGTGCTCGAGTGGCCATCTCGAGCGCGGCCTCACCGCTGACCTCGCTCACACCCGGCTCTAAGGCCACGCCAAAGCGCTGTTTTGCGCTCAGAGTGTAGGCCACCGCGCCCCCCCTGAGCCACGCACTCGAGCCGCTTTCGTTGCTGAGTTCGTCGAGAATGAGGCCCCCGGTCATGCTCTCGAGCACGCTCAGGGTTTGACCCTTTTTCAGCAGCAACGCGCCTAGAATCTGCGGCAGGGTTTGAGCGTCGGTGCCGTACACGAAGCCCTCGAGCGCGCTTTTGACCCTCTCTTCGACAGGGTGCGCCAGGGTTTTAGCCCCCTCGAGCGCGTCCGCGCTCGCCGCCACCCGCACATGCACCCCGTCGCGCCGTGCGTAGGTCGCCACGCTGGGATTGGCCATCAAGGTCAGCTCGCCCAGCTTCTCGGCGATGTGACTTTCCCCGATGCCAAAAGTGCGGAAGGTGCGGTGATAAAAGCCGCTCGGTGGCAGGTTCAGGCGCTTGATGACCTGCTCGAGCCACATGGGTTTCATCTCTCTGGGGGGTCCCGGCAGCG
>Ga0209100_1002016_pt1 | contig 13111 bp, 9 predicted proteins | sample lystaG_FD_185480 | JGI IMG/M metagenome (GOLD analysis project Ga0209100, IMG submission 185480) | Glacier valley bacterial and archeal communities from Borup Fiord, Nunavut, Canada, to study Microbial Dark Matter (Phase II) -... | ecosystem: Environmental > Aquatic > Freshwater > Ice > Glacier ...
CCCAGGAGTGTGCCGATGCCCAACCACAGTAAGGCGACCAGCACAGCTCGCAAGCGCTTCATGACCGACCCAGAAACCGGCCCATAGAATAAATGGAGTGCCAAAAGAATTGTCGCATCGTCTGGGGCATAGCTCGAGTGTATCGCTCGAGAGAAGGTCGCGCAAATTTCGACCCATCGGAACCTTTGACCTCGTTCACGAATCTGATTGAACGAAGAACCTAACGTATTAGACACGGCCCTCTGCCTTCCGCCTTCCGCCTTCCGCCCTACACCCCCACTCGAGACGACATCCAGGCCGCCGCGCTCGAGACCAGATTTCCCATGCGGCAGGGGTCCGACTCGAGCGCCACCTGAAAGCCCAATTCGCGCACCGAATCGGTACAAGACGGCCCAATCGAGGCGATGGGCACGCTCTCGAGCGCTTTTCGGACCACGCCCTCGAGTTCCATCTCAAAGGCCTTGCCCATCAGATGCCACAACTGAATGCCACTGGTGAGCAGCAGCAAATCGAACTTTCCCTTCACCAGCTCGAGGATGGCCTGTTCCAACGGCTCGGTGTCCTCGGGCAGACCCCAGCGGTACAGCGGCAACGGGTCCACCTTCGCGCCCTGAGCGCAGAGGAAGTCTTGCAGCTCGAGCGGGGTTTCCTCACCAAATTCAGCGATGGAGACGCGCTTTCCGGTGAGGGCCAGCACTTTGGGGTCGCTGCGCTCGAGAGAAGCGAAGTAACCCTGCACCTCGCGCCAGGTGTGCGGCTTCTCGACCAGGGTGGCGCTGTAACCCGCCTCGCGCAAAACGTTCAAGGGCTTGCTGCCGCGCACGATGATTTTGACCTCGCGCAGCGCCTCGAGCGCTTCCACATTTCGCTTCTCGAGTTCGCGCAGCAACATGCGGGTTCCCACCCCGGTCATGCACACCAGATAGTCCACCTTGCCCTGAAGCAGGGAGCGAGCGAAGCGCTCGAGGGTGGCTCCCTTACCCCCCACGCTGTCCTCGAGTGCAACTTCGCGCAGCGCTGGAGCCACGGTAGCCGCGCCACCCTGCTTCTCAATCAGGCTCCGCATCTCGTCACGGCGACGGCTCTCGAGCGCCAGCACCCGCTTTCCGGCCAGCCCCGAGAAAGCTTCTCGAGCACGGCTTTTATCCGCAGCACCTCCCCTATCCACTGCCAGCATCAAGCACCTCCCACCAGAACCTGTCGGCCCTCTAACTTCACGGGGTACACCGCTATGGTCACGGTGGGGTCATCGAGACACACCCCGGTCTCGAGGTCAAAGTTCTGCTTCTTCAGCGGCGAGGCAACTTTATAGCGCTCATAGCCGTTGACCACGCGAGTTCCCACGATGCCCCTCGAGAGCACGTTGGCATTCATGAACGGGTCACGGTTGCTCAGGGCGTAGAGGCGATTTTCGGGCAGCCGGAACACTGCCACCTGCTGCCCCCCCACCAGGGCGCACACCCCGCCATTTAAAGGAATCTGCTCGAGGGTGCAAACGGAAGTCCAGGTCTGTGTTTTCTGCTCGAGGGTTGGGTTCATTGAGGATTCTCCTAAATCTGTGGTTCCCCCCTGTAAAACAGGGGGGATATTCTTTTTAGCGGGCAGGCCCCACGGGGTGGCGTGGCCCCAAGGGGTGCCGTTTACGCCAAGACAGTGCCGTCTTGCCCAAGACAGCGCAGCGCAAAAGAGTAAGGGGGGTTAAGCCGCTCGAGCCTTTGCTCTTGGGCAGCCACAAGGGACTGCCCCTACAGGAGACAAAATTCTTTTAACCCTTTAACCCATCACCTGAAACCCGTAACCCACATTCAAACCATCGGCAGCAGCTCGAGCTTTTCGCTTTCAAAAGCGGGCCGAATCTGGCCGCGTTCGGGTACGAAGACCACGCCGCTGTCGGGTTCGCTCGAGTTGACGAAGTGTGAAAACTGGGCCAGCTTCTGGGGGTTCTCGAGGGTTTCTTTCCACTCACAGCGGTAATTGTGAATGTGGCGCGCCATATCCAACTCGAGTTCGGCGGCGAGGCCCAACGAATCCTCAATCACCACTTTTTTCAGGTACTCGAGTCCACCGTCCATCTTCTCGAGCCAGGTGCTGGTGCGCTGCAAGCGGTCTGCGGTGCGGATGTAGAACATCAGGAAACGGTCAATCAGGGCAATCAGGGTTTCACGGTCCAGGTCACTCGCCAGCAAATCGGCGTGGCGCGGTTTCATGCCACCGTTGCCGCACACATACAAATTCCAGCCCTTTTCGGTGGCGATGATGCCGAAATCCTTACTCTGAGCCTCGGCACACTCGCGGGTGCAGCCCGAAACCGCGCTTTTAAACTTGTGCGGTCCCCGCAGGCCCCGGTAGCGTTCCTCGAGTTCGATAGCCAGCGCCACGCTGTCCTGCACACCGTAACGGCACCAGGTTTCACCCACGCAGCTCTTGATGGTGCGTAGTGATTTGCCGTAAGCGTGGCCGGACTCGAAGCCCGCGTCAATGAGTTCCTCCCAGATAGAGGGAAGTTGCTCGAGCCGCGCCCCGAACAAATCGATGCGCTGACCTCCAGTGATTTTGCTGTACAGCCCGTACTTTTTAGCCACGCTGCCAATGGCAATCAGGCCGTCGGGCGTGATTTCGCCCCCCGGCACTCGAGGAACCACCGAGTAGGTGCCGTTGCGCTGCATGTTGGCCAGAAAGCGGTCGTTGGTGTCCTGGAGAGTCTCGAGACCGTCGGCCAAAATGTAGGCGTCGTAGAGCGAGGCCAGAATGCTGGCCACCGCAGGCTTACAGATTTCGCAGCCCGCACCGTGCCCGTGGCCCTCGAGCACCGCCTCGAAACTCTGATATTCCTTCACCCGAATCAGGTGGTACAGTTCCTGCCTCGAGAAGTCGAAGTGCTCGCACAGCGCGTGACTCACGCTCTGGCCCATCGCCTCGAGTTCGGTGTTGAGCAAATCTTTGACCAATGGCGCACAACCACCACAGCCACTCATGGCTTTCGTCACGGTTTTGAGACTGCCCAAATCCTGCGCTCCAGCCCGCACGGCGCTGCAAATCGCTTCCTTGCTGATGTTCTCGCAGGAACACACCTGAGCACTGTCCGGCATGACCATCTTGGGCGCATCAACCCCCGCTCGAGCGGGCAGAATCAGGTCCAGGCCGCTCGAGGTCAGTTCCGCACCCGTTTGATACTGCATCAAAAGTGAGCGGTACTCGACTGCGTCGCCCACCAGAATGCCGCCCAGCAGGGTTTTACCATCACTCGAGACCACCACTTTCTTATAAACCCCCGCCATCGGGTCGGTGAAACTCAGTTCCTCAGCCCCGGCGCTCTGGCCCTGTGCGTCTCCAAACGAGCACACGTCCACGCCCAGAAGTTTGAGCTGGGTGGACATATCTGCACCGGTGAAGGCAAATTCTCCGCTCGAGAGATGCTCGGCCAGCCCCCTGGCCATCGCGTAGCCAGGGGCGACCAAACCGTAAATCCGGCCCTCGAACAGCGCACATTCGCCGATGGCGTACACGTTGGGGTCGGAGGTCTGCATCTGCCCGTTCACCAGAATACCGCCGCGCTCACCCACCAAAAGGCCGCTCGAGCGGGCCAGTTCGTCGCGGGGCCGGATGCCCGCCGAGAACACCACCAAATCGGTCTCGAGAGTGTTTCCATCGGCAAATTGCAGGCCCGTAACCCGACCCTCTTCCTCGAGCAGACACTGGGTGTTCTTGCTGAGGTGAACGCCCACCCCGGTGGCCTCGATTTTGCGCTTGAGCAGCTTGCCACCCGCCTCGTCGAGCTGCACCGGCATCAGGCGCGGCGCGAACTCGACTACATGGGTCTCGAGGCCCAACTTTTGCAGCGCGCCCGCCGCCTCTAGTCCCAGCAGGCCCCCGCCCACCACCACGCCCACTTTTGCAGTGGCCGCTCGAGCGCGAATCTTGTCCAAATCCTCGAGCGTGCGGTAAACATAAACCCCGTTCAGGTCTTTACCCGGAACAGGCGGCACGAAGGGGTACGACCCGGTGGCCAGCACCAGAGTGTCGTAAGGAACCGTATGACTAGAGGTTTTTACAGTTTTGGCGTCACGGTCCAGCTCGAGGGCCGCTTCGGGGACCACCCTCACGCCCCAGGCGGCGTAATCGGCGTGTGAGCCTAGTTTTAAGTGCTCGAGCGCCGAGGTCTCGTCGTCAAAGTCAAAGTAGCTCGAAAGGTGTACCCGGTCATAGGCTAGGTGTTTTTCTTCGTTAACCACGGTGATTTCAAACGGTTGACCCGTGCCCATCAACGATTCGACAAATTTGTGTCCGACCATTCCATTTCCGATTACGACAACGCGCTTAGCCATGCTCACGCTCCTTTTTTGGTTTAGACATCAGCGATTAGTAATGAGCGGTCAAAGGTAGGGAATAAGTCATGAAAGAAACAAAAATTTGGAATTTAGCTCTTTGCGATTCCCAGCGGGAACCCCTATAAAGCTGCGCTCGAGCGGGGGTGGGATGCTCGAGCGCAAGGGGTGGCGCGGGGTGCCGATTAAGGACACCTGCGCTGTAGGCATTGTAAGTGTACGGGTCACACCAAGTCAAGACAACGGAATGAAAAAGCAACACAACTTGTCTAAAACGCCAGACTTGGAACTTCAGGTCAGCTTGTCTATGCACGGTGTAAAAAAAATGTTTGACAAAGCGCGCAAAAACCTTAATAGTGTGGAACGAACACCAATCGGGGCGGGAGGTTCAGGGTGCTCGAGGAAAACACACAATCAGCGGTCCTCTCGAGGACGACCACACAGGCGTCAACAGGGGTGCAAGGGGGGGCGCAACCCCAGGTTGTACGCAGCACCTGCCCTTACTGCGCGGTGCAGTGCAGTTTCGATTTGCACGTTCTGGACAACAAAGTGGTCAAGGTCGCCCCCACGCCCGAATGCCCGGTGGCGCTAGGTACGGTGTGCAAGAAAGGTCTGGCCTCGCTCGAGGACCTGAGCAGCCCCGAGCGACTGCGCCAGCCGCTGCTGCGTAAAAATGGCCTGCTAGAGCCAGTTTCTTGGGACGAAGCACTTTCTTACGTCTCGAGCAAGTTTCTCGAGCTGGGCTGTGAGAATCCGCACGCGGTGGGCGTGTTCGGGGGCGGCAGCCTGACCAACGAAAAGGTCTACCTGCTGGGCAAGTTCGCAAGGCTGGGATTGAGAACCAAAAACATCGACTACAACGGGCGTTTCTGCATGTCCAGCGCCGCCACCGCCCTGAACATGACCTTTGGCCTGGACCGGGGTTTGCCCTTTCCAGTGCGCGACCTCGAGAAAGCTGACTGCATCTTACTTTTCGGGGCCAACATTGCCGAGACCCTGCCGCCGCTGATGCAGTTTCTCAAGGCCGCCAAGAAAGCGGGTTCGAGCATCTACACCCTCGACCCGCGCCAGACCGTCACCTCGAGCATGGCCAAAAAGCACCTCTTTGTGCGGCCCGGAACCGACGCGACTTTTGCCGGAGGGTTGCTGCACCTGCTCGAGAAGTGGGGGAAACTCGATTCGGTGGCGCTCGAGCGGGTTCATGGGGCGGACGCCGTGCTCGAGTCGGTGCGCTCCCTCACGCCCGAGATAGTGGCTGAGGTGTGCGGTATCGCAGAGGGCGATTTGCTCGAGGTGGCCGAGGTTTACGCGAACGCGAAGTGTGCGGTCATTTTGAGTGGGCGCGGGGCCGAGCAGCACATTAATGGCACCGACACGGTGCAGTCCCTCATCAATCTGGCGATGCTGGCCGGACATGTGGGCAAAGCGGGCGGCGGCTATGGCACCCTGACCGGGCAGGGCAATGGACAAGGCGGGCGCGAGCACGGTCAGAAGGCCGACCAGTTACCGGGATACCGCTCGATTAAAAACCCACAGCACCGCCTCGAGATGGCCCAGTTCTGGAATATTCCCGAATCCGAGTTACCCGAGGCCGGACTCAGCGCTCAGGAACTGCTGCTCGAGTGTGGAAAATCGGTCAGGGCTTTGCTCGTTCTCGGCTCGAACCCGGTGGTATCGGCTCCCGGCTCTGGCGCGGTGCTCGAGCGACTCAAAGCCCTCGAGTGCTTGGTGGTGATTGACTTTTTCCTGTCCGAAACTGCCGAACTGGCCGATGTGGTACTGCCCGGAAGCCAGTGGGCCGAGGAGGGGGGGACCATGACCAATTTTGAGGGCCGGGTGCTGCTGCGCTCCCAGGCGCTCGAACTCGAGGGGGGCGCATTTTCGGATGCCGAGATTCTGTGCGAGATTGCGGGGCGAATGGGACGTGGCGAGCTATTTGATTACTCGAGTTTCGACGCGCTGCAAAGCGAGTTCTTCGCTTCCACCAAAGGTGGAATTGCCGACTACAGCGGCCTTAGTCTCGAGCGTCTGCTCGAGCGCTCCTTTCAGTGGCCTGTGCTGGATAGCTCGAGCGAAGGAACACCCTATCCCTATTCGTTTCCGTTTCCCACCCCAGATGGCAAAGCGCGTCTGCGGGCGGTGCGAATGGAGGTACAAGTGAGCAGCTCCAACCTGAATTTCACCACTGGGCGGCTTTCCGGGCAATACCAATCGGGCACCCAGACGCGGCGCAACCCTAAGCTCTCGGGCGCGCTCGAGGTGCAGATTCACTTTGAGACCGCCGCGCTATATGGACTCTCGAGCGGCGACACCGTGCGGCTCTCGAGCGCAGAGGGCACGGTGATGATGCCGCTGGTCCTATCACACAAAATTCGCCCCGACACGCTGTTTGCGCCCTTTCACTGGCCCGAGAGTGCCAATCTGCTGGTCTCGAGCACCCGTCTCGACCCCTTTAGCCGGATGCCCAGCTTTAAATATGCCCCCCTCACCGCGCTCGAGAAGGTTGAGCACTCACAGGCGATGCTCGAGCCAGACCGCCTACCAGACACAGTATTACTAGACGCCGTGTTAATTGCAGGAGATTAATCCCACGCTCGAGCCGCTAAACCCCTCACCCCTCTTCTCAATCTCTGACCCTGGAGCCACATGACCGAAATCAACCGCCGCAAGTTCATCCAGACCACCGCCGCCGTCGCCGCCTCGAGCGCCCTGCCCCTGTTCAACGTGGGCCGCGCCCAGAACAAGAAAATCACCATCGGGTTTATTGCGCTGACCGACTGCGCCAGCGTGGTGATGGCCCAGGAACTCGGTTACTACAAGGAATTTGGCGTGGAGGTTGAGGTCGCTAAGCAGGCATCCTGGGCTGCGACCCGCGACGGGCTGCTCACCGGAGATTTGCAGGCGGCGCACTGCCTGTTCGGGATGCCGTTTAGCGTGTATTCCGGTGTGGGCGGAGCGGCGGGTAAAGAGCTACCCATCGCCATGATTCTTAGCAACAACGGTCAGGGCATTACGCTCGAGAAGGAGTTCAAGAGCGCGGGTTTCGACCTGGCTAAGGTGAAAGAGCAGGTGGACGCCCGCATCAAGGCCGGAAAAGCGCCCACCTTTGCCATGACCTTTCCCGGCGGTACCCACGACATGTGGCTGCGCTACTGGATGGCGGCAGCGGGCATTGACCAGAGCAAGGTCGGCATCATCACCATTCCGCCGCCGCAGATGGTGGCCAACATGAAGGTGGGCAACATGGACGGCTACTCGGTGGGCGAGCCGTGGAACGGCGTGGGCGTGGCTCAGGGCGTAGGGTTTACCCACATCACCAGCCAGCAAATCTGGCGGCATCACCCCGAGAAGGCTCTGGTGCTCAACAAGGAGTTCTCGAGCCGCAAAGAGGAACTCAAGGGTGTGATGCGGGCCATTCTCAAGGCGTCTAAGTGGCTGGATGTGGCAAGCAACCGCCGTGGTGCCGCCAAGACCATCGGCTCGAGCCGTTTTGTCAACGCGCCCGCCGAGGTGATAGACGCGCGGCTCGAGGGCATCTACGACATGGGCGAGGGTCTGGGGGTTAAGAAGTTTGTCGGCGACCAGATGGTGTTTCACCGGGGCGGCCAGACCAATTTCCCCCGCAAGGGCTACGGCATCTGGTTCCTGGCCCAGTACCAGCGCTTTGGGCTGCTCAAGACCGCGCCGGACTATCAGAAGGTGGTCGATACCCTCATTCTCGAGGACTTGTACCGCGAAGTGGCCAAGGAAGCGGGTCTCAAGGTGCCCGACGACGCGATGAACCCGATTCAGATGACGCTGGACAAGGTGACGTTCGACCCCAAAAACCCGGCGGCTTATCTGGCTAAGCACAAGATTTGATTTATGTAGGGGTAATCTCACGCGGTTGCCCTATTCCACGCAAATGGGCAACCGCGTGAGATTACCCCTACACGCGCCCAACCGGAGGCCAAACATGCAACGCACCGAAACACTCACCGAAAAGCGCCCCTCCTCTCTGGCCCCGTTTCTGCTTTACGCTCGAGGATTTCTGATTCAACTGGCCTACTTTGTGGGGGGTTTACTCCTGCTCACCTTGCTGTGGGTGGCCGCCTCGAGCGCCGTTCCAGACTTGCCCAAACTCAAAGCGATTGGGCAAGCGGCCCAGACCCTGTTTCAGAACCCCTGGTATGACCGGGGACCCAGCGACAAGGGCATACTGAATTTGATGCTGAATTCGCTCTCGAGGGTGGCCAGTGGCTTTGTTTTGGGCGCTCTAGTGGCCATTCCACTGGGTACGGTGATGGGTATGACGCCCTTTTTACGCAAGCTGCTCGACCCACTGGTGCAACTGCTGCGCCCGGTTTCGCCCTTAGCGTGGTATCCACTGGGCCTCGCAGCCTTCACCGCCGCCGACCCCGCGCTGGTGTTCACCATCTTCATCACCGCGCTGTGGCCCACCGTGCTCAACACCGCCTTTGGGGTGGGGGGACTGCCGCAGGACTTCAAAAACGTGGCTCGAGTGTTTCGTTTTAGCCCCTGGCAATACCTGACTCGAGTGGTGCTGCCCTACGCGCTGCCCAGCATCGTCACCGGACTGCGAATTTCCTTCGGCATCGCCTGGATGGTCATCGTGGCCGCCGAGATGCTCTCGGGACGCGCCGGGATTGGTTTTTTCGTGTGGGATAGCTACAACGCAGGCAACCTGGCGCTGGTGGTGGTGGCGATTTTACTCATCGGCTTCACCGGGTTTGCCCTCGACAGGTTGTTCGGCGTGCTCGAGCGGAAGGTGTCGTTCAAGTAGTTGTGAGTTGTCAGTTATGAGTTGTCAGTTGTCAGTAAAGATTGGGTGGGCTTCGATGACGCAAGTTCCACTGGGTCATTTCTTACCGAAAACCGATAACTGAAAACCGAGAACCAAACTCCCCTACATCTTTTGGCTCATAACTCATGGCTCATAGCTCCCCTCGAGAGGAACCCAAATGACCTACACCCAACTGATTCCCGATTCCCGATTCCCCATTCCCGATTCCCCACTCCCCACTCCCACCCATACCCCCGCTCTGAACATCCAGAACGTCCACAAGTCCTTTGGCAAGTACATCGCGCTCGAGGACGTTTCGCTCGAGATTTCTCCCGGCGAGTTTGTGTGCTTGATTGGACACTCCGGCTGCGGCAAGTCCACGCTGCTCAACCTCATTGCGGGTTTAGAAAAGCCCAGTGGTGGGGAACTGCGGCTGTTTGGTCACAAGATTGAAGGACCAGGGCCGGACCGGGCGATGGTGTTTCAGAACTACTCTTTATTGCCGTGGCTCACGGTGTTTCAAAACGTGCTCGAGGCGGTCAAGGCGGCACTCCCCGAACTCAAGGGCCTCGAGCAACGCGCTCGAGTGGAGGAATTTCTCGAGATGGTGGGGCTTTCGGTTCACAGCCACAAGCGCCCCTCTGAACTGTCCGGGGGGATGAAACAGCGGGTCGCCATTGCCCGCGCCCTGGCCATTCACCCCAAAGTGCTGCTGCTCGACGAGCCGTTCGGCGCGCTCGACGCTATCACCAAAGGGCGCTTGCAGGATGAACTTTTACGCATGTGGCAGCTCGAGGCCCAGCAAGGTGGACAGGCCAAGAACGTGGTGATGGTGACGCACGACATTGACGAGGCACTCTATCTGGCCGACAAAATCGTGATTATGAGCAACGGCCCCAGGGCGCGGATTCACGAGGTTCTGCCCGTGACCCTCGAGCGCCCCAGGGACCGCGCAAGGCTGGTGCAGGACCCGGAGTATCTGCGGCTCAAAGCCCACATGCTCACCCTACTGAGCGTGGTTCTGGCCCACCCGGAGTAAATTCTGGATTTCGCTCGAGGGGTGTCTGGAGGCAAAAAGTCTCCAGACACCCCTTTTCGTTTGCTCATCTATACCCCAGACTCGAGGGTAAAGATATGGACATGAAAGCCCTTTCTGTTCTACTCGCGCTATCACTCGGTTCAGCCCTGGCCACCTCTGAAGAACTCAAGCTCGAGACCCTGAAAGGAACGCTTTACGGCGCGCTCGAGCTGCCTACGGGTAGTGGTCCGTTCGCGCTGGTCTTCATTCACCCCGGCTCTGGCCCCACCGACCGCGACGGCAACAGTGCGGGGCTTCCCGGTAAAAATGACAGCCTCAAACTGCTGGCCCAGGGTCTGGCACAGCAGGGTTTCGCCAGCCTGCGGGTAGACAAGCGCGGAATTGCGGCCAGCGCCAAGGCAGCCCCTCGAGAGGAGGATTTACGCTTTGAAAGCTACGTGAACGACGTGGTGAGCTGGAGCCAGAAAGTGCGTCAGGATAAGCGTTTTAACAAGCTGGTGCTGCTGGGACACAGCGAGGGCGCACTCATCACCCTGCTGGCGGCGCAAAAGGTGAAGCCGGACGCCTACATCTCACTGGCGGGTCCGGGCCAGAACGCAGCGGACACTCTGCTCGAGCAACTGGGAACCTCACTCTCGAGCGCTCCGGCGCTGCTCGAGGAAAGCCAAAAAACCCTTGCCGAGTTGAGGGCAGGCCGCACGGTGGCCCAGGTGAGTCCTCAACTCTCGAGCCTGTTTCGTCCCAGTGTGCAGCCCTACCTGATTTCCTGGTTCAAGTATGACCCGGCACAGGAAATCGATAAACTCGAGCGACCCGTTCTGGTGGTGCAGGGAACCACCGATTTGCAGGTAAGCGTCAAAGATGCCGATTTACTGTTCAAAGCCCTGAAAAAGAACCCACAGAACGCGCTGGTCAAGCTCGAGGGGGTCAACCACGTTCTCAAACTGGCCCCGCTCGAGCGCAACGCCAACATCTTGGCCTACAGCAACCCAAAGTTGCCGCTGGCACCCGAGGTTGTGCCTTCGCTCTCGAACTGGTTAAAAAAGGTTTTGAAGTGATTGGGGTACAAATTAGGGTGTTGGCCTGAATTTCCGTGCTCGAGTCCAAAGTTGCCAACAAAAAAAGCCCTGTCTTGGACAGGACTTTTTTTGTTGGCTCGGGAGGTAGGAATCGAACCTACGACCAATCGGTTAACAGCCGATCGCTCTACCGCTGAGCTACTCCCGAATACCAGAGACTCTCTTGCTCGAGCGAGAGGAATTTTAGCAAAGCATTCTCGAGAATGCAAGCCCCTGCGAAAGGCTTTTTAAACAGCCAGGGAGAAGAGGGTTCCCGCTCGAGTCCCCCCAAATAATGTGACGACCAGTCCTTGGGGAGGCTTGGGTTCCTAAAACTCCCTGTCAGATTGGTTTTTTCGCTCGAGCGTCCATGAGTTGACGCAACCTCAATCCCAGGTTTCTACAGTCGTCACCCCTTGCCAGAGTAAGCCATTTAGTGTATCCTCTTGCATTGAACGCCGACCAAAGGCGTAGGTCCGCATGTGCCCACCTAAACATGCAAGAGAGGCCGCGAGAAAGCGAGACGGACTCTTTAAACGCCCAAAAGCATTGAAAAGATGTGGCCTCGAGAGAGGCGGGAATCCTGACAGGGAATGCTTTAGCCAATGTGGGGACGGCTCATGGAAGCCGTCACCGCTCGAGATGTGGGTTTAGACCCGCTCGAGTGGACCTACCGCTTGGAGGATTTATGGCAAAAGGAACGTTCGAGCGCACCAAGCCCCATGTGAACGTGGGCACCATCGGTCACGTCGACCACGGCAAGACCACCCTGACGGCGGCCATCACCTATACGGCCGCCGCCGCTGACCCCTCCATCGAGACTCAGGACTATTCACAGATTGACAAGGCTCCCGAGGAAAAAGCTCGAGGCATCACCATCAACACCGCCCACGTCGAGTACAACACTGCCGCTCGCCACTACAGCCACGTGGACTGCCCCGGTCACGCCGATTACATCAAAAACATGATCACCGGTGCGGCCCAGATGGACGGCGCGATTCTGGTGTGTTCCGCTGCCGACGGCCCCATGCCCCAGACCCGTGAGCACATCCTGCTGGCCCGTCAGGTAGGGGTGCCCTACATCGTGGTGTTCCTCAACAAAGTCGACATGGTTGACGATGAGGAACTGCTCGAGTTGGTGGAGATGGAAGTGCGCGAGTTACTGGACCGCTACGAGTTCCCCGGTGACGATACCCCCATCGTGCGCGGCAGTGCCAAGGAAGCCCTGGACCAGTTAGTTAAAACCCCTAAAATCGCTCGAGGCGAGAACAAGTGGGTGGACTGCATCTGGCAACTCTTGGATACCGTCGATAGCTTTATTCCCACCCCCGAGCGCGATGTGGATAAAAGCTTTTTGATGCCCGTAGAAGACGTGTTCACCATCACCGGACGTGGCACCGTGGCCACCGGACGGGTCGAGCGCGGGATTTGCAAAGTGGGCGATGAAGTGGAAGTGGTCGGTCTCAAAGACACCCGCAAAACCACCGTCACCGGCATCGAGATGCACCGCAAGTTGCTCGACTCGGGTATGGCTGGAGACAACGTGGGCGTGCTGTTGCGCGGGGTCTCGAGAGAGGACATCGAGCGCGGACAGGTTTTGGCTAAGCCGAACTCCATCAAGCCGCACACCAAGTTCGTGGGCAGCGTGTACGTCCTAAGCAAAGACGAGGGAGGCCGTCACAGTGCCTTTTTTGGCGGCTACCGTCCTCAGTTTTACTTCCGCACCACCGACGTGACCGGTGTGGTGGAACTGCCCGAGGGTGTGGAGATGGTGATGCCGGGAGATAACATCACCTTCACCGTGGAACTGATCAAACCCATTGCCATGGAAGAAGGTCTGCGTTTCGCCATCCGTGAAGGTGGTCGCACCGTCGGCGCAGGCGTTGTCTCCAACATCCTCGAGTAA
>Ga0209100_1002026_pt1 | contig 13082 bp, 11 predicted proteins | sample lystaG_FD_185480 | JGI IMG/M metagenome (GOLD analysis project Ga0209100, IMG submission 185480) | Glacier valley bacterial and archeal communities from Borup Fiord, Nunavut, Canada, to study Microbial Dark Matter (Phase II) -... | ecosystem: Environmental > Aquatic > Freshwater > Ice > Glacier ...
ATCTGACTGGCGCGCTGCCTGGTCTGAATTGGAAGCCAAATGGGGAAAAGTGCAGATTTGTGCATCGGGAACTACTTTTAACATAGATGCCAAACTAAATGGCGCCTATATCGTGATGGGTTTGCTTTATGGTGATGGCGATCCTGCAAAAACCATGGAGATTACTACCCGATGTGGACAAGATTCTGATTGTAACCCTTCGAATGCAATGGCTGTATTGGGTGTTATAAAAGGATTGAGTGGCTTACCTATTGATTATCAACAAGCTGTAAATGCAATTGGTGACACTTTATTCATAAATACAAATTATTCATTTAATAAGGCTGTCACTAAAACCATGGAATATGCCCAAAAACTGGCAGTTGAAAATGGTGGTGAATCAACTGATAAAGATTTGAAAATCAAGATTCAACAACCCCAGCCTTTTGCTTTGGAAGTGGCTTTCCCGAAACTGGTTTTTGATAAAAGAGTGAGCGTATTTGCTCCCGATAGTCATCGGAAAGATGGTTGGGAATTGAAAGGTAAGTGGGCCAACTATAGCTATACTGAAGGCTGGTCTAAAAAAGAGGTTAAAGATCAGGCCAAATTCAGCGGAACTGCTGGCGATGAGATCAGTTTTGCTTTTGAAGGAACCGGTGTATCTATTGAAGGTAACTGGTTAAAGGATGGTGGTATCGCTGATGTATTTGTTGACGGACAGCTAAAACGCACAATCGATTGCTATTTTAACTTCGCCAATCAGGAACATCAAAACATGAACATCTATCATATAACCAATCTTCCCTTGGGAAAACACACCATAAAGCTTGTGGTAAAAGGGGAGAAGAGGCCTGAATCTGCAGGAACAAATGTCTATATTACCAATGCCGTTGTATTTAAGACAGCCGATAAAATTAATGAAAATTATAAGTTTTCATTTCAGAAGTAAATCATAAAACTAAATCAGATGAATCAATTTAAACAATCATTTTTTGCTCTAATATGCCTACTGTTGTTTTCATGCTTTGCATGGTCAGTACAGCCAGTGAAGATTATTTTTGACTCTGATATGGGCCCTGATTTTGATGATGTAGGTGCCATTACTATATTGCATGCATTGGCTGCAAAGGGTGAGTGTGAAATCCTTGCAACAATGGCCAGTGATGGTTATCCAACCGTTGCCCCAACACTCGAAGTTTTTAACCGATACTTTAAGAAGCCCAATATTCCGATTGGCGTTCCCGGATCTGATGCACCCAACTTTTCGTGTCCAAATCACTGGAACGACTCATTGGTAGTGAAATACCTGCCCAAAATGAAAACCAACAAGGATTATCCTTTAGCTACTGAAGTTTATCGAAAAGTTTTGGCTTCGCAGAATGACAATAGTGTGGTGATTGTTACGGTAGGTTTTTTATCTAATTTGGATGCTCTCTTAAAATCAGGCCCTGATAAGTATAGTGCCCTTTCAGGAAAAGATCTGGTAACCAAGAAAGTAAAGAAATGGGTCGCAATGGCTGGTGGATTTCCTGAAGGAAATGAATTCAATGTCAATCAACATGCTAAAGCTTCCCTGAATGTATTTCAAAATTGGCCAACTCCTATACTTTTCAGTGGATTTGAAATTGGAGTACAAATTATGACCGGCAATAAGGTTGCGACTCAGGGCACCAAGGGAAGTCCAGTTCAGTGGGCTTATCAATATTGTTTGTCATCCTACGATAAAAAACCAATTCTAAACCGTAATTCGTGGGATCATACAGCCGTTCTATGTGCTGTCCGTAATCCGGAAGATTATTTTTATGTAATTGGAAACGGAACATTTGTATGCAATCCGGATGGATCAAATACATGGAACGCGGATAAAAACTCTAATCATTCATTTTTGGTACATAAATATCCATACCAAAAAATCGCTGGTATTTTAGACGATTTGATGCTCTATGAACCAAAAGAAGTAAAAAGTACAAAGTTTTAAGTATTAAGTTGCGTGCCGATCCAAAAGCCACAGAATTCAAGAGTATTTGGGATGGACATTGCAGTCACCTCAAGATCGGCACGCAACTTGAAACTTGAAACTATTTAAACCTTTAATATTCGCAGTCGCCTTATGATCGGCACGCAACTTATAACTTATAACTTATAACTTAAAACTTTCTCATAATGTACATCGTAAGCTCTTATTTTCTGGCAATTATTCTTTGTGTAATAACAATGTTATGTTGGGGTTCGTGGGCAAATACCCAAAAGCTGGCCCAAAAGTCGTGGCGTTTCGAACTTTTCTATTGGGATTATGTAATAGGTATTCTCCTGATGTCCCTGATTTTCTCCTTTTCTCTTGGAAGTGCAGGTGAACTAGGTCGTGGTTTTATTGAAGATATTGGTCAGGCTGAAATGAGCCACATTGGCAATGCCTTACTTGGAGGAATCGTTTTTAATGCTGCCAATATTCTGATTGTGGCTGCCATATCAATTGCAGGAATGGCCGTTGCATTTCCTGTTGGAATTGGAATTGCACTGGTACTTGGCGTTGTTGTCAATTATTTCGCCAGTCCTCAGGGAAATGCAGCCTGGTTATTTGCAGGTGTTGCTCTTATAACACTTGCTATTGTGATCGACGCACTGGCCTATCGTAAGAAGGCTTCACAGTCGCAGAAAGTTCCAACCAAGGGAATTGTATTGTCAGTGGTCGGAGGTGTTCTGATGGCCTTATTCTATCGTTTTGTGGCCAGTTCGATGGTAACTAATTTTGAACAGCCTGAGCCAGGATTATTAACACCTTATACCGCTGTATTTATCTTTTCGGTAGGAATCCTACTTAGTAATTTTCTTTTCAATACGATCTTGATGAAAAAACCTTTTGAAGGTGCTCCTGTAACTTATAATCAATACTTTGCAGGTAAATTAAAAGAACATCTGACTGGTATTCTAGGGGGCATGATCTGGTGCGTGGGAATGACATTCAGTATTATTGCTGCTGGTAAAGCAGGTTTTGCAATATCTTATGGATTGGGTCAGGGTGCTACTTTGGTTGCCGCCTTGTGGGGTGTATTTATCTGGAAAGAGTTTAAAGGCATGAAGGGAACAAACGGACTGTTGGCAAGCATGTTTGTATTGTTTTTTGTCGGTATCGGTATGCTTATCTATGCAGGCATTTAAGGCTAGATAAACTCAGATCTCAAATATTGGATTCACTTCGAAAAATTCCCATGTCCTCTGGAACTTTTTGGAGTGTACCCAATATTCTATCTGTTATAAAAGTCTTAAAAGGTGCATTTGGGTGACTTACTTAGGGTCTGCTGAAAAATTCATCCCGATCCCGAGTACTCGGGAGCACTTGTTTGTTTTTATAATCAATTAATTGGGTATTTTTTGCAGATTCAAAAATAAAACAACCACACATACTCTGGTTATAGGTTATACCCTTGTAATATTTTAATTAGCAGTCACTTGAATCATTTTAGGGTATAACCACCCCGAGTACTTCCCGATCCCGAGTACTCGGGAGGGACAGGCAGGGGTCACTTCTGAGGTTATACCCTTTTTTAATATTAAATATTCACAATCAGCTTCTTACAGGGGTATAACCTATAACCAACATCTTTCGGAGAATTTTATTTCCCTTTCACTTCCAATGACAGTTTTAACAAGTCAATGGGAAGGAGCAATATTCAATTCTAACCAAATGAACCTAAAAAGTCGATACTGAGTTTTTCAGCAGACCCTATTTATATTTTGAAATATTTTTCTACTAAGATTTTTGCTGATTGTGTTTCGATTATCATTCTTTGGTTTTTGAAATGATAAGTTCCCTATGCCGGGTTGTTCCGAGTAGAGCAAGTCTTATTTCTAGGAGGATTCTGTTTTTCTGTGTTTAACTCGTTTGCGTCCTTTAATATCAGAAATGATTATGCTATGCATTTGCTACATCTCTTGAGATATCAGTTTCTGGATAATTAAATATAGAAACATTGTATTTCCCCAATAACTCTGCAAATGTCCGTTTTGATAAGTTAGCCAATTCAGCGGCTTGTCCCAATGATAATTTTCCTTGTTCATAAAGTCTTGAAGCAAGGATCATAGTTAGATCATTGTTGTTAATATCTAATGTGTCCGGTATATTGATTGTCAATGTTTTCATGCTATAAAGATATTAAATTTCCATCCAATATCAAAATGATCGGAGTTCGTTCTAAATACTACAAACGTTTCGCAATTATATGCAAGTGCTCTCTTGAAATGCCCGACTTAAAACGCGTATCAAGCACCTTGATATTTTGATTCAAATTCATGGTCCAAATAATTTGGCACTAAAGTAATCATATTATGGATTGAATGGGGGAAAGGGGAATAAAATTCCTCTGACTGATAAGGTGACTATTTTAATAAGTGATCAGGAACTTCTAAACCTTAAACTTTTGTTGAAGAATAGTGACCAGTTCATGAACATTTCAAACAAAAACGGATCATAGATCTGGAGTTAAGTGTTCGTTATGTGTCGGGTAAATAAGGTTATTTTCTTTTCTTCCAGATCTTTGAGGACCGACTGGTATGGACTATTGCCAAAACATATACAACATCATTTTCAAAAATAAAGAATACTCCGTAAGGGAAACGCTCAGTAAAAGCCCTTCTGATACCTTTGTATTCAACTTTAAATTGCTCTGGATTTCGCCTGATAGCATTGATTTTTGCTTCTAAAGCCAATAAAAATTCATTACCAAGCCCGTCCCGTTTACGGTTATACCAATTAGCCGCATCTGTTGCATCTAATTCCGCAAATGGATTAATAACAAGCTTGTGCATTAGCACTGTATTTTGATCCTGGATTTAACTTCTTCCCAGGAAGAACCTTCATTTGGATTATTCTGATGAGCTTTCAGGCGGTCATCTAATAATTGTCTGGTTTCCTCTGAGAGTGCTACTGTTTCTTCATTCTGTGAAATGCTATCCCAAATGGCTTCTACAATTAGAATCCGTTCTGATACACTTAAATTTAAAATATCCTGTAGTATTTGTGTCATGATACAAAATTAACGATTTTTTTCATTTGGTGTTTGTGTTTAATCCTTGTTTCTGTATTTAGATTCATAATGTGTCAAGAAAAACCCTTATTTCCTTTTCAGGAACCTTAATAGCAAGGTTTTAAAGATCAGCCCGATAGGAGTGCTCCCTTGAGATGCCTGATTTAAAACGCGTATCAAGCGTTTGGATATATTGATTCAAATTCATGGTCCAAATAATTTGGCACTAAAGTAATCATATTAGGGAAAGGATGGAGGGAAATAAGGAAAATTTATATTCCACAGATTAAGCAGGTGACTGATTTTATAAGTGATCAGAAACTCGAAAACCTTAAACTCTGCTAAGAGTAATCATCTGTTCAGTTTACCATCATTGCTGAGCAGATGACTTGAAGTTGTCGTCACCTGCTCAGTTATTTGAAAAGGGTTGATTGAAAGGGAATTTTTAGATACATCATTCAGCTCAAAGATCTCCAGTTAAGTTGTGAGATTGCCCCGAGTATTCGGGACTCCAGTAGCTGTATACAATGGATGCATATGCTTTGGAGCTAGTGAAATTTACTTCAATATATTATCTATTAATTGTTTATAATATTTTTCATCTATTAAATACAATGCACTCATATATAAATTATTATTAAATGAATTCTCTTTTGTCACAATATTCTCGTTATTTTGACCAAGAAAAATAATTCCTGTACCTAAATCTTTATATATTGTCTGCCCATTATTAAAATCATATATAAACTGACACGAAAACACGTCTTTAGTAAATAATGTTTCTTTTTGATTGTATAAATATTTGATATTTATATTACAATTATTGTTTATTATCCCTGGCGCCAAATAAATTTTACCTGTAAGCTTATTTATTAATATTGTAGCTTTATGGAAAAAATATCTATTTATCTTAAATGTATAAGTTGAATTATAATTATGATTTGAAAGAGTTATTTTTGAAATCCAATTCATATTAAATGTATAATACCAAGATATTTCAGGTAATTTAATTTTAAAATAATTGTAATTTTTCCCGTTAATACTTTCAATATCTTTTATTTGCATTTGTTTATCTTTTCTAAAGAGGTGATTGAAATAATATAATGTATCACCAGTTATTATATTCCCAATAGAATCGCAATCTAAAGCATTTTCAATAAAATTTGGAATAAAAGCTTTACTTGAAATCATATCTAACTCGATATTAGAATTGGCATTAACCATTCCTTCATTTTTAAAATAAATGACAGCATTTTTCTGGTAAAAATTATAATCTTTCGTTATTCCATTAGAAATCGAATCTAGAAATTTATTTGTTCTGAATTGAGATGCAAATGTTTCGATTCTGACATTATATATTTTATCTTCATTGTTTTGAATATTTATTACATCATGAATATTGGCATAATTCTTATTAGTTAAATAGCTAGGGTAATCACTTAATGATGTTAATGAAAGTTGAATTGGAAATTTAATTCCACTATTTATAATGTCACTTCCCAAGGGAAATAGAGCATTAATTATAATTACATAGATAAAAAATTCTTCAAAGTTTAATTTTTTATCAACTGCCTTTAGAATAAGATCATTTTTTTTAGCTTTAATACTTTTAAATATCCAAAAAGTCGAGCATAATATTAATAGAAAATATACATATTTATAATTGTGTGAATTTATTATATTTGATATTGATTTGATCCCAATTAAATTATATACCCCAACAGATATGGTTATGATAAAAACGATAATTACTCTTCTATTTCCCTTTAAATCAATTATTATGGTATTTATTGATTTCCTTTCAGAAAATAGACTTACTGTAATTATAAGAAATGTCAGAGAAAAGGAAATTAAATAAATAAGTTTTAGTGTTTCCATGAAATCATCTTTAGTTATTTGTTTGAAATATATTATTTAAAAATTATATAATAATATATTATTTAAATATCTATAATAATATATTATTTAAATATCTATAATAATATATTATTTAAATATCTATAATAATATATTATTTAAATATCTATAATATTTTGACATTAATATTTTCATATCTCGTCAATCCTTTTTGATTATAACAGCAATTTTCACTTAAGAGGTGCAGATTGTAAATCTGCACCAGTCTGGGATAGTGCCAGAGTTAATTATTATCGAATGTACCTATGGTAGAAAATCCTTTACACAACGTATAGATGCACCATCTTCTTGGCATAATCCATATTCACTAAAATTTAAGTAGTTTAACGTAAATGCATACATATCCTTGTGATCTCGTCCATGAGAATCATATCCACCACCGGCACCATAGTCACTTGACCACCAAAAACCATCTGTAAGAATATGACCATACTGACCATAATCACCTTCGTACCTACGAATAGAACCTGGAAGCGCAGTAAATCCACTTTCGTTCGTAGCATTAGTGTTCGGTGATAGCCAGTGACTTGTACCTTTTTCTTTTAATTTGCCTTGTGCTATGGTCTCTCCACCCAGAAAATTTACAAGAGTATTCCACTCTGCCTTTGTAGGAATATGCCAACCAGTGGGACTAATCTTACTTAAATTTATACCATTATATAGCGCACCATAAGATGATTTATAAATAATAGAATTATTGTACCAACAATAAGCAGGGGTATATGTATTATACCAGGCATCAGCATCACTAATATAAGAAATTGATGTGCCATCGTTATATTTTGTGGTTTTTAAGTTTTCGGCCATCCAAGTTTGAGTTCCAATAGTAACCGTTTTGTATGTATTACCATCCTGGTCACTCATGCTTCCATATGTAATTGACGGATTAAAAGTAATGGGAAGTATCTTACTAGTCATAAATGATATTTCATTTCCATAAATTATTGAATTGTTGCCCGTTACATGGGCACGTATATAATATTTTGTATCAGGAATTAAATCACATAAAACAGTTGTAAACAGTTCTTTATCATACATTTGGAGAACATCATAACCTTGACCCATTATAGGGTTAACACTAGTACTAGAACACACTCCTATATTACTCAACCATGTACCCACCAAATTACCATGAATTACACCACCGCTTAAAGCTGAATTTATTGTAATATCACTTACAACAGATGTTTCTAAATAGTCTTTCTTTTCTGTTGGAGGAGGTGGAGTATTGCCGTCATCACCTTTCTTACAAGTAGTTGTAAACATTAAAAACGATCCAATTACCACTAATGAATAAATCCAAATTCGAAAGTTCTTTTTCATATCAAGTTAAGTTTAAAAGTTAATATTAATTTTCTTGGTTTATGGTTTTATATTTATTTGCAATGTATTTTACAGGTCATATAAGTCTTATCTAAAAAGCCCGAAATAGACAGCACCAGCTGCGAGTATATTCGATCCTTCAACCTTTGCAATTGGATTTCCTTTACCAAAAAGACCATTGTCGTAAATGATACCATCTGATGAAACCTCACCAAATTTTTCAAAGCTATTCATGCCTTCATAAATTTTACCTTCTTCATCATATCGAGATAAAACTGTACCTCCGGTAGCACCTCTGTATACATATTTATTTTCATAATGGCCAAGGTATGATCCACTAGTGTCATAAACGGAACCGTCCACATTTATTTTAGCAATTAAACTGCCACCCAAAAATGGAGAATATATTAAAGTTGGTGAACTAACCTTTATTTTAGATTTTACTTTTATTTCATCATCGTAAACTAAAATCACACCAACAAACCACAAAAATTTGTATTCCTTCACAGGCACCAATTCAGGTTTCAAATTATACAATAAAAAAACAATCGGATCACCTGGGACTGATACGAACATACACAAAATATTGCCTAGCCCAGATAAGTTGAACATTTTTAAAATTAATGAAACCATGTAAAATGTACCTAAAAGTAAGGGCATTACAAACGGAAATAGAAGTTTAAAGTAGAATGGATTACCATCATTTGGCATAAATATTGAAATGACGGCCCAGACAATACCAGCACAAAAGCTCCGTAAAACATTGATCCATAAAGTTTCTTTAAACATGAGGTTTTTCATAGGATTGCAATTTATAGTTTTGCCTACTCTTAAGCTTTTCGGCATCTGCTCTTGCTATGAAACAATTTTACAGGGCAAGTACTGTTTTTTTTATGGTTAACGAAATCCAATGCTTTATAAATTTATTTTAATTGTTTATGTGCTGTCAACGAAGTATAAAACATTGGATTTTGTGATATCTTAAAGTGAAATATTTTGATTTCGTTTCCAAAATATGATTTGTTAATCAGGGGGAGATATTAATTTTCACATAATGCATTGAATTTAGGTTTGTTAAAGTTTATGTTTTTTGTCCCTACAAACCTATAAAATAAAATTATCAATAACCAATTATTTTCCAATTATTTTCTATTTGTTTTCCAATTACCTATAAAATAACAATATCATCACTGTGCAAGTAAGCTTTTATATCTTTAAAATGTATAATTGGTATCTCTCTGAATTCCAAAGGAAGGTCAGGGCCAATCCACTGATTGGCAGTCCATGTGTCGATTCTGCTCATATGAATTACGGAATTACGGAATTACGGAGATTATCTATTTGTCGTTTTAGCGCATAAAGGTGGAATTGAGGCAGTAAGTGCATACTATTCTTTGAGCTTTGTTCGCTTAATAATAACACAAACCCAAAATCTACCTTTATAGGGTTAAATGCATAAGAAAATGATAAAGTACTCCAAATAAAGTACTCTCCGTAATTCCGTAATTCCGTAATTCAGATAAAAATGCAAACGTGGGTATATGAAGTCGGTAACCGGGCAGGTGATTGCTTTTTCAAAAGATATATGGAATCTGAAAGTTAAAGTTCTGAATAAGAGTAGTCACCGGGTAAGTTTAATGTTACTGAGCAGGTGACTGAAAAGTAGTCACCAACTCAGGGCTTCCGGGAAGTCACCAGCTATGTTTATTCTTCATATTCAATAATTTCTTTAGGTGAACGTATTTCTAATGAGTAATAATTAGAACGAATATTAATTGAGTTGTAACCCCGAATTCTATAAACATTTACAATATGCTTAAAATTCCAACTCACTAAAATATCTACTTTGTTAATCGTTGCAGTTGCAATGTTGCAGCATCAAACTCCTTATCAAATACTCCTCCAAAAACAGAGGTGTCAAAGTAAAATCTTTGTTTCATTTCCTTTAAAATTTCATTTACAAAGATACAAAATAAATAAGTGGGACCTATTTAAGTGCCTTTTGGAGTTTGGGTTTTTTATTGTGTGTATTTGTACTTTGTTAAACGCTTTTCTCCTGTTTTTTCAAGTATTGTCCTTTCAACAGCTTGTATTAAATCTCTGCTTGCTGTTGCCATTGATATTTCTTTATTGTGTCTTAAATAATCCTGTCGGGTAAATAAACTGATACCAATAATATTTCTAAAGATATTTATTCTATCAACACCGGTAACTGTATGGTTTTGAGTTTTCAACAAATCCTCCAAAGCTACGTTGATGATATCAAGCATAAACTCAATAAAACCGGTAGAATTTCCTTGACTATCAGATTTTCCAAGTATCTGATAATAATTTTGTTGACGTTCCTTTATAAGTGTTTCAATGGGTAAATATTCAAAAACAGGGGAGGTCTCTTTTAAAATCATTGTTTGCCATAGCCGCCCCATCCTACCATTCCCATCAATGAACGGATGTATAAACTCAAATTCATAATGAAAGACACAACTTTTCAAGAGTAATAAATCTTCATCATCTTTCAAATATTTAAATAAATAACCTGTTCAACTGTAAGAGTATTACCTTCAATCTCTAATGATGATTGAATGGTTTTTATTCTATTTCGTTTGCGTAGTTCTGTTGGTGGCTTTATTAACCTGGCAGATTTCACTTCCCCAATCTTTTCGGAGATGGAAGAAATCAAACTTAAGATTTTGCTCGTGATCTCATAAGGTGGTTTCATATTGCTTCATAGTGATAGTATCATTTGATAGTATCAAAGGTAGTTTATTTTATCAGACCCTACAAACTGCCATTCGCTAAAATGGTTAAAATTGAAAAAAATGAGGAATTACCTAAATCGTGTTAACTTACGAAACATGGCAAATGATTTCTGATCGGGTAACTATTTCCTTATAAATTACAGCGACTCTGAGCTTTGCATTTATATAAGTGTAGTCACATGGAAAGTTTATTGATATTGAGCAGGTGACTGAAAATTAAATCAGATAGAGTGTCTCTGAACTTTGAACCTCTGTATACGAATAATTACCAGCTCATTACTACCCAAGGCTCTGCCTTTGTCGATACAGTTAAACCGAGACTTATATACTTACCTTTAAAGAGCTAAAAGGATTATAGAAATAATATATACCAAAAACCTTTCCAATAATGTAAAGAGTGAAATTTGTGTAAACTTTAGCTAAAATTGTGTAACGGTATTTAAATTAAGTGATCGTAATTTTAAGGATAAAATTAGCAGTCAATTAACTTAGTTTGACTAATAGCACAAACCTAGACACAATCATATTCTCATGCAAGAGCGATGTGGGATGATCCTAATTGCCTGATTGTAAATGAAACATGAATAGTATTCAATTGATTTACACATATATAAAACTATAAAAATGAAGCCATCCAAGAAAGAAGAAACAGACAATGCCAAGACGAATGATCTCGCTAAAGACACAGAACACAGCAAGGGCGAATTTCTAACTACCAACCAAGGGTTACGCATTAATGATGATCAAAACTCGTTAAAGGCTGGGGAGAGGGGTGCCACATTGCTGGAAGATTTTCAGCTTCGGGAAAAAATCATGCATTTTGATCATGAAAGAATTCCGGAACGTATTGTTCATGCAAGAGGCAGCGGTGCTCATGGATATTTTGAACTATCGGAATCCATGTCGAAATATACCAAGGCTAAATTTTTACAGACTCCCGGTACCCGAACTCCTGTATTTGTAAGGTTTAGCACCGTAGCAGGTTCACGCGGTTCCTCAGATTTGGCACGTGATGTTCGTGGTTTTGCCGTAAAATTTTATACTGAAGAAGGTAACTATGACTTGGTTGGGAATAATATTCCTGTTTTCTTTATCCAGGACGCTATCAAATTCCCCGATTTAATTCATGCCGTGAAGCCTGAACCAAATAATGAAATGCCCCAGGCTGCTTCGGCCCATGATACTTTTTGGGATTTCATTTCTCTCACTCCTGAAAGTATGCACACGATCATGTGGGTAATGAGTGACCGTGCCATTCCGCGAAGCCTGCGTATGATGGAAGGTTTTGGCGTACACACCTACCGATTTGTAAATGAAAACAATGAATCGGTATTTGTGAAATTTCATTGGAAACCTGTGCTTGGAATTCATTCGGTTGCATGGGATGAAGCACAAAAAATCTCGGGTAAAGATTCTGATTTTCACCGTCGTGATTTATGGGAGGCAATAGAAGCCGGCAATTATCCTGAATGGAACTTTGGCGTTCAGATTGTGGAAGAAAAAGATGAATTCAAATTTGATTTTGATTTGCTTGATCCCACAAAGCTTATTCCCGAAGAATTAGTGCCTGTACAAATTATCGGTAAATTGACCTTGAACCGTAATCCTGAGAACTTCTTTGCCGAAACCGAACAGATTGCCTTTCATCCGGGTAATGTGGTTTCAGGAATTGATTTCAGTAACGATCCACTTTTACAGGGACGATTATTCTCATATACCGATACGCAACTCAGTAGGCTTGGTAGCCCAAATTTTCATGAAATACCAATTAACCGGACAATTACGCCAGTTCATAATAATCAGCGTGATGGGCACATGCAGCAAACTATTCATGCTGGTCAATCGAGCTATCATCCCAACACAACTGGCGATGGCTATCCTTCTCAGGCGAAAGCTTCGGAAGGCGGTTTCGTTTCATACAATGAACGCATTGATGCCAGGAAAGTACGCGCTCGCAGTCAAAGCTTTTTTGATCATTTTAGTCAGGCAACCTTATTTTTTAATAGCCAAAGTGAGGTTGAGAAAAATCATATTGTTAATGCACTCCGTTTTGAATTATGTAAACTGGAATCAGCAGCCA
>Ga0209100_1002027_pt1 | contig 13080 bp, 18 predicted proteins | sample lystaG_FD_185480 | JGI IMG/M metagenome (GOLD analysis project Ga0209100, IMG submission 185480) | Glacier valley bacterial and archeal communities from Borup Fiord, Nunavut, Canada, to study Microbial Dark Matter (Phase II) -... | ecosystem: Environmental > Aquatic > Freshwater > Ice > Glacier ...
AATACGAGATTTTTGCAGGGCTACGATCGGAAGTTGGTGAACAAGCCGAACTGATTCGTACAGTAGCCCGTAATGTCGCTGCGGTCGATGCCCTCGCAGGGTTAGCCGAAGTCGCCGTCTATCAAGGCTACAGCCGCCCCGATATGGTCGAAGGTCGCCAACTCAGCATTTCAGAAGGTCGGCACCCAGTCGTCGAACAATCATTACCCGCAGGGTTTTTCGTCCCCAACTCGGCAGAACTGGGCAAACAGAAACCCTCTGATCAGACTCCCGATCTGATTGTATTGACGGGTCCAAACGCCAGTGGCAAAAGCTGCTATTTGCGGCAGATTGGGCTGATTCAACTCATGGCACAGGTGGGGAGTTTTGTCCCAGTGCAGGCGGCAACCTTGAGTCTCTGCGATCGCATCTTTACTCGCGTCGGTGCCGTTGATGATCTGGCAACCGGACAATCGACGTTCATGGTCGAGATGAATGAAACCGCCAACATTCTCAACCATGCAACGGCTCGATCGCTGATCCTGCTCGATGAAATTGGACGCGGGACGGCAACCTTTGATGGGTTATCGATCGCGTGGGCAGTGGCAGAACATCTCGCAACCGAAGTCCGCGCTCGGACTATCTTTGCCACTCACTATCACGAACTCAATGAGTTAGCCTCGATTTTGCCCAACGTTGCCAACTATCAAGTGACAGTGAAAGAGATGCCCGACCAAATTATTTTTCTGCATAAAGTGCAGCCTGGAGGTGCCGATCGCTCTTATGGCATTGAGGCAGGGCGATTGGCAGGCTTACCGTCTTCGGTGATTCAGCGAGCGCGACAGGTGATGAGCCAGATTGAGAAGCACAGCAAAATCGCGGTCGGGCTTCGCAAAGGCGGACGAGGGGAGAAAAATGGACAATCTGATCCTCCTCACGACCCGACGCAACAGCTAGAATTTGGGCTGTAATTGTCGCTCTTAGTTCGACTCGATCGAGTATTTTAACTCTCGACAGGCTGACTCGACGCAACTTCTTTTGCCTTCTCTGGCTTTTCTGCAATCGCAGTTGAGTGAGGCTGAACCGAGTGATCATCTGAAGTGGTAAGCAAAGCAGTGGGCGATCGCAGGGCGACCAATGCACTCTTAATCACAACCGCAGTCGGCACCGCAATCACCACGCCCAGCAATCCGCCGACCCGCGCCCCTGTCAAAATCGCCAAAAACACCCACACTGGGTTCAACCCCGTCACACTGCCCATCACTCTAGGAGCAATCAGGTTCTCTACAATTTGCTGCACAATCAGAGCCGCAATCAACACCTCAACCCCAGCCCCAATGTCTCGCAGAGCCACGAGGAGAGTGACCAGCACAATCCCCACCGAGCCGCCAAACGGGACAAGCGCCATCGTGCCGATCGTCAGCCCAAACAGCAGCCCAAACGGCACTCGCATCACGAGAAAAATAATTGTTAGCGTCGAACCCATCAAGGTGGCTGAAATCAGTTGCCCAAAGAAAAAGTTTTGGAAGCTGAGGCGCAACGTTTGAGAAAAGGGTTGACGGATTGGGAGGGGCAACCACTCAATCAGACTTTGCCAGAGTTGATCGCTATGCTGCAACAAATAAAAGGTCAGCACCAGTGTCAGCAAAAAATCTAGCAGACTCGTCACGGTGAACACAGCTAGATTGAGAACTTCTCCCGTGATGCCTTGCAGAGAACTTTTGAGACGATCGGTGATCTGTTCTGCCAAAATATCCAAATTGATCGGCAGCCCCGCACTCGCGATCTGATCATTCAGCAAAAATAGCTGGCGCTGCCCTGAATCAAACCATTCAGGCAATCGTAAGACTAGCTGCTGTGCCTGCTCGATCGCCAGAGGCACAAGCGTCACGCCCAGCCCCGAAAAGATCGATAGCGTGAACAGAAAAACGACGATTGCCGATCTCCCACGGGTTGCCCCACGAGACTGCATGAAGCTGACCGGATAGTTGAGCAAAAACGTCAGCAGCGACGCAGCGATTAAAATAACTAGAAGAGAGTGAAAATAATCAAAGATCGCCGCGATCGCCCAAGCATTGAGTACGATCAGCGGTGCCACCAGGGCGATCGTCACCACACGAGCGATCGGGGTGATTAAATTCCACCAGTTGAGCAGTTTGTTGCTTTTGCTCATGTTGCAGCCAAAAATGACAGTGATTACTCGAAAATTTCGAGAGTCTACCCTATTATCTCTTGCTCGTCGCATCTAGTTCATCTTCCCTAATCCCGATTCTTTCATGAACGACCTTGATTCTCTCGAAAATCAGGACATCCAGCACCTCAAGCTATTTCTCTATCTGCTGCCCGTGTTTGGGTTTTTCCCAGCGCTGTGGACGTTGTATCGGCACAAGGGCACCCGGCAAGAGCGATCGTTGAGCCGTTTGGTGATCAAGCTGTCGTTGGGCTGGCTCGTCGCATATTTCTTGTTGGGGGCAGGCGCGACGACCTCTGAATCGCTCCAAGTTCCGCTGCTGTTGACGAGTAGCCTCTTGACTTCGGGCTATTTTTTGGTGAATTTGTGGATGATGGTGCAGTTGTGGCGACGCAAAACGATCGAGCTACCGCTGTTGGGTCGCGTGGGACGACTGCCATAGTTGTTTCAGCCCAAACTTTGCTAGATTTATCCTTGAGCAAAAAGTTCACTGGTGCATTCATCATCAGTTTGGGCGATCTTCCCGTCCGTGGTACACCCTTAAAATCACGACCTCCTCTTCAATCACGGCGTAGTGCATCGTAAACCCAGCTTTTCCAAAGGCGACACTTGTAGCTTCCGCAACCCTGCGGCTCCCTGCACGATCGCACCGCGACGGGGAGAAGTTTCTAAACTATCCCCGTCGCGGTGCGAATAGCTCGGACTGCTCGAAGCGCAACCTCTGCTTCCATCAGCGCTAGCGTCTCATAGTGCCGCTGGATGTCTGCTAAAGCTGCTTCAGTCCAGACTACTTGGGACATGAACGAGGCTGATCGGTTCCCAGACTATCGAGCCATTCTCGAACCCGCTCATGTGAGATTCCATTGCCTGTCCGTTTGTACTCTTCTAACACTTGTAAACTGCCCTCAACCATCTCTGAGTCGGTTAGCGGTTGAAACGCTGAAGTTTCGTCGATCTGACCGTATTCCATCGCTGCGTCGGGACTGGGGAACTCGCTCTCTAGCAAACGCTCAAAATCGCTCAGACTTCCGTTAGTTCTCGAAAGCCAGTTCAACACGAGTGCTTTGACTTGCTCACTTTCTAGCGTCTCTACATGGTTAGCGATCGCGTGCTGATCAGTCATCACAACTTTTCAAAGTGCATCCGCATAGACGGAACAGATATCTTAAGATTCTACAACTTTAACCTTTCAGCATCATTGCGTCTTCAAAGCTTGCTGAATGTGTCTCATCTCTAATGTTGTAGACGATTCTGCGGCGGCATAGAAAGCGGCGGAACGGGCGATCGCTCCAATTTCTCCACCCGTTAGAGAAAATCTGGCTAACCCGTGCCAATCGACATCACCTAAAGGAACTTGAGATGGAAAGGCTTGCTGCCATAATCGCGATCGAGCGGCTCGATCTGGCAGTGGAAATTGCAGCGTTTGCTGAATCTGCGATCGTACAATCTGCCCCATTTGAGGAAGTCGTCGCACACTCAACAGAGTTAGGCTATTCGTCGATCGCCGTTCTGTTAAAAATTGCTCAACGCGAGCGACGGGGGACGTTCTGCTTAACCACTGTTCAGCCGACTTGATGAGTAGAACGGTTGGGGCTTGTTCGGTGAGCGTCCTCATTAAATCAGCTTGCTCGATTGCAAGATCGATCTGCATTAAAGGTGTCTTGAGAGCATGAGCGATCGCATGAGCAGCGGTTGTTTTGCCCGTTCCCGCCGCGCCGACTAGCAGGGTCACAACTCCCGGAAATTGAGCCGATTCAAAATTTTCAAAGCCCCAAACTTGATCCACCTGTGAGCGGAACTGTATCTGATGACACAGGTGTTTAAGGGCATCAATTAGATCTTCAGGAAGCACCAGCGTAGAGAAAGACGCACCACTAGAGTGATAATGCAGATCGGGAAGTTTCTGGCTGAGTAATCTTTTCCCTGGCTTCTCAGAGGTGCGAACAGAATCGCCAAGCAATCGATCGACCAGCCGATCGGAGAGTTTAATCGCTCGATTGAGCAACGGCGTATCGGGTAAGAGCAACTCGATCAGTTGATTTTGAATTAAAGGACTGGAGGCGGTGAGACTTGATCGGGCGGCTCGCCATTCTGGGTCGGTGCGACAAAATAGCCGCAGGGCTAAGTCAACATTGGGCAAGTCAGAGCGCTCGGATTCTTTACCCTGCAAATATCCGTAGAGTTGGGCATAGCGTCGATGCACTTCGGGGGCGAGTCCCATGAGAATCAAGTTTTTCTCAAAGGGGCTGAGACTGAAGCGATCGCACAGTTCCGGCAGCGCAAGTTCGATGCCGTTTTGCTGGCTCGATCGAATTCTTGCCTCAATTTGCTGAAAATAGCCGCTCTTAGGGTCAGAATGATTAGACTTGCGCCGATCAATGGGCGAATCATAGGACGCTGTGCCCTCCAAGCTCACCATGCCTTTCCACCAGTGGCTCGTGGCTCGATCGGCGGCGGTTCTTGCAACGCGATCGATGTCCTTCGTTTCTTTACGCTGCCGCGCTACTGCTATTAGAAGCAAGCGTTCGAGCCAGTTGAGTTCAACTTTTAGATACGTCCAATTATCTGGAAAAGGTTCGGCTTGCATGTCTCGCTATTCTTTTCCCATTTCACGAATAAATTCAAGCGGCAAGCCGTCGGCATCGGCGATAAACGTGACTTCGTAGACGCGATCGCCAATCATCTGCTGAGTTGGCTCTAAAAGGATTTTTAATGGCACATCCGAACGGTGTTTCAAATCGTCTAACCATTGGGGTAAATCATCCGTCGTCTGAGTCAAATCAAACGATAGGTGATAATAGCCCACATAATGCTCGTCGCCAAACGCATCGGCAGCCGGATGCGGTTCAGGAATCTGCACGAGTTCGATCCGACCTCCCAACCCTGTCATCCAGCACGCCAGCGTGTATCCCGTCGTAAATCGCTCTTCGACGGTAAAGCCAAGCTGCTCATAAAAGGCGATCGCCCGAAAAATATCAGCCGTCCGAATCGAAGCATGATGCATAAAGGCAGGTTTCAGACTTGAGACTCTTGGCAGAATTGGCTACTCAAACAACCGAAAATAGGGATATCGGACGGGCGCTCCTGGCTCTTTTTCAAGGTCGAAGTTGATCACGTCCCAACACGGCTCATCTTTAGGATCGGGGCTGAATTCTACCGTCAATCCATAGAGTCGAGGTTTAGGAGAATCACTCTGACCGCGCCAGGGAGTGCTGCGTTCTAAATAAGTGCTGATTAAATCTTGATATCGCTGGGCAATGATCACTTTCGTGGCTCGATAGCCCTGAGTGTAGAGCCGATCGAGCGCCTCGTGAATCTCGAATCGAATGCCGTCAGGGTGAGTGTGTTGCCGATACCATTCGTCTTTCCAGAGTCGCCAATGTCGCCCAGACTGCAAGTGAACTAGCTCCTCTGTTTTGGGGTCTGATTCAAAGGCACCGTGACGCTGGCACAGATAGGTGTCTGTCAGAGTCAATGCTTGAATTGTCTGACGGCAGTGAGGGCACTGAATCTCTGGACCAAAAATTGGATATTGAAAGCCTGGGCTGGTCATGAAGTGCTAGCGTTCATTTAAAGGTGCGTCATCGTGAAATCATTATAACTAGGGAAGTTTCCCGCCTTCTAGAGCAATTTGGCATAACTGTGACTCACCGCGATGAATCTTTTTGGTCAACCGCCTCACTATTGGTCGCCGCCCGATCTCTCTCAAGCGGCGTTTGTCGCCCCCAATGCAACCGTCATGGGCTGGGTAGAAGTGGCACTCGGAGCCAGCATTTGGTATGGGGCGATCGTTCGGGCAGATGTAGAACAAATTCTCATCGGAGCCTGCACAAACATTCAGGATGGGGCAATCTTACACGGAGATCCGGGTAAACTCACCATTCTTGAAGATTATGTGACGATCGGGCATCGAGCGGTGATTCACAGTGCTCACATTGAGCGAGGCAGCTTGATTGGCATTGGCGCGATCGTGCTGGATGGGGTGCGAGTCGGCGCAGGCAGCATCATTGGGGCAGGCTCAGTGGTGACGAAAGATGTCCCACCCCGATCGCTGGTCGTCGGCGTTCCGGCAAGACCTTTACGCGATTTGTCGGACGCAGAGGTGGCTGATCTGATCGAACACGCTCAACAGTACGAAAAGTTGGCGCTTGTTCACGCCGGAAGGGGCACTGATCTTGGCTTTGACGTGCGGCGATCGACAAGCTGAGAAAACTGCTTTGAAAACGTGCCCAAGATAAGCAAAAATGAGAGTAAGAATTCTAAAATTTTTTTGAAGAGAGAACACTGGTATGGACTTTGACTTTCGCATATTAATCGTTTTGCTCCCGATCCTCGTTGCCGGAGGTTGGGCAGTTTCTCGGATTGCTCCTGCTGCACTTAAGCAAATTCAAGCCTTCCTAGCAAAATAAGACTGGCTCAGTTCTTTCAGATTCTGTCAATCCCTGTCTGCAAAACCGATGCTTCTAGAGTTTAGAAACATCGGTTTTGCGATTAAGAAGGATGATTTTTTGATCCCATTCTTCTAGAATGAGTAGGCTTTAGGGAAATCAATGAGGCGTAGGCTCCCATGCTTGATGAACAGGCTAAAAAGACGATGTTGCGAAAGATTCCTCACGGGCTGTATGTCTGCGGGGTCAAAGATGGAGAAGAGGTGAATGGCTTTACGGCGAGTTGGGTAATGCAGGGTTCGTTTACGCCTCCGCTTGTGGTCAACTGCGTCAAGCAAGACTCAAAATCTCATGCCATGATCGTTGCAAGCAGTGTCTTTGCCCTCAGCCTTTTAGAAGAGGGACAAAAAGATATGGCGCAAGCATTTTTTAAGCCTCAGCGTCGCGTTGGCAATAAGTTTGAAGAAGTCGAGTTTTATCTGGGTGAGACAGGCTGCCCGATTATTTCCGACTCGTTAGGCTATGTTGAGTGTCAGGTTGTTGGGATGGTAGACAAGGGCGACCACACTGTTTTTGTCGGTGAAGTGATTGCGGCAGGCGTACATCGTGACGGCAATCCTCTGTTACTAGAAAGCACTGGCTGGCAATATGGCGGTTAACAGTAAGATTTAGTATGCCTTTAATTAAAGTCCAAACGTCTGCCACGATCGCCGATGCCTCGATCGAGCCACTGCTCAAGCAACTGTCTGCTAGTCTCGCTAAACACACAGGCAAGCCTGAGTCTTATGTGATGACTGCCTATGAGTCGGGGGTCAAGATGACGTTTGGCGGCACGGCTGATCCGACGTGCTATGTCGAGATCAAAAGTGTTGGCGCTATGACTCCCGCACAGACGAAAGCGATGAGCCAGGATTTTTGCCAGCAAATTCAGCAGACGTTAAACATTCCCACTAACCGGACTTATATCGAGTTTGCAGATGCAAAAGGCTCAATGTGGGGTTGGAACGGTACGACGTTTTAACTATCTAAAGAAGAAGTCGTTTCCACTTTCATAGAAGGTGAGCCGTCCAAATCCTAAAAATTGCCCGTGAGTCTTCTCGCCGGGAGGAAACGCGGTGACTCCAAATAAATAAACGCCTCCATACAGGGGGTTGCGATCGGGAGACAGCGCGATCGTCACTGTTCTTCCAGGCGGCACAGGCGGATTGAAGTTCACGGTTACGGTGCGCGTTTTGCGATCGGTCGTGACTTCTCCGAGCGGCAATTTTGCGCCAGGTCGGTTGCGGGTTCCTTCAAATGCCTCAATTTCTCTCGGTGAAAATCTCACTGTGTCGCTGCCTTCATCTTGCACGATCGTGACTCGCTGCAAGGGTTCACCAGCATTTTCTAACTGGTTCAAGGTGAAATAGTAAGTCACCGACCAGGCGTTGACAGAATTATTGGTGGTAGAGGCTCCCGCTAGTCGAGGAGGTGCAGTAAAAAAGACGGTTCCGTCTGAGAGTTGAACGGCTTGACTGGGCTGGAGAGGAGCCGCGATCGCGCCCAGTGCGGCAAAAAAGGCGACTCCTGTAGACAGCGCAAAGCGATGAATCATCATTAATAATTTAAGTTCAAATTAAAACTAGAGCCGCGATCGCTCATTGTTTTAGTCTAATTCATTCATTTCTACTCTGTTCTGTATCGTTATTTAGGCGAACGTTAACTTCTATTAAATTCAGTTTTTGTCTATTGAAGGTGGCTTCCCCTTCGAGAGAGCAGTGCTAGTGTTTAGATAGACACAAAGAGAGAGTTCTTTTCAATCTCTATAAACCTTTTGCTTTCATCACTTTGTCTGGTGACGATCGGCGGCATTCTTCTAAACTGGCAACTCGATCGTCCTTCAGAAATGCACTAAGAAAATTGACTGCGGTGAACTCCAGTAAGCCTTCGGGAGACCAGAGGTTTTTTATTCTGCCGATTCTGAATCTTGACTGAACCAGAGCAACCGAACTGCCATGATTGCAAACCCTGCGGCGGCAATCTCTTTTGCCAGTCGAGCAGGCAGCACTTGAGCCGTGCCTTCACCCACAATTACACCCAAAAAGCTTGCCAAAATTAAAGCGGCGATCGTCCCTAAAAAAACCGCTCTCGGAAACTTAGCATTTGCGCCACTGAGAGCGATCGCGGCAAGCTGACTTTTATCGCCTAGCTCTGCCAAAAAAACGGTGATGAAACTCAATCCTAAAAGATGCCAATCCATTGCTGACTCCTAACTACATTCTTGCGACATCCCAAATCAACAGCGCTGAGATCACGAGTAAGAGCATCCCGGTTGCGGTCTCAAGAGTTTTGGGCGAAAGGCGAGTGCAGAGCCAGCGACCCACCAACACGCCTACCAGACTCGTAGCAACCAAGGCAGATGCCGCTCCTGCAAACACCACCCAAGGATTTTGAGATTGAGCACTCATCAGCAGAGTGGCAACCTGAGTTTTGTCTCCCAATTCTGCCAAGAAAATGGTGACAAACGTGGAGCCAAACACCTTCCAAAATTCCCAGCTTTGAGTTGGGGCAGAGCCTAACGAAGTCTCTAGCTCAAGCGCTATGGATTCAGAGGGTTCAGATTCAATCAACTGAGAGGGGGGCAAGCTGGGTAGAGAAATTTCAGGTGATGGCATGAATGGATGCTGCTTTTCACATTTCTTTCATTATCTTGGACTTTGCCACAATTGGCAACCTTTTTCAAATGCCTACGGCTTGATCAAAGCGCAACATTTCTAGACTGCGATCGCCATAAACGCCCTCAATCTGCTCACGACAACACTCGATCGCAAAGTCATTGAGTTCTTCGGGTTCGACTCTAAACATCTCTTCAAACGTCTTGGCTTCGACGCGGCAAAAGCGAGGACGTTTCTCATAAATTTGGCATTCGCGGCTGCCATGATCAAAATTGACGCACCAGCCATCGGCTCCGACCATGCTGAGATAGAGTTTGAGTTCTTCAGCAGAGAGGTAGTCTTCTAAATCGGGGCGATCGCTGGGTTCTAGGTGACAGCAAGCACCACACTGTTTTACACAAAGCCAAGTTGCCATAGGTTTTAGAGAGTTGGAGAAAGATCTGCCTCAGATTTATACTGAAGTGGATCGAGAATGTGGGAAACTATCCAGAGGAACGAGTAACTTACTCTAACAAACCATCACAGTCAGACGGGGCTACAATTTAAGTTTTTTAGAGTTTTGTGAAGCTTTTTAAGAAAGGTGCGATCGTACCGATAGTATATTAATAATTCCAGATTCGGTTTAGACATTATCAGGCTTGTTGAGAGGGGACATGGAGTTTCTAAGCAATATCAATTTTGAGATCATCGCCCAGCTAGCAATGCTGGCAGCAGTTGTGATTGCGGGTCCGGTTGTGATTTTCTTGCTGGCTTTTCGGAATGGCAACCTCTAGAGGTTTGCGCACAGATTCACAGCCAAAAAGTTTTCCTATTGTGATTTAGTGAGAACAGGCGTTCTCAGCTAATCAGACAAAGTTTCATCAGGTTTAAGAGAGAGTAGCTCCAAAACCCGATCGTACGATCGGGTTTTTTCATGTCTATGGGTTAATGTCGATGATCAAATCAGAAAGAATTTTGGCGTTGCTGAATCGATCTCTGAAACACAGATTTTACCCTCACCCTAGCCCTCTCCCTAATGGAGAGGCAGGGTGGTTTCATTGTCGTTGTAGGAAAATGAGGATGGACTGAAATACAATCCGGATCAGTCCATGACCCTCATAGAACAATTAAAGACGATCAAAGACCCGCGTCGAAAATGAGGTCAGCGCCATGCCTTGTGGCGGGTGATGTTTCTCTCGTTGCTGGGCAGCCTGTGTGGCTACTCTGGCTACCGCCCCTTAGCCCAGTTTGTGCAGAAACATCACGCTTTGCTCTGTCAGCTACTGAAGTTGGAACCTGACCTGACGCTGATGCCTTCATCTTCGACGTTTCGGCGCATCTTTCAGCAAGTCGATGCTCAGGCTTGGGTCGATAGTTTCAACGTCTGGGTGTCGGCGCATGCGCCAGAGTTATCGGGGCAACTGTTATCGATTGATGGCAAAAGTATCCGATGTACCTCAAGCGGAGGTAACACATCAGCGCAAACCTTTACCTGTCTAGTTTCAGTGTACGGACTATGGCGCGTCAATTACATTGACCGGTCGCGTCAATTACAAATCCTGTCCCCCCCGGTAATTGTCGTCTGGTTCGCGTCAATTACAGCGTCAGACGAAACCTAGAGGTAGTGAAGGGTTCAGGGTAATTGTCGTGGTAATTGTCATGGCGCGATCGCTGAATTCACTGGACAGGAGTTGTGATTGTTAGGCGGTCAATATAGGGGTCTTCCGAGCTTTTGGTGATCCAGAATTTTGAGCAACCGAAACTCAGCAGGTGCGTTGAATAAATCTGAAATTACGCCACCTCAGCCACGAGTTCTCTCGATTTTGAGGATGTTGTAGAAAACAGATCACCAAAAGCTTGGAAGAGCCCAATATAGTTGTCATTTCATACGCGGCGCTTAAACCATCGCACCTTGCCCGATTGCATTCGTGACCTGACCAATCAAGTCGAGCAGGGAGCCGAAGCTAGACTCCCGATGCAGTCATGCCGCTGTGTTTTGGCAAGCTCTTAAAGTAATCACCGTCACTTCTGGGGGGCAAAACAGCCGTCCGGGGAAGTAAGTGCCCAAGCCCCGATTGACATAGAGGCGATTATTGCCAATTTGATAGAAGCCTTTTGACCATTCCCAGTGTTTCATGACGCGATAGCAAGCCCTCAAAAAGGGTACACGGTTTCGAGTACGGGTTGGGAGACGGCTGTAGAGGTTGGCAGACAGCGCCGAAATGTTGCCTACGCCGGGGATGACAATTTGACCGCCGTGAGTATGCCCAGACAGTTGCAGATCAACTCGCCACTGTTGCAGCGCCTCAGCAGAATCGGGATTGTGGGCAAGGACGATGCGGGGCACTGTTGAGGGAATTCGATCGAGAATTCTCGACGCTCTAAAATCTGGAGACCAATATTCGGGCAGTCCAACGATCGCCAGCCCCTCACCGAGAGGATAGATAATGTCATCCCACAAGACAGCAATGTCAATGCTGCTGAGAGCATCGGTAATGGTTGATCGGCTAGAGCAACGGTATAAATCGTGGTTGCCCAAAACCGCACAGACTCCGGCGCGACTTTGAAGATATTTGAGCTGCAACACGAGTGGATAAATCTGAGCCGGATCGTCTGTGACAAAATCGCCTGTAAGGACAATTAAGTCAGGGCTTGCCTGATTAGTTGCCTCGATCGCTTGCTGCAACAGATTGTCAGATAATCGCTTGCCATCATAGTGCAAGTCTGAGAGTTGCACGATCGTAGTGCCGTCTAAGTCGGGGGGCAAATCGGCGATTGGAATGGTTAATCGATCAACACTCAGCGATCCGGTGAGAAGTCTGTGCATCGTCTAGGGTCTAACAGCGACTACAGCTTAACAAACGGCGAAGAGGAAAGAATGAAGGATGAGCGAAGCATAAAGATGGTTTGTTAAGAATCCCATTAGTCACGATCGTCAGTTGTGACGGGGTTCTCTTTTAATAGCGCGCTTTGATCTAAAGCGTTGCGAGCAATGCGAGTCACATAAATTGTCACCGCGATCGTGGCAATCAATCCGACAATGCGAAGTGCCCATTGAGCCACTTGAGTTGACGCGTCGATCGTGGCGAGATTTCCAGCGAGAGAACCGATGTAAACATACAGAATCGTTCCCGGAATCATTCCTACACAGCCTACGATGTAATCTTGAAGCGAAACTTTAGTAACGCCAAACGCATAGTTTAGTAATACAAACGGGAACGCTGGCGATAGACGAGTCAGAAGAACTATTTTTAACCCTTCTTTAGCAACGGCTGCGTCGATCGCCTTAAATTTAGAATTGCTTTCAATCTTTTTAGCAACCCAATCACGAACAAAATAACGCCCAATTAGAAATGCTGCGGTTGCGCCAAGGGTTGCCCCAATGAATGTATAAAGAGAACCATAAACAGCGCCAAAGATCACGCCCGAACTCAACGTTAAAATAGTTCCTGGAATCAACAGAACCGTGAGTAAGAGATAGGCACCGATGAACACGATCGCACTCGCTGAACCAAAATCTTGAATCGACCTCAGAAAGTTCTGCAATGATTCTTGAACACTAGAGAAAGAGATTGCAGCGATGATAGAAGAATGGACTAGACTCATGGGATCGCCTCAAACGATACATCCATCAAGGGCGACTGCTGCCAGTCTTTGGCATCAAAGTGCCACCACTCGGTTTGCAGAGGTACAAAGCCCTGTTTTGCCATCGCGACTTCAAGTTTTTGACGATTCTCTTGCGCCGATTTGCTGATGTTGTTGTAATCACGGTGAGCACGATCGCTAAAGTCATCAAATCCAGTAGGCATCTCTAATTCTTTGCCAGACTTGTCAACCAACGTCACATCCACCGCAGAGCCGCGATTGTGTCGTGAGCCTCTCGCAGGGT
>Ga0209100_1002031_pt1 | contig 13067 bp, 6 predicted proteins | sample lystaG_FD_185480 | JGI IMG/M metagenome (GOLD analysis project Ga0209100, IMG submission 185480) | Glacier valley bacterial and archeal communities from Borup Fiord, Nunavut, Canada, to study Microbial Dark Matter (Phase II) -... | ecosystem: Environmental > Aquatic > Freshwater > Ice > Glacier ...
GAGGTAAAACTGCACCTTTTGTTTGGTTTTCAGCATTTTCATGATTTACAATGGCAGGTAATTGAACAATTATTTGCCGGGAAAAGGATCTTGTTCATCGAAAAAACAGGATATGGGAAATCGTTGTGTTTTCAATTTCCGGCCACCCAGTTAAACGGAATCACAATTGTGTTCTCGCCACTTATCGCACTGATGCGTGATCAGGTGCGCAGCATGTTGGAGAAAGGAATCCGGGTGGCAGCAATCAATTCCAATCAGGAAGATGAAGATAACGAAGCAATCATTGAACAAGCGCAGAATAATCAACTCGATATTCTCTATATTGCCCCCGAACGCATGGAAAATGCTGAATGGATTACGGCTTCCCGCAAAATGAAGATTGCAATGGTGGTGATCGATGAAGCGCACTGTATATCGATATGGGGGCAAAGTTTCAGGCCCAACTACCGAAGAATTGTGAAACTGGTGAAACTGTTACCTAAGAACTTCCCCGTTCTGGCAACCACTGCCACAGCTACTCCGAGGGTACAGGACGATATAATTGAACAGGTCGGTTCCGATTTAATCCCGGTAAGGGGCCAGCTATTACGATTCAATCTTGGTTTATTTGTAGTGCATGTTCAAACCGAGGATGAAAAGTTTTTTTGGCTGGCCGAATATTTACCCAAGCTCGCCAAACCTGGTATTATATATACCGGAACCCAGGCCAATACCGATATTTTTTCAAACTGGCTCCATTTTCTGGGCTTGAATTCAGCAGCTTACAGCGGCAGGTTAGATGCAGACTCGCGTATCCGCATTGAACAGGGTTTTATGGCCAATCAATATGATTGCGTGGTTGCTACAAATGCGTTGGGGATGGGCATTGACAAGCCGGATATTCGTTTTATTATTCACACTCAAATTACCCAGTCGCCGATTCATTATTATCAGGAAATTGGCCGTGCAGGAAGAGACAACCAGAAAGCTTTTGCCATACTTTTGTATAACCCAAATGAAGATCAGGAATTACCCCGAAGTTTCATTGAGGGAAGTAAACCATCTTTAGATAAATACGGAAAGGTAATTGCAGCAACAAAAAAGGCCTTATTAGGTAGAAATGAAATTATTAAAGCCACTAACCTCAAGCAAACACAGGTGAATGTTATTTTAGCAGATTTGATCGAACAGGGGATTATCCATGAACTTCAGGACAAATGCAAAAAATATTTTTACAATCCTGATGCTCCTCAATTAGACCTTTGGGCCTTTGATCTATTGCGTCAGATTCAATACGAAGAGCTAGCGAAGATGATCGAATACACGGACATCCAATCCTGCCGGATGCAGTACCTGTGTAATTATCTTGGAGATGTTCAACAAAACACCTGTGGAATTTGCGATAATGACAGAAAGCGTCAGGTAAATGTTACATCAACGGATGTCTTAACAGCTAAATTGCAGGAATTCAGGGAGACCTACTTTCCCATATTAGAGGTTGAAACGCTGAAGAGCAGAATCATAAACGGAGTTGCGGCTTCTTATTATGGCATTTCAAATGTTGGAGCAGCGCTGCATCATTCAAAATATGAGGGTGGCGGAGACTTCCCCGACTGGCTGCTTGGCTTGACCCTTAGAGCTTATCGCAAACACTACGACAATGCCGAGTTTAATTTGATACTTTATGTACCACCAACAGAATCAGGGGATCTGGTAAGAAATTTTGCAGAGAAGATTTCTGTTGCTCTTAAAATTCCGATATCGCATAAACTGGTGAAAAATTTGCCAACTTTGCCGCAAAAGATGTTTCATTGTGGTATCTTAAAGAAAGACAATGTTAAAAATAAATTTGTTTACGAATCACCGGATGAAATTGCCGGAAAAAAAATTCTGTTAATAGATGATATTTTTGACAGCGGCAATACAATTAAGGAGATCGGTCAGTATTTAACCAATATTGGTGCATTAGTGATAGCTCCTCTCACGATTGCCAGGACTTTGGGAGGCGATATTTAAAAATAAATCAGGATGAACAGTTACATCGACAATACCTACTGGATTTCAATTGCTCATTTACCAAAATGGCACACCGAAAGAATCAATCGGCTGATAATTCAAATTCTCCATGATAATAAAATGTCATGGGCTGATTTCTTTGAACTTGATAAAAACGGGTGGAGGGAGCTGTTTGCCTTTACAGATAAGGAGCTGACGGATCTGGAAAATGCAAAAATTGATTTGCCCCGCGTTGCATTTATTGCAGAACAATTACAAAATGAAGGCTTTCAGATGATACCAATCAATTCTCCCGATTATCCGGCAGTATTGAAAGAAAATTTAAAGATTAAAAGCAGTCCGCCAATATTATACATTAAAGGCCGCAGAGGGTTGCTGCAGGAAGATCCGGTGGCCATTGTGGGTTCCAGAAATGCTGGTCAGGCCGCTCTGAATTTTACAGATCAGGTAGCAAAGAGATTAGCGAAGGAATTGAAGGTTGTCGTAAGCGGTTTCGCGAAAGGAGTTGATAAGCAGGCATTGGACAGCACAATTGAAGCTCACGGGAAAAGCATTATCGTTTTACCTCAGGGAATTCTCACCTTCAATTCAGGTTTAAAAAAATACTATGAGCCTATTGTAAACGGGAATGTTCTTGTATTGAGTACTTTTTATCCAAAAGCCGGATGGGATGTCGGATTTGCGATGGCGCGAAATGCCTATATCTATGGATTGGCAAAAGAGATCTATGTGGCAGAGACAGATAACAAAGGAGGTACATGGGAAGGGGCAATGGATGGTTTGCAGAAGCACCGAAAAATCTATGTAAGAGAACCGGAACCAAAAGAAAAGAATTCAAACCTTAAACTAATTGAATTTGGAGCTATCCCGGTTAACAATGAAGGGGTGCCAATTAATTTGAAGACGCCCCCTGTTAAAGATTTATTTGATGAACAATTGGAGAAAAATGTATTGAATGAGTCGGGTGTAATATACAAGAATGCTCCGGAAAATATTGAAGAAGAAATCATTAAACTTCTCAAAAAAGATAACTACACGACAAGGGAGATTATTTTGGCATTGAAACTGGATTGGGACAGTCGCAAACTAACCGGTTTTCTGAAAAAAAATCCAAACATCAGGGTTATCACCGGAAAACAGACAAAATATGGTTTGACTAATACGGTTAATCTTAAACTCTTCTGATAAATTAATATAAACGAATAAGATATGTACCTATTTTTTGACACCGAAACAACGGGATTACCCAAAAACTACAAAGCACCGGCATCGGATCTGAACAACTGGCCGCGCCTTGTTCAGTTAGCTTATCATCTTTATGACAATGAAGGGAATAAAATCTCGGAAGGTGACCATATAATTAAACCGGAGGGATTTACTATTCCTATTGAAGCGTCACGCATTCACGGTATTTCAACCGAGAGAGCAATTCAGGAAGGAAAATCCATCCTTATTGTCTTACAAGAATTTCAGTCACTAATTGAACAGGTAGACTATCTTGTTGCCCACAACATGAGCTTTGACGAAAAAATTGTAGGCGCTGAATTCTTAAGGAATAAGATGCAAGATAGCCTGTCATCAAAAAGAAAGATTTGTACGATGCAAAGCACCACAAATTTCTGCGCCATCCCAGGGCCTTATGGGTACAAGTGGCCGAAACTTTCAGAGTTGCATTACAAACTTTTCAGGACCGGTTTCGAAGAGGCACATAATGCGTCGGTGGATATCAATGCAACTGCACGGTGTTTTTGGGAATTAAAAAGACTTGGTAAAATTTGAAAAATAGCCGTGTGACTGTCCAAACGCTGAACAATCACACGGCTTTAACTTTTTATTCGTTGTGATTTAAAGTGTATAGCTTATCTTATATTTTCCACTTTTCACGGCAACGACATTGCTTTTTTCTCCTGTCAACTCGTATTCCTTCTCATCCAAACTGTATTTTTTGATACCTGAAGGAATTACAACTCCGGCTTCACTACCAACAGGGATTTCGACATTCAGTTCCATCACCTTTTCCTTTAATTCCCAGTTGACAACAAGCTTCCCGTAAGGAGTTTCTTTAAACGTTTTAACCCAGGTAATCCCCTTTGGAATTTGGGGTTGAATGAGCACCTGACGGTAGGCCGGAACATTTTCAACAGAGCAGATTCCTCCTACTGCCTGGTAGAACCACGACCCGATTCCGTTGTAGCAATTATGAATCCGGCTCCGGTCCCCATTCCAATGTTCCCAGGTAGTCGTGGCACCATTTTCGATCATATACAAATAGCCAGGGTAATCTTTCTTTTTCAGCATCGAATACATCAGGTCGGCTGATTGGGTTTTAACCGACCATTCTGTCAGAACGGGAATCCCAACGAGTCCGCAGGCAAAATGGCCGTTGCGATTGGTTGTAGTTTCGTTGACAAGGCTTTGGGTAACTGCACTGATCAGTTCTTTCGGAACAACTCCTGCCAACATCGGGTAAGCCAGATCGATCTGTGTGGCTGTGGCATAGGTGTTTTTGGATGAATCGAAATAGCTTTTGTGGATCTGTTTCTGAAGCTCATCCTTTTTCCGTGAATACAATCCGGCATCGTTGGTTTTTCCAAGCACCGTAGCGATTTTCTGCATGTCATCGTAGCAAACCGCAACGAAACAATTGTTTACCAAACCTACGGAAGCTTCCGCCTTTTGATCGATTCCTGTCGGTGTAGCCCAATCGCCCAGATACCATCCACGGTAGTCAGTGTCGGGCCATGGTTTCAGCAAGCCATTAACCGAATATTTATCTACATATCCCAGCCATTTCTGCATAACCGGGTAATATTTTTCAAGGATAGCCCTATCTCCGTAGTTCAGATAGGTTTTCCATGAAGCTGTGATGATAAATCCACACCAGTAAGGACCACCACCTGCCTTATAAGGATTGGGTGCTGTGTGGGGCATACCGCCGTCATCGCGGACACAGTCGGCCCATGCCTGTAACCAATTTGAATATAACGGATTCAGGTTGAACATCGTTTGCGCCGTTTCAGTAGATGCATTTCCGTCACCACCGTAACCCAGGCGTTCGATCGTCGGACAATCGACCAGATCGCCGCCAATACTCAGGCACTGCAGCGTATAAAAAATCATGTCGTGGATCTTATTCATTTCCGGATCGGAACACTGAAACCCGGAAGCCAGTTCAAAGCCCGTATGAACCAGGTAAGCTTTAATTGATTCGGCAGAAGGGGCTTCTGTTAGTTTTGAAATTCGTATATACCTGAATCCGTGATAATTAAATTTGTTTTTGAAGACTTCCATCCCATCTCCCGAAGCGATGTAACGATCGGTTTGCTTTTGATCAGCGAACTTCCCTTTATCGTCCAGATGGTCGGAATACTCGAGGACGATTTCCTGCGATTTTTGAAGTTTTGCGAAATTGATTTCGATCCAGCCGGTTAGGGTTTTCCCCATGTCGATCAGAAATGTATCTTTTGAAAGGGACCGTATTTCGACAGGTTTGATCGTTTCTGTAATCCGGTTCAGCTCCACCATTTGAGGACTTACTTCATGGTCGGGAACCGAAATTACCGAAACGGGGCTCCAGTTTTTATCCGTCATTCCTTCTGAAGACATATCGTTTTTTGCAAATGTGCCATCCACGATTTCACCGCCAAACTGATGCGGTTGCCAGGTGCCATGCCGCGTGTAACTGCTCATACGTCCAAGCCATGAAGCATCTGTTGCAAGGATGATATCTCTCTTATTTTCGGACAGCTTTTCCAACTGGGCTTTTACCAAAGGACCATTATTAGTAACCCCAGGAAATCCTTGTGTGTACCAGCCACTTGCCAGCCACAAAACAAGGTCATTTTGCCCCTTCTTCACCAATTTCGAAACATCGTAAGTGATTGCCCACGAACGTTTGTCGAATTGTGAAACGGCTGGCGAAAGAATGCCGTCACCTACTTTTTGTCCATTCAAATATACTTCGTGGTAACCCAAAGAATTCACATACAAAAGCAATTTCCCATTTGTATCATTTACCTCGAATGATTTTTTCACCTGCGGGCATTCGTTGTAACCCGCTTCCGTTGGGAACCCGATGTAGGATGCATGCCAGTCGTCTTTACTTAATAACCCGATGCTGAACCTGGCAACCGGGCTCCATGCCGAAACATTCCCTCCTTCATCCCAGATCCTGACCTTCCAGTAGGCAGCAAGACCAGAACTGAGCACTTTCCCCTGGTAAGGAACCAGGATACTTGCTGAAGATTCAGACTTTCCGGAGTCCCAGAGATCAGCCTGATCCTTATCAAGCAATGAAGGATCGCTTGCAACCATCAACTGGAATGCCTTTTGTTCCGTCCCGTTTTTGTCACTCAAGGTTTTCCAGCTGAAGCGAGGGGCCGTTTTATCAATCCCCAAAGGATTTTGCAGGTTTTCACACTTCAGATCAAAAACTTTCAGGTTCCCCTCTGAAACACAGCCAGAAAGGAAGAAAACAAAAGCAATACAAGCAATTACAAGTGATGGTTTCATATGCGAACAATTAGAATGGTTTTCATGATTTCTCTAAGGTCGCAAATTGCGTCCTTAAAGTATTATACTCAATGGAATTAATCTTCTTTCTCCTCTTTTCCGCTGAATTTCTTTGGGTACAATTCCTTGCCTTTCATTGCAAACCAGATGATCCGGTTAAACAGATCGTCATCTCCCTGGTCGATATGGTCAAATTGTGGTTCCATACTTTTACGGGCATAGTAGAGTGCAGTCCCTTTTAATTCAGCCAGACTCTTATTCATTTCATTTAAAGGAATTTCATTTGGAACTGAAATGAACGGGGTGAAATCGGGAGTCGATGAAAAACAGTTGAACATCGGCATGGCCGTTGCATCGCTGATGTTCATAGGCGGGATTCCCAGTATCTGTTCGATGGTTCTCAACAAAGATACCTGGTTATAATTCGTTCGGATCGTTTGCTTTAATCTCGAATAAGGACTTACAACTGCGCCGACTGTCCGGTAAGCCGATACATGGTCCCAGCCATCCTGTGAATCATCTTCAGTTATAAAAATTGCCGTATTTTTCCAGAAGCGGCTTTTTGAGATGGCTTCGATGATCTGACCAAGCGCAAGATCATTGTCAGCAACAAAAGCGCGCGGTGTGGGCAATCCGGGACGTGTTCCGGTGGTATGGTCATTCGAAAGAGCCATCACCATCAATTCCGGCCATTGGTCCCCTTCCATTTTATCATAGGCATTTAACTCATCGATAAATGCCTTTGCCCTAAGTATATCCGGAATATGATGATCGTCGGAGCTGGGGAAATTTTGACTTAAAATACTTTCAACAGGCTTAATAGTTGTCTTATTTTTAAAATCGAATTTCTCTCCTTTTAGGAATCCCTCATAGATAGAGGTCCAGTTCAGACTGTTATCAAATTCAACATCACATGCTTCCCCATAGATACGCACACTTTTCCCGGCCCTCATTGCATTGTCCCAGATAAAACCTGTTGGTGCATACACGAGTGCATCCGTCTGAACATGCGGATAACTTCTGATCCATGCCCGGATATTCTTCTCCACATAATCGGTAACAATTCCCATATCGGTCCATTGATGACCTTCAGCAGAGCATTTCCCCGATGCGTAGTAATTGTCCATTAATAGAAAATCATCAACGATTTTATGAATGTTCGGGGTGACTTTCTTTCCAAAAGTACAAAGTGCCGAATCTCCGTCTCCCGCTTTCACATCCCCAAGCACCTGATCGTAAGTTCTGTTCTCTTTGATGATGTAAACCACGTGTTTAAATACCGAAGGTTCTCCAATCCGGACAGGAACTGGAACAGGTGCTGCATTTTTCCTTGGCAGCTTTTCGGTGAGTGCCAGCCGGAAAAACTGATTGTTCTTAATAACTTTCTCTGTATATTTCTGCAAGGTCGGTTTCTCTGGTACAGTGATCACCGAAACCGATGCCATCAGCCGGTGGGAATTAAAATTAGCCTTCCCTGTTTTTTCTGAAATAGTAGGAATTCTGGAACCTTCCGCTTCAATATTGGCAACAAACAAAAGGGTATCACGGTATATGGCAATTCCTCCCGGATAAGCTCCCGTTGGAATAAATCCGGAGACTTTACTATTATTTTCAGTTGCATTTGCTGAAGAGAGTTTCCCAAGTTTAACGACAGCCAATGCATTATCCATTCCATTTGCAACATAGAGTGTTCCATCATTACTATTTATGGCAAGACCATTCGGAGAATCCCCGAAATAGTCATTTTTATCAGGTGATAACCTTACAGAAATCTGCTCACTCACCTCATCCGTTCCGGTATTGATCACTGAAACTATATCGCTGTTTGCGTTGGCTACAAAAACGAATTTCTGATCCTTACCGGATACAATGTCGTTGGGATGCAATCCGACCTTAATCTCTTTTAAAGCGTTGCCCGTGTGGGGATCCAGGACCAGCACAGTGCCTTCGCGGGTAGCACCTGTCAGCGGATCAACTTTGGCCAACCCCCATGGAACACCGGCCACATCGGCGTCACCTTTATCGGGTACTGATCCGGCCCAGTTTGTGATATACAACTTCCCGTTTGCAGCCGCAATCCCAAAAGGTGCAACACCTGCCACAGCTGACCAGATTGTCTTGCCTGTATTAATATCAAGTTTTTCAACCGTATTGTTTCCGTTGAGTACGACATAAAGAACCGGCAAACCAGCTTCCTCTGTCACGAACACTTCATTTGGCAAGGCGGATTTAGCCGGCTTAACAGTCTCAAACGAAAAGGTTTTTAAAACACTTATTTTCTTTTCGTTCCATGCAGCCTGAATAACAAGTGATTTGTTTTTCCCCAATGTACTCCAGTAAAGTTCGTATCCATCCGCTGGTTTGCGCCATGAAATACCGGAATAGGTATTCATTAGTCCATCATTTGCAAAATGGCTTTTCAGAACGAAACGGCTTGCAATTTTCTTCGTCACCGGGTTGATGATGACAACTGAATAGCGCCCTTCAACAGCGATCCATTTTCCATCAGGCGAAAGGGAACAATCGAGGGCGTGGTTCTCGAGTTCCTTATCGCCAAAATAGATCTGTTCGCCTGCCGGATCAACCCATTTGTTATAAGGCATTAAAACTGGCAGATCACTTCCGGTGAGGGTATTGTTCTCGTAAGATGTTAGGTATTTTCGCTGTTGTTTCAGTTCCTTTTTAGACTGCGAAAACGACTGATTTGCTGAAATTAAAAAGAGACATATCAGAAATAGAGTCAGCTTATTTTTCATTTTCAATGGAGATAAAGGGGTGAAAAATTTAATCATTTACATTGGTTTTTGACAAAAATGAATTGATTGTAGAAGAACTTGAAATTTATTTCGAAACTTTTCATACAGAACTGGAACAATTACATTTTATTCACGTAAGGCCATTACATATCAGACCAATATTAAGTTACATCATTGATCAAAGATAGTTAAAATTGAATATTAACAATGTAATATTTAACTGCCATGATTATCAATCCGTCAAACAATGCCACATATTTTACAATATTCTACACACTTGCTTTCTTCTCTGCTTTTATTGTGCTTTTGTGGGAAGGTTATAAAAGAAAAATCCCGATGATATCGTGGGTGCTCCTGTTGATTTTTTCCAAAGTCTCCTTTATTATCGGCACTAAAATATTCACCTACAGTCAGGAGGATTGGTTGTTGATGATCAAACATGCAACTTTTATCCCAACTTCCGGAAAAATTCTTTTTGGTGGAATGATACTTGGACTCATCGCTCTTTTTGTCGGGAAACATGCATTGAGGATTAAACAAAACATCATAGATGCATTTGCAATCATTCTACCTTTAAGTATAGGTATTCAACGAATCGGTTGTTTTTTAAACGGTTGTTGCTTTGGAACTCCCACCTCAGTGCCTTGGGGCGTACAATATCCCGTAAATACTGTACCTCATTATTATCAATATGAATCGGGACTAATCGGGGACAGTGATTTGCTTTCGTTGCATATTCATCCGGTTCAACTGTATGAAATGGCAGGAGCGCTCCTTGTTGCTTTTATTGTATTTAAATCCCGAAAATCATGGAAAGCGAATGGCAGTTTGTTCACCTTTTCACTCATATTATACTGCTCTGTTCGATTACTGACTGAATTTTTCAGAGACAATCTGGCGCACACGGTCGGAGGCAAAATGATAGGCGTTTTCAATCAAATCCAATGGACAATGCTGATTGTCATTGTCGTTTTCTCTTTTATTCTTCTATATCGCGAAAAGAAATTTGCCTTACTCACGCAAACATTTCAACAATCAACATCAATCGGGATAAAATACGCCATGCTCATTTTCATTTCAGAGTCGGTTATGATTTGGACGTTACAAGATTGGTTTTCACCTTCTGAGCTAATTGCTATCTTGCTAACATTCTTTACGTCAAGCATTATCATTTTTTTCTGGATTCTAAGAGAAATTGCGTCATCTGAGAAAAAGTTGATTTATGCAATTTTGCTATTACTTCCGCTGTTAATTACAAGTCAAACCATTCCGCAGACTGAAAGTGATTCAACGTTAGTTATAAAAACACGAAAAATCAGTTTTGGATTAGCCAACGGCACATTTGAAAATTCTGTTTATCATAAAACAGGTACTACAAGTGATGGATGTGATCAATATAATTCAGAATACTTTAAACAGAAATATACAGTTGGAGGTGTTGCATTCTCTGTAAAAAATGAATACCCCGAAAAGAAATTTATTACAAATTATGGCATTAACATGTATTTAGGACAAAACAAAGAAATAGTCCGGTCAGATAGTTTAGAAACAAATACGTCCATCTATGGTGTAAATCCATTTTTCCGGATTGACGGTAAATGGATTGGAATTGGTGGCGGATTTCATGCAGGCAATCTGATCGTTCCCAAAAATTCCAATAATGATCAAACTGATTTGACAACCGGACTAACAAAAACGTCAATCTATCCACAAGTTTATTTTCGGGTCGGTCCTCAAAGAATCCTGTTTGCAGATTATCATTTTGCGGATCAATTTCCTTCTCCTTTTCCAGGCCTTTCTCAACAAATAGGAATAGGATCAGGATTTGGTTCAAAAAATGGATTATATCTACGGATAGGTGGTATTCTTGATGAAAATGGAGGAACCTATTTATCTGCTTATCTGCCAATAAATAAATCCTTTTCGCTTGAGCCGATGATGGTTTTTTCAAACTCTTCAATCTCTCATTTCTCGTTTGGCTTACATTACAGTTTGTCATCTAAAACCTCCTACCATAAGGTCAAAACTAACTGACAACCTGCTACATTTAGAAGTAAAAATGCACTTTCGATTTTGATAGAATAACTATATTCTTTCCTCCAAATTCACGAGTTCCTTTTCATGAATTTACCTGTTAATTTTAATTTCACAAATTCCTTAGTTTAAATTGTCTTACTTTGACTCAATTAAGAATCTATTTTATGCGCCAAATATTAATAATTTGCTCAATTGTTCTTTTATTCGCTTCCTGTACTTCCGAAGATCTCGCCCCAAATTCAAATGAACCAGTCGTTTATACGAATGTTGAATTTGGTGGAGATGCACTACAAAAAATGGATATTTACCTGCCGGCAGGGCGAACTGTTGCCACTACAAAAACCATCGTCGTCATTCACGGTGGTTCATGGACAAGCGGTGATAAATCTGAAATGACAGAGGTTGTCGATTCATTGAAAAACCGATTACCTAATTATGCATTTATCAATCTGAATTATCGCCTTGCTGTCAATAATGCCATCAATGTTTTCCCGGCACAGGAAAATGATGTAAAAACGGCCATTGAATTATATCTTTCAAAATCTTCGGAATATGGAATTTCAAAAGATATCGTTGTTTTAGGTGCCAGTGCCGGAGCTCATCTGGCATTGCTTCACAGTTACAAAAACGATCCTGACAAACATGTCAAGGCAATTATTGATCTTTTTGGACCAACTGATCTTGTTGCTTTATGGAATGAAGGCCTCCTTCAACAACTCGCATTAATGGCAGTCACAGGCAAAACCTATGCTCAGGATCCGGTCATTTATACCCAATCAAGTCCGGTGAATTTTATCACTGCACAAAGTCCCCCGACGATTGCACTGCAAGGTGGAATGGATTTTGTCGTAACGCCGGCGCAAACTAACATCCTGATCGCCAAATTGAATTCCATGAGTGTTCCCAATCAATTTGTATTTTATCCCAATGAAGGGCATGGATTTTCGCAGACAAATAATACGGATGCAATAACGAAATCACTGATTTTCATTGCGAAATATGTAAAATAGTGGCTGGCAATTGGCGACTGGCTGCTTGCAAAAACGACCTTTAACCAGTTAGGTGTTTTCTTTTACCAGATTTTGAAAAGGAACCTACCTCCGGAATCAACGGTTATTGTTAAGACGGTGATGTTTTCGTTTTACTTCAATATTAGATGGGCGGCATCATAGATTTCTGATTGAAAACTGAAACTTTTTCAGGAAAACATGCTTTTATTTTTGGAGAATGCATAATTTTAGACACAAATCTTTATTAACTAATAAATAATCAAACCAATGAGAGCTATTCAATTTCTATTTGCAGTCGCTTTGATTTCCTTGTCGGTCACATCATGTAAAGAAAAACCAAAAACAGAGCCGGTAGCACCTGTTCAAAAAACTGATCTTAGTGAATATCTGGGTCAATGGACCATTGATGTTCAGGGTGGTGGCGTCAGCTGGCTGGAAGTACGTCAGGAAAAAGATTACCTCGACGCTGACCTTTTATGGATTGGCGGAAGCGTTTTGCCAGTTGCCAATGTTTACCTGGATAATGATCACAACCTGATCGTTACACGGATTGATAATGTTGTGCGCACGAAGGATGAAAAAGGAACTCCAATCCGTTCGCACCAGGTAACCAACTGGTTGAAGACATCCAAACAGGGAGATAAGTTAGTTGGATTTCTCTACAGTCCTAAACGTGATGGGAATGGCGTCGATTCAACTTCATTTACAGGAACTAAATTAGCTCCGCCACCTGCTGCTCCCGATATGGCCAACCTGA
>Ga0209100_1002033_pt1 | contig 13060 bp, 12 predicted proteins | sample lystaG_FD_185480 | JGI IMG/M metagenome (GOLD analysis project Ga0209100, IMG submission 185480) | Glacier valley bacterial and archeal communities from Borup Fiord, Nunavut, Canada, to study Microbial Dark Matter (Phase II) -... | ecosystem: Environmental > Aquatic > Freshwater > Ice > Glacier ...
GTCAAGATAGCTCATCGTGAGACCAAAGAAGGCAAATTTCGCGCTTTTTAGATGTGAATGAGTAAGCCATTGAACTGTTTTAAGCCATTGTTGAGCGCAGATTCCAAAGTGCATGACAGGCTCTAGAGAGTGGAAAAGCACTTTGGTATCAATTTTTCAATCGGGTAAGTGATAAATAGGCCAATGTCCTCCATGATTTCAATCCAGCGCATCGCGATGATCAGCTTGCATACATGCCCATTGGCAACGCTCGGCGGCAAGAAAACGGGCGGCATGAATGTGTACGTCCGCGAACTGAGTCGCGAGTTCGGGCGGCGCGGGATCGCGGTAGATGTGTTCACGCGTTATCAGGACTCGTGCGCCGGGCATATCCATCAGGCGTTAGGCGACAATGCGCGCGTGATTCACATCCCCACCGGATCATCAGCGGCGCTTGACCCCGATGCGCTGTACCCGCATGTGCCGGAGTTCGTCGCCAACGTGCGCGCCTTTGCCGACCGTGAAGCGATCCGCTATGACGTGATCTACAGTCACTATTGGCTCAGCGGCGTGGCAGCGCACGACCTGCGCGCAGCATGGAATGTGCCCGTTGCGCAGATGTTCCACACGCTCGGCCTGATGAAAGAGCGCATCGCGGGCGACCCACTCGGCTTGACCACGCGCGACCACGCCGAAACCGATATTATGGCGTGGGCAGATCGGCTGATTGCCGCGACGCCTGCCGAACGTTCGCAAATGTTGTGGCTGTATCGCGCGCCACGCCGTGCCATCGAAGTGATCTCGCCGGGGGTTGATCTGGAGCGTTTTCATCCGCAGTCAATGGCCGCCGCCAAAACGCGACTCGGTTTGCGTCCTGAGCAGCGCATGTTGTTGTTCGTTGGCCGGATCGAGCCGCTTAAAGCAGTCGATACGATTTTGGAAGCGCTCGCGATCCTTAAAGCCGATCCGACTTTCACAGCGGCGCACCTGTTGGATGGCCTTTGCGTGAGCATCATTGGCGGCGATCCAGACGATCCGACGCATGAAAACGCCGAAATGGAACGGCTCAAAGCGATGCGGCTGACGCTCGGACTGGACGCGCTCGTGACTTTCGTAGGTGCTAAAGATCAGGACGCGCTCAGTGATTATTACGCGGCGTCCGAAGCGCTGATCATGCCGTCCGATTATGAGAGTTTCGGCATGGTGGCGCTGGAAGCAATGGCAAGCGGCACGCCTGTGATCGCGTCGCAAGTTGGCGGACTGGCTTTTCTGGTACGCGACGGCGTGAACGGCTATCATGTGCCGGTGCGCGAACCCGCCGCTTTAGCTGATAAGATCAGGCGGTTGTTGAGTGATCCGACAGAACGCGAACGGCTTGCCACCAATGCCGCACAATCGGCGCGCGCTTACGCATGGCCGTGTATCGCTGATCGACTGCTGACCACATTCGCCGCTATGCACATCCGTTGAGCATATCGAGTCCGATGGTCGTTAACCCACCATCTGAGTCGCTGACGCCACGTTGGTTTTCTATCAGACGCGCTCGAATCTTCCTGTTGACGACGCTTTCGGTATTGCTCGGCATGAGCTTTTACGTACTGCTCGGCTTATGGATCGCACCGTCAGTGCAGGTGCTTTATGAAGGCAGTACTAATGTGGTGTTCGCGCCTACTCATTTCAACGACGCGCGCCAATATGTCATGATCTGTGTGCAGGGCTACGATGTGGCCTATTCGACGCTGCCGACGCTCACCCGCAGCCGCATCAACTGGATGCCGGTGTACGCCGTTTTGCAGTGTGCTGCTCATCAGATCGGCCACCTGTCGCTGATCTATACGAGTTGGGCGATCTCGACTTTGGCGATCGGGTTAGTGCTGTTAGCCGGGATCGGCACGCTGCGCAACTTGCAGGTGCGGCTGCCACTGCTGAGCATATGGGCGGTGCTGTTTCCGCTAATCGGCGGCGCGTGGCTGTATCTGGCGAGCGTTGAAGCGACCTATTTAGCGGTGGGAATGGTCGTCATGTGGCTGATCACGCTGCCGCTGCCGCGCTATGCCGTTGGCGAACTCGCGTGCGTGGTCGGTGGCGTGGCGCTTGGCTGCACTTTCTTTCTGACCAAACCGAACGCGCTGGCTTTTCTACTGCCGTTGACTTTCGCGTTCGTTTATCAGAGCTGGCGTTATTCGCAGCAAATAGGTTATGCGGGTGGCTTCTGGACTTTCGCCGCTGATGTGGTGATCGAGCATGTGCGGCCATTGCTTGCACCATTGCTCAGCCGAATCGGTACGCGCTTCAAAGTGACGGTGACGCTTGATCCATGTCCGATCGTGTACGCCTGGGCACCGCTCGCGGTTGGGGCGGGTGTGATCGTCGGTTTGGCGTACTGGCTGATGTTCACCAGTCGCTTGAGCGGCGTACCGTTGTACTTTCTGCAACAACAAACAACGGTTTGGGGGCGCGCCTGGCCGAGCGGCAACGTTCAGCAGATGGTGTATTATTTTGCACAGGCATTTTATCGCCTTCAACCTTTTGGCGGAATCCCACCATGGCGTATGAATGCCGCCTGGAATCTGGCTGCCAACGTTTCTGCACTGATTCCGGCTGCTTCCCGCCGCGTGCCGGGGTTGGTGCGTGGGATGTTACCGTTGGTGCTGATCTTTTTGCTGTACAGCGGCGCAGTCCATGGCAGCGATCGGTATATCCTTTCGACCGCGTTGGTCGCGATCGGGTGGGCGTGTTGGCTGTCACCAGCGATCAGCACAAAGCCGGTCAAGGCACGCACGCGGTTTATCTGGGGAGCGCTGCGTTGGCTGTTCGTGTTGAGTCTGTTTGGCATCACGGCGGCCTTGCTGCTGAATCAAATGCTGCCCATCGGTGAGCCAAACGCCTGGGGTGTGCTGGATTTTTCCTGAGTGGTCTGTCTGCCAGACATTGCGAATAGTTCTGCGGATAGTTTTCCTGCCCGAAAAGCATTATAATCGCTGCTATGATCCTTGTGACAGGCGCAGCAGGCTTGATCGGGCGTCACCTTGTGGCGCGGCTGCTGGCAGAAGAACTGCCGGTACGGGTGCTCTTGCCTTTGCGCGGCGGACGCGCCCCGCAGCCTCCGTGGACAGCGTCCGTGCCGATCGTGCCGGGCAGCATCGATGATCCGACTGCGCTGCATCAGGCCATGACCGATGTGCATACCGTTTATCATCTGGCAAGCGCGCAGTGGTGGGGCCGCCGCCGCGATCTGGAGCGGATCGATTTGCAGGGCACTCACGCTGTGATCGGCGCGGCACGATCGGCGCGGGTGGGGCGCATCATCACGATGAGTCATCTGGGCGCGTCGCCTTCGTCGGCGTATACGCTGATGCGCGTCAAGGGTCAGGCTGAGGAAGCGATCCGCGCCAGCGGCCTGGCATATACCATTGTGCGCAGCGGCATCGTGTTTGGCCGTGAAGATCGTTTCGTCAATGGGATCGCGACCGCTCTACGCAGCAATCCGGCGATCTTCATCCAACCGGGTGACGGTGAAAACCTGCTGCACCCGATCTACATCGATGATCTGATCGACGCACTGGTACGCAGCCTGGAAGCACTGAGCACGGTCGATCAAACGATCGAAATCGGCGGGCCGGAGTACGTTACCTACAATGAGATGGTGCGAACGGTCATGCGCGTGACCAATGCGCCGCGCTCGATCTTTTCAGTGCCGCCGTATGTGCTGCGGACGCTGACGAACACCATCCGCCGGGTGATCCCGCGTTGGCCGATCACGTCGCAGTGGTACGACATCCTGGCCTCAAATCGGACTGCGCCGCTTGGTAACATGTATGAACTATTCGGAATTCGTCCGGTACGCTTTGAAGATACGCTCGTGACTTATATGCGCACGCGACGGTACGCCCCGGAACTTTTCCGCGCGGTACTTCGGCGGCGCGTGGGGCACGCTTAATCAACACAACCAAGAGGATTTATGGCAGCTATCGAGGGCATACGAATTCGCCCGCTCAGCAGAATCGATGAAATTGACGCGGTCGTTGCGCTGCAACGCGCCATTTGGAACGATCCGACGACCGTTATTTATGCCCATATGCTGATCTCGCTGGTGCGCAATGGCGGCTTGCTGCTTGGCGCGTTCAATGGCGATACGCTGGTGGGCTTCTTACTCGGCTATCTGGGCACGGACAGCACCGACTCGGATCGTCCGGCAATGGCAAATTTGAAGATGGTTTCGCAGCGCATGGCCGTACTCCCCGAATATCGCGGCGGTGGCCTGGGCAATGCGTTGAAACTGGCACAGCGTGACTATGCTATCAAGCTCGGCATTCGGCTGATCACCTGGACATTCGATCCGTTGAACAGTCGCAACGCACATTTGAACATCCGCAAATTGGGCTGTATAGTGCAAGTCTACGAGCGCAATTATTACGGTACGCAGGAATCGCCGCTGGTCAGTTTGGGACAATCCGATCGGCTGGTAGCAGATTGGCGGATCACTACACCGCGCGTTGAACTGCGTCTGAGCGGTACGCGCGGCCCGTTGAGCATCGATCAATATCTGAGCGCGGGCACGCAAATCGTCAACCCATCAGTGATCGGCGCGAACGGGCTGCCACAGCCAGGGACGCCTAATCCGACGCGCAGTATGTTGGGCTTAGTCGAGATTCCAGCCAACTTCGATCAGATTTTGCACGCCGATGAAGGGCTAGCGCGGGCATGGCGCGCACATGGCCGCGAAGTGTTCACGCAAGCGTTGAGTTCCGGCTACATCGTGACGGATTTTATCCGCGCAGCGTTGGAAGGTCGCGATCGCAGCTTTTATTTGTTCAGCGCGGCGGATGGCGCTACGCCAAGCGGCTTCAGTGCAAATTGATAATTAAAAGGACTCACTTTTCATGCCCGAATCGCAACCTCTGATCGAACAAATTATCTTGCATCCGATCGCGATGCAACTGGTCGAGTCGCTGCAAACCAGCGGCTGGCATGACTCGTTTCGGCCTGCCGTATTAGTCGAGATTCACGCGGGCGGCCAAATTGGTTGGGGCGAAAGTGTGGCCGGTTGGACGCCCGGTTACAGCTACGAAACGATCGGGACGACGCTGCACATCCTGAGCGATTTCATCATTCCGGCGTTGATCGGTAAACCTATCGCTCAGCCGTATATCACCCCTCAGTTTCGCGGTCACCCAATGGCAAAATCGGCGATCGATATGGCACTTGCTGATCTGACGGCGCGATTGGCGGGCAAAGCGCTGGCTGATGATGGCGAAAAGCGCCGCCACAATCGCGTTGAAGTTGGCGTCAGCATCGGCATTCACCCCACGATCGACGAAACGATCGCGATCATCGATAAGCGGCTGAATGAGGGCTACCGCCGGATCAAGCTCAAAATCAAGCCGAAATGGGATATTGAACTGCTGCGTGAAGTGCGCCGCCAATATCCGCACATTTTGCTGATGGTCGATGCGAACAGCGCTTATACTTCTGAGCACATGACGACGCTGCAAAAATTCGATGAATTCGGCTTGCTCATGATCGAACAGCCGCTCGGTTATGATGATATTTATCAGCACAGCCTGTTGCAGCCGCACTTAGATACGCCGATTTGTCTGGATGAGAGCATTCACAGCGTGGACGACGCGCGGCTGGCGATTGAATTGGGCGCGTGCCGCATTATCAACCTGAAAATATCCCGTGTGGGCGGCATTCACAAGGCGCTGGCACTGCACGCTTACTGCCTGAGCATGGGCGTCCCGATGTGGATCGGCGGGATGCTTGAAACAGGGATCGGGCGCGCCGCAAACTTGATCGTAGGCGGGCTGCCCGGTGTGACGCTTCCGAGCGACATCAGCGCTACCAGCCGCTACTATGACCCGGACATTACCGACGAGGTGTTCACGCTTAACGCTGAGGACAGCACGATCGATGTGCCGAGCGGCCCCGGACTCGGCGTGACCGTCAACCGTGAACGGCTGGCCGCCGCTGAGGCTGCTTTCAATGAATTTCCAAAAAGCGCATTTATGGGACCATCCGCATGACCGACCAAACAACCCTATCAGCTTCAAACGTTCCAACGCCGATGTTCAAAGATGTGATGATCGGCTTCATCGGCAGCGGCGTCATGGGTGAAGCAATGATCGCCGGGTTGCTCAAACAGCAGACAGTGACGCCTCATCAGATCATCGCCGCCGATCCGTTGGCTGAACGTGGTCAGGAGCTGCAAAAGCAGTATGGCGTCCTCACCACGACCAGCAACCTTGAAGTAGCCCATACCGCCAACATCATGATCTTATCGGTCAAGCCGCAGGTGCTCGACAAAGTGATGCACGAAGTGCGCGGCCAAACGGATACGGTGCGGCTGGTGCTCAGCATCATCGCCGGGGCGGGTATCCATAGCATCGCGGACGGGCTGGCGAACCCGCATGTTGTGCGCGCGATGCCCAACACGCCCGCGCGCATCGGTCAGGGGATTACGGTGTGGACGGCTACCCATGAAGTGCCCGAAATGCAGCGCGCGCAGGCTGCCGCCATTTTGAACACGCTCGGCCAGGAAATCTACGTGGAAGACGAAGATTATCTGGACATGGCGACGGCGCTCAGCGGCACAGGTCCGGCGTATGTGTTCCTGTTCATGGAGGCGCTGATCGATGCGGGCGTACATCTTGGCTTTTCGCGACGCATTGCAGAACAGCTCGTGATCCAAACGATGCGCGGATCGGTCGAATATGCCGCCATCAGCAAAGAGCATCCGGCGGTCTTGCGTAATCAGGTGACCAGTCCGGGCGGCACGTCGGCGGAAGCGATTTATCACCTGGAGCGCGGCGGCTTGCGCACGGTGATCGGGCGCGCAGTGTGGGCAGCCTATCAGCGCAGCGTAGCACTCGGCGCGGGCAAAAAGACGGCAAAACCGGCGCGCAACCCGGAAGATATGAGCGGCGATCGCTAAGTCAGCGCGCATCCGTTTGGAGCACTATAACGACATGAGCGCTATCTCGCTACGAGACGTAACACAAAATGACCTTCCTGTGTTTTTTGAACATCAGGTAGACCCGTATGCGATCCAGATGGCCGCTTTTCCAGCCAGAAGCAGAGCAGCGTTCATGGCACATTGGAACAAGCTGTTGAACGATGAGACAATCCTCAAAAAAAGCATTCTTTTCGATGGGCAGGTGGCGGGCAACATAATGAGCTTTGGACGCTCCGCTGAGCGAGATATTGGCTATTGGCTTGGACGGCAATACTGGGGCAAAGGCATTGCCAGCAAAGCGTTAGCAGAATTTTTGATGCATGAAAAAACACGCCCACTCTATGCCCATGTTGCCAAACATAACAGCGCTTCTATCAGAGTTTTAGAAAAGTGTGGTTTCAGCATATCAGGCGAAGAGAGCGATGAATTTATCCTGAGCTTGTCGGCTGACAAGTAGCGCTAAAAGAACGGCGCGGGCGTATTCCACAAGGCGTGATACTCGTCACAATGCGCAGCCAATAAGCTGCAATCCAGAAAGGGCAGGACGTGCCGCGCGTATTCTTCATCGCCTACGATCCTCAAATAGCCGCCATGATTTGCGTCATGCACCACCCACAATTCGGCGGACGTATTCGGATCGGCGGCGCGCGCAGCGGCTAATTGCAGGCGTGCGCCGGGTAGTGATTGCTCAAGCGCGCCGTAAATGAACAGGATCGGACGCGGCACAATTTTCGGGATCGCGTTGATCGGTGACAGATTAGCCGGGTCTTCACCAGTATCGATTCGGTACGCAAGCTGCATTTCGGCAAAGGTGATCGCCTGCAAAAAACCTGACGGCTCGCCCAGACCATACAGCTCGTCCGTGTTGTGATAGCCACCTTCGCTGATCAATGCCGCCAATTCCGGGTAGCGCGCCGCTGCCATCGTTGCCGTTGCGCCCGCTGATGAAAAGCCATAAATGCCGATGTGATCAAGTTTCAGCGGTAAGTGATCGGGGTTTTGTTTGAGATACGCCAGCACGTCGCCCACGTCGTCCACTTCGCGATAGCCCAGGCTGATCATGCCTTTACGCGTACATACCCGCGACTCGAAATTCACGATGTTGTAACCATGTTTCGCCATGATCGCCATTTGCCGCAAACCTTCGCTGCGCCCGCTGGAATACGTCGGCGGAAAGATGATCGTCGCATTGAGGCTGCCCGGCACAAAAAAGCCGCGATAAATCACCCCATCGCGCGATGGAATGTTGATCGCGCTGAAAGGTAAATTATAAGCGGCAAGCGTAATGTTATCGCTGTTGGAGCAGGGCGGATGCGTGGTTGCCCACATATATAGCGCGCTCGGTACTGCGGTTAACAAAGTCGGCAGCGTGACCAGGGTGATCAACAGCGCCGCAGCCGTCAGTCGGACAAATCGCTTCCGGCGGCGCGCGGCGATCGTTTGAACAGCCGCCTGGCTGACGGCTTGCTCGGTTTGATTTGTGGGTGGCGCTATTTCCACTCCCACACAGCTTCGCCATGCAAAATGCGCCGAATCTGTTCGGGGAAGCGATCGGGGTCAAGCGGCTTACCTAAAAAGCCATCGAATTCGGCGGCTTTGGCGCGGCGCACTTGCTCTTCGCTGGCTTCCGCAGTGACGGCGATCACCAGCGTTTCCTTGAGGCGGCTGCTGGCGCGCACTTTTTGCAATGCCTGATAACCATCTTCATAAGGCAGCCGAATATCCATCAAAATCAGGTCGATGCGCGGCAGCGTGTCGGCAAACTGAACAACCTGCCAGCCGGATGTTTTCCACTCGCAGCGCTGAACACCCATGAAAGCTAACATACGGGCGATCAAAACGAAATTCGGTACGTTATCTTCAACGACGAGCACCTGTGCATGGGCGGGTTCAATCGGGACGAAATTCGTGCGTGGCATAGTGAAAGCTACTCCTAGGCGTTTATCTGAGCAAATAAGCGAGCGTTGTCAATCGCGATCGCGACCTGATCGGCGATAGTTTGAATAGTCATAATGTCATCTTCGGTGAACGCGCGTTCTCGCGTGCTCTGTACATCTAATGCACCGATCACCCGACCACGGGCGGCCAGTGGCAGCGCCATCTCGGAACGCGTATCGGGCAGCAGCGGATTGTTGAAGCGTATCGGCTCGACGCCAACATCCAGCGCAATGCGCGGCGCATTATGGGCAGTCACCCAACCGACCATCGAACGGCTGTTAACTCCCAAACGGTGACCGCTTGCCAGCAGCGCTTTGCCAGCATCATCGGTGGCCGCCTCAAGGACTGCCCACTCGTTTTCCACATCGATCAGGAACAACCCCGCGTAATAGAACCCAAAACGCTGGCGGATCAAGTTGACCGAGTTATCCAGAAGTTGGCGCAGATCGAGGATTGAGGCGGCTTCGCGGCTGACTTCGGCGGCGGTAGCAAGCTGCATCGTGCGGCGCTGCAAATCATCCAGCAGGCGCATTTCCTCGCTGAGATTTTTGCAAGTGGTGAGGATGTACGCAATATTGCCCTGTTCGTCGGCAAGCAGCACCGCGCTCAGTTCAACGGGCACGCGCGAGCCATCTTTGCGGATCAGCTCCTGCACATAAGGGCGCGCATCGGGTGGCAATTGCCGAAGCTGATCCGGCGTCGGATAATCGATCGTGACCAGTTCGGCAAAACTAACTGCGTTCAGGTCTTCGACTTCGTAATCAACGATCTGCAAAAATGCCGGATTGACGTTGACCCAGTAACCTTCCAGATCAGTCACCGCAATCCCAAAGGGGATCGTGTCGATAATCGTTTGCGTGAGTGACATGTTACGCCCTATGCTGTCAGTTGGAAAATCATTTCCGTATTGTAGCAGACGAGTTATAAGATCGGCTATAACAAGGTAGAAACAAAATCATTGATCCTAACCCCGCGCCCTGCCGTTGACCGCTAAACCCTGCCCTTTCCCCGATTACAGGGCAAGGGAGCAAGATGGGATTGTAAAAGCGTAGTAATAAAAACACGGTAAACGTGTGTTAAAGGTTGTCACGAACAGCCTACGGTTGACCACCTGATTCGCTGCGCAGTGTTCGACAGCACACGAACTCATGATAAAATGTATTTTGTAAACTTTTCTCAGGCGATTGAAATTAAGCCCCCAAATAAGGATCACCCCATGTTCTCACAGCCCAATGCCAGCAGCGCCAGCGATCTTCTACCGGATATAGGTCAGGATTTGATCTGGGTGTTTGATCAAGGCTTTTTTTCGGGCTACAACGCCGAACGCTTAATGGCAGTCATTGAATTGATGCGTCATGGCGAGATCACGGTGCAAGCGGCTGCGCAGTTGGTGTTGATTCCTTACGATAAATTCGTGAATTTGCTGATCAAACTTCCACTGGCCGATATGCAGCGCTTCACGGCTCCCTGTTGAGACTCACTGCTGAATGGGCAGCGAAAAGTAGAAGGTGCTGCCAACGCCCGGCTTGCTCTCCAACCACATGCGCCCGCCGTAACACGCCACGATCTCACGGCTGATATACAAGCCCAATCCGGTGCCTTTTACCTGCGTTTCCTGCCCACTCTGGACGCGGTAAAAGCGCTGAAAAACGTCGGCTTTGTGGTCTTCCGTAATGCCATAGCCTTCATCGCGCACCCAAATGACGACCTCGCTGCTGCTGTTATCAAGCGTGTGCTTTTCCAGGCCGACGGTGACGGGCTTACCAATATCGCTGTATTTGAAGGCATTCCCGATCAGGTTTTTGAGCACCTGTTCAATGCGCGTTTCATCGAACTGGCCGAACAGGCTTTCTTGTTCTGTTTCCAGACGAATGACGTGTTCAGCCGTGATCTCGGCCTGTTGAGCGACGATCCGCTGTAACACCGCGACCAGATCGACATTATGGCGGATGCGCGGCTCGAATTGGCCGATCTGGATGCGCGTCATATCCAGCGTATCATCGATCAGCAAATTGACTTTATAGAGTTGGTTGTGGATAGCATTTAATAAACGCGTCTCACGATCGATGTTCGCCACACTGATCATTGTGCCATTCGTTGTACCGTCCGGTGCACTGCTGACGGCGGGACGACTTGGCCCCATTGGACGCTTCTTGTCGTCGCTCGTGGGCGCGCTGTAACAGCTCGACACTACCGGAAATAGCAGTAAGCGGTGTACGAATTTCATGGCTCATGACCGATAAGAATTCGTCTTTCATCTTATCGAGCCGCTCTAATTCTTCGCGCGCTTGTACCTGATCTGTGATGTCTACGGCGGTCACCAGAAAGTAACGCGGCGTATCCGGCTGCGCCATTTCCATCACCGGCGACACGCTCCAACGCCAGATCGTCTCACGCGCTGCATCCGCAAAGGTGTGCTGCACTTCTGCAATACGCTGCTGCTGCTGACTGCTGCGCACTGCCTCCCAAAGCGTCTCACGCTGATCGGGTGCGATGAAAAATTCCGCATCGCGCCACTGCGCACCGATCATCTGACCGGGCAGCCGTTCGCTCAGGTGCGCCGATTCTTCCAGATAGGGCGAGGACGCGATGATCAACTGGCCGGACTGCGCATCATAGAACGCCTGAATGACCTGATCGGTTTGATCGAAAATCAGGCGCAGGCGTTCGCGTTCAGCCGTCATCTCCTGCAAGCGCAGTTCGCTTACATCGGTGGCGTACAGAATCACGCCGGACACGCCGTGTGCATCGTGTGACGGCACTATCGTAAACACCACATAATCATCGGGAATGCTGCCATTTGCATCGCTCAGTGTATCGTTCAGGGGAAGCGCCATGCGTGGACTTATGACCGACATATCTTTGGCATACGCCTGACGCGCCAAATCATAAATTAGCGCGCCCTGTGACCAGAAAGTGTGCGCCGTTTCGCTTAACGGTTGGCCGATGATGTGCGTATTGGTGAGCAGCCGTGCATAGCGTGGGTTGAACGCTTGTACCCGCAAATCAGCGCCGCGCAGCACCATGATATAGAAAGGCGCTAAATCGACAATTTCGGACAGACGGGCTTGTTCGGTTTCCAGCGTATCCGTCATTTCGGTGAGTTCAGCCGTACGCGCCCGAATCTCATCATTGGTGGTTTGCAATTCTTCGTTGGTGGCTTGCAGCTCTTCGTTGGTAGTCTCGAACTCTTCGATCGTGGCCTGTAGTTCTTCATGGGTCAAGACCAGCTCTTCGTTGGAAACCTGCAATTCTTCGTTAGCGTCCAACAGTTCTTTGTTGGTATCGTTCAACTGCTTATTGGTGGCGTTCAGTTCGATCATCAACTGCGTTTGTTCACCTTGAACCGTCTCCAACTGCTGCCGCATATGCACCTGTTCGGTCACATCGTAGACGCTGATAGCAGCCATTTCGAGCGCATCGGGGTCAACCTGAATGGGAGTCACCGTAAGCGCAATAAAGCGACCATTGCCACCTGCCAGCGGACTCAATTCAAGCTCCAGCAAAGAAACATTTTTGCGTTCGCGAAAAGCGGTATCGATCGCCAAACGCACCTGATCATAGGAAATACCGTGCGCCGCGTGTAAAAAGTCCTGTTCTTCGCTCATATCGTGCAGCCCCAGAATACGCCGGATTGTGGCGTTGGCGCTCATCAACCGATAGGCGCGATCGATCACGGCCACGCCGACCGGCAACGCCCGCAGCAGCAGCTCGTTGAAGCGCCGTAACGACGCCAACTCACTGACGGACAGCATCACCTCGTCGGGGGTGCTGCTCACCAACCCAACAGTCGTCCGATCAATACGCCGACTCACCCGATTTTCCGCACGGCTGACACTCAGGGTAGCCATCCCTTCATGGCGGCGCGGGGGAAGCGCGCTCCCCACACAACGATAGACCTTCCATAGTTTATTGAGCGGCTCATAATATATTTGCGCCGGGCGGACGGTTTCGGCTTTACCGAGCAGCAGATAGCCACCTGGATTGAGCGAAAAAGCAAACTGGTTCAGCACATAATCCTGCAAGTCGAGCGTGAAATAAATCAGCACATTGCGACACAGCACCATGTTGATGCGTGGAAACGGTGCGCTGCGACTCAAATCCTGCTGACCGAAGATCACCATCTGGCGCAGCGTTTTGGCAATGCGGAAGCCTTGATCGACGCGCTCGAAATAACGATCGCGGTAC
>Ga0209100_1002034_pt1 | contig 13054 bp, 10 predicted proteins | sample lystaG_FD_185480 | JGI IMG/M metagenome (GOLD analysis project Ga0209100, IMG submission 185480) | Glacier valley bacterial and archeal communities from Borup Fiord, Nunavut, Canada, to study Microbial Dark Matter (Phase II) -... | ecosystem: Environmental > Aquatic > Freshwater > Ice > Glacier ...
CTCTCAAAAAGCTAGTAGCCAAAATACTGAATATCAGCACAACAAGGAATATTGATCGCAATGTCAAGGACCATTTTGTCCTTCCTTCCATCATCTTTTTCACGATACTTAACCTCCTCATAATCTAAGTCACTACTCTTTTCAATCGTCAGCGGATACAGGAGGGGAATACGCTCCTTACTGCAGCAATATAGGTGTTTTCCTCCACCTCGATATACCTGGCGATCCATTGGTGAAGCTGTCATCCAGAAATTCATCCTCCAGCGTTTTCCCGCTGGTAAAGGCGGTAATTTCAAATAAAGGGTCAAAGGCAGAAAGGGTACTGGATAATAGTGCAATATCCTCCGCTGTATCATCGCATATAGTAATTTTACTGATCTGATATCATTATTTGTCACTATCATATTTCCATATCAGGAAAATTTCAAGGGGAAGAAATATATAAAGATGAAATAATATTTACGCTAATATAAAGGTTTAGTTTGAGAGATTTGGGTGTTTACTTCTTCGTAATCCATGCTGCAAGAATTTTTGTGTTCTTTAAGTATTTAGTGGAGCATTTCCGCTTTTTCTTTTGTGAGCACTACAGGCTATCTGAGCATCAAATTGAATAGGATTGGCAACAAATTGGATCAAATCTTTTTTCGAGATTCCCTCCCGAGCTTCAATATAATAGTAGTTTGTACCTACTGTAAACTGGCTATATAGACTGCCGGGAATTCCTTATGTATCCGCGAAAAATGCAAACGTAAATACATGTATTGCGTCCTTGATCGAGTAGGAGCTGGGGGATTAATTCCCCCAGCGACCTCTCACACCACCGTACGTGCCGTTCGGCATACGGCGGTTCAATAGAAATTAACGAACCTTTTCATAAACCATTGTCAGTGAGTGAAGTCCCAAATCTTTGAAGTAATCTTTTGTAAGGGTTCGATGCAGGATTGGGCTATTGGCGATACGCCAGTAGCTTTTCCTTGTGTTGGCATATTCCCAGGCTTTCCCTTCCGGAATTCCAAGTTTGACTAGGTTTCGATGCTTCGCACCAATTCTCTTCCATTGCTTCCAGTAGCACATACGAAGTCTTCGCCGCATTCCCTCGTCCATTTCGAGCAGGAGGTTCTTCATATCCGCGATACGGAAATAATTCACCCAGCCGTGAATGGATTGGTTGAGTTTTCGAATCCTCTCCGCCATACTCATGGCGTTACTTCTACCCGTTATTTCCTTTATTCTCGCTTTTAATTTCGCGTAGGATTTTGGATGTACCCGGATGCGTGCGCCGCCTTTGGTATGGTAGAAGGAGAACCCCAGAAATTTTCTTCGGCTGGCTGGTGCCACGGCGCTTTTCTCCCGGTTCACTTTCAGCTTCAGCTTTCCTTCCAGAAAGGTTACTACACTGTCCATGACCCTCACACCTGCTTTCTTTGTGCGCAGGAAGATGTTGCAGTCGTCCGCATATCGGCAGAACCGATGTCCTCGCTTTTCCAGTTCTTTGTCGAACTCGTCCAGCATAATGTTGCTCAGAAGCGGACTTAGCGGACCACCTTGCGGTACCCCTTCTTCGGTTTCGGAAACCAGTCCTCCCAGCATGACCCCGGCGTTCAGATAGGCGCGGATGAGTTTCAGCACGCGTTTATCCTTCACTTTCCGGGATACCAAATACATGAGAAGATCGTGATTCACCGTATCGAAATACTTCGCCAAGTCCAAGTCAACGACATATTTGTAGCCGTCATTTATGTATTGGCGAGCCTGTTCGATTGCCTGCTGAGCACTCCTGCCCGGGCGGAAACCGTAACTGCTGTTTGAAAACGTTTGGTCAAACAGTTCGTTTAGTTTTTGTGCTATGGCTTGCTGGATCAGCCGGTCGATTACCGTAGGAATGCCAAGTAGTCGGACTCCTCCATTGGGTTTTGGGATTTCCACCCTCCTTACGGGTTGCGGTGCATATTCACCGCTCAGTATCTTCTGTTTTAGGGTTTTGCCGTGTTCCTGCATGTACGGCTGAAGTTCTTCTACCGTCATACCATCCACACCGGCGGCTCCCTTGTTTCTCTTAACCCGATAGTAGGCTTTCACCATATTCTCCAGACAAAGAATTTCTTCCAGAAGGCTGCTGTTTCTGTGTTCGTCGTCTTGTTCGTTTTGGGTCGCCACGGCATCGCTAAGCACTCCCAACTTACTTTCGGCTTCCAGCCTATCCTCGGTCAGGCAGTCTTCAATTCGAAGTTGTCTGCTGTCATTGCTTTGCCTTGAGACTTTCAAACTTTCAAAACCTCCTATTGTTCAGCCCTTCCCAGTATTCCGGTACTATGGCTTCTGCTGACTTCTGACCGTTCAGCCACACATCACTGTATGGGTTGATGCTGTAGGAAATATGTATCCTTCTTGTCGGCATCTTAACAGTCAGATCTCCCCGAATAAGAACAACTACTTTCCTCTCATGTCGCCGTCGCATCTACACCTGAAGGTTAGGGCAGCATAGGACTTCGCTTTGCTCGGCAAGCTCGTCCGCCTTCAGTTTGCCTTATATGCGATTTCTGTTCGTCAGCGCGAGATTTTGCCGCCGGCTTCCTTCAGATTCCACTTCACAGTGGACACCCTTGCCCTTGGCTAACGGTTCCTGCTACCGAGCCCGTTCGGGATTTTCACCCTATAGTAATTGACCATGTCGGCCTTGATCGAGTAGGAGCTGGGGGATTAATTCCCCCAGCGACCTCTCACACCACCGTACGTGCCGTTCGGCATACGGCGGTTCAATAGAAATTAACGAACCTTTTCATAAACCATTGTCAGTGAGTGAAGTCCCAAATCTTTGAAGTAATCTTTTGTAAGGGTTCGATGCAGGATTGGGCTATTGGCGATACGCCAGTAGCTTTTCCTTGTGTTGGCATATTCCCAGGCTTTCCCTTCCGGAATTCCAAGTTTGACTAGGTTTCGATGCTTCGCACCAATTCTCTTCCATTGCTTCCAGTAGCACATACGAAGTCTTCGCCGCATTCCCTCGTCCATTTCGAGCAGGAGGTTCTTCATATCCGCGATACGGAAATAATTCACCCAGCCGTGAATGGATTGGTTGAGTTTTCGAATCCTCTCCGCCATACTCATGGCGTTACTTCTACCCGTTATTTCCTTTATTCTCGCTTTTAATTTCGCGTAGGATTTTGGATGTACCCGGATGCGTGCGCCGCCTTTGGTATGGTAGAAGGAGAACCCCAGAAATTTTCTTCGGCTGGCTGGTGCCACGGCGCTTTTCTCCCGGTTCACTTTCAGCTTCAGCTTTCCTTCCAGAAAGGTTACTACACTGTCCATGACCCTCACACCTGCTTTCTTTGTGCGCAGGAAGATGTTGCAGTCGTCCGCATATCGGCAGAACCGATGTCCTCGCTTTTCCAGTTCTTTGTCGAACTCGTCCAGCATAATGTTGCTCAGAAGCGGACTTAGCGGACCACCTTGCGGTACCCCTTCTTCGGTTTCGGAAACCAGTCCTCCCAGCATGACCCCGGCGTTCAGATAGGCGCGGATGAGTTTCAGCACGCGTTTATCCTTCACTTTCCGGGATACCAAATACATGAGAAGATCGTGATTCACCGTATCGAAATACTTCGCCAAGTCCAAGTCAACGACATATTTGTAGCCGTCATTTATGTATTGGCGAGCCTGTTCGATTGCCTGCTGAGCACTCCTGCCCGGGCGGAAACCGTAACTGCTGTTTGAAAACGTTTGGTCAAACAGTTCGTTTAGTTTTTGTGCTATGGCTTGCTGGATCAGCCGGTCGATTACCGTAGGAATGCCAAGTAGTCGGACTCCTCCATTGGGTTTTGGGATTTCCACCCTCCTTACGGGTTGCGGTGCATATTCACCGCTCAGTATCTTCTGTTTTAGGGTTTTGCCGTGTTCCTGCATGTACGGCTGAAGTTCTTCTACCGTCATACCATCCACACCGGCGGCTCCCTTGTTTCTCTTAACCCGATAGTAGGCTTTCACCATATTCTCCAGACAAAGAATTTCTTCCAGAAGGCTGCTGTTTCTGTGTTCGTCGTCTTGTTCGTTTTGGGTCGCCACGGCATCGCTAAGCACTCCCAACTTACTTTCGGCTTCCAGCCTATCCTCGGTCAGGCAGTCTTCAATTCGAAGTTGTCTGCTGTCATTGCTTTGCCTTGAGACTTTCAAACTTTCAAAACCTCCTATTGTTCAGCCCTTCCCAGTATTCCGGTACTATGGCTTCTGCTGACTTCTGACCGTTCAGCCACACATCACTGTATGGGTTGATGCTGTAGGAAATATGTATCCTTCTTGTCGGCATCTTAACAGTCAGATCTCCCCGAATAAGAACAACTACTTTCCTCTCATGTCGCCGTCGCATCTACACCTGAAGGTTAGGGCAGCATAGGACTTCGCTTTGCTCGGCAAGCTCGTCCGCCTTCAGTTTGCCTTATATGCGATTTCTGTTCGTCAGCGCGAGATTTTGCCGCCGGCTTCCTTCAGATTCCACTTCACAGTGGACACCCTTGCCCTTGGCTAACGGTTCCTGCTACCGAGCCCGTTCGGGATTTTCACCCTATAGTAATTGACCATGTCGGGCGTACCGAAAAGAAAACCTCCGCCGTGGATATCCACAACGGAGGTAGTTGCTTTCTTGGGCGCATATTTTTTATACTCTACGTCTTCTAATCACAACAGCAAAGCCAACGGCCGCAAGGAGGATCATTATCGATCCCGCATATAGAAGGGTAGAATTCTCCATGTCTCCTGTCTTTGTCACTCCGGCAACCGCCGATTGAACGACTGGGGTAACAGTCGGAGGATTGGTCGGAACAATCGTCGGTACTATTGACGGCGTCGACGCAGCAGTCGGTGTTGCCGTTGGTTCCAGCGTCGGTGCAGCAGTTGGGGTTATCGTTAGTTCCGGCGTCGGCACAGCAGTTGGCGTTACCGTTGGAGTTGACGTTGGAGTTGACGTTGGTTCCGGTGTCGGTGTTTGCGTTGGAAGTGGCGCAGACGTCACCTCTGCGGCATCGCTTGATAAAGACGCATAATACGTCTCCGTTTCTATAATTCTTTGATAAAACCGATACGCGGTATTCGGCTCAAGCCCCGAAAAGACATTGCTGAATTGCCATGTAATACTATCTGCACTATATTCCATCCCGGAAACTGCCTCAATTGTCACGCTGTCGGGCGTCACATTACTGACGGTCGGAGCCGCAGGCTTGGTTTGAGATAACTTATCCGTTGTAATACTTGTGCCGGCACTTGCGGCGGAAGCAGATTGACTGCCTGTTGCTATATATCTTTGATATAAGGTATATTCCGTGTTGCTTGTTAGTCCTGTAAATATATTGCTTGTCTGCCAGTTTGTACCATCTATGCTGTACTCAGCATCTGCAACGAGTGTCAATATCACACTGTCACTTGTCTTTGAATCTAATGTCGGAGCATCTGGAACTGTCGTTGTACTATCAGCAACGCTTATATAGTATGTCTTCATTAGACTAAAGACAGCACCTCTTGTTGTATTATAAATTTCAAATTGCAATTGTATCTCATATATGCCTGCCGTTGTGGTATCTGACACATTTATGGGTACAGAAAAAGTAACTGCCGTGACACTTGTGTCGGTATTTGTTATCGCTCCTAAGCTAATCCCCGTCCCGGACAACGCGGCACCATTAAATATTGTAATCTTAGCAGTACTCTTGTCATACACAATATCAAACAAAAAGCTGCCTTGCATCGTAATCAATACCGACGTCGGAATTTGCAGCGAAGTACCGTATTCGGCATCAAATGCGGTAACGGAGGTACCGCCATACGTTTGAGTGGATGTCGCCAGAGAATCAGGATTGTCCAGAAAATTGATTTCTGAACAGTTATCGCCACTAGGACACGCTTGGTCATAAGCTCCCATCAACATAAAAGCTGTTGATAAAATTGCCACGCCAAGTAAGAGATTGATAAAAAGTGTCATTCGCTTCTTCATAGATTAGCCCCTCCTCTTATGTATTTCACTTTTGCCGAAATAAGAAGTAATGTTACGATAACAACCGTCCCCAAGCCAAAAATCACATTGAAAATAAGTATGTAATTAATTCCGTTTTGATTGACTGCTCTAATTGCTTCATACCAAAATAGCATTCCCCAAAAATAACAGAGCGCCATCAGACAAACATATAAAGGAATGATAAAAACATTTACTATTTTTTTATTATATACGATAAGCATTAAAAACAATAGAAGAAAACGAACAAAAACCTCGGTTAGTTGGATCGGGAAAAGGGGTATCCCCGGAAGTGATGAATGCGTACCTTGTGCATAAACCACAGAAAGAAAACCCGTATAAGGAAGTCCATGGCAACAGCCTGCCAAAAAGCATCCCAATTTGCTGAAAATCATATATGTGTTCACAGAAATCAGCCCAAGTTCAGCGCAATCGCCGGGATTGTATCCAAAAATCTTTCCAATAATCAAAAAAAGTGCGAGCGAAAGGAAAAGGCCAAGAAGATAACTGAATGGCAGCATAAACCGCGGAATAAAACTTACAAATGCCTGAGCCAAAACACCGGTGAACAGCACAAGTGCAGTCATTCGAAAAACGAAGCTCCGCGGAAGTGCTCGCGACTTCGCGAGAAAGACGCTGAGAATAACACCTGCAATCATGCCAATAATGCTAAGCATAACGTAAGCGGAAACGTATGAACCAAACAGTTGTAGCCTGCTTATATGGAACACAAAAACATTCTCCTACATCTTATTACCACTGGGGTTGCACCGATTCCTTGATATAGGTGTCGTATATGGCTTTTACCTGATTCATCTGTTGTTTTGTCAGGTCGGGGATCTGCGTGGCCCTGATATTACTGGTCACCTGGCTTGCCTTACTTGCTCCGGGAATGACGACACTGACGGCATCGTGCATCAGAATCCATTTGAGAGCGTATGGAATGAGATCTTCTGTGTCAAACAGTTTTTTAAGCTCTTCCACGGCCTGAAGCCCGAGACTGTAATCAACGCCGGAGAATGTCTCGCCTTTATCAAAAGCAGCTCCGTCTCTATTGTAGGAGCGGTGGTCATCTTTGCCAAATACGGTGTCTTTTGAATATTTACCAGTCAGAAGGCCGCTTGCAAGAGGAACTCTGGCAATAATACCGACATCATTTTTTTGGGCTGCGGCAAACAGGTCCTCGGAAGGCTTCATCCGAAACATGTTAAAAATCACCTCAATGGCCGCGATGCCATACTCCATGGCCTGTATTCCTTCTATTGTTTTTTCGATACTTACACCATAATTTGCTATTTTTCCTGCTTCCTTAAGCTTGTCAAGAGCTGTAAAGACCTCGTCTTTCCTGTACACGGAAGTTGGCGGGCAGTGCAGCAGGATCATATCAATCTTGTTGACCCCAAGGCGCCTAAGACTATCATCCGTAAACGTATTGACGGCTTGCTTTGTATACATTTCTGCTGTATGCGGATTCAGCTGTCTGCCCAGCTTGGTTGTGATATACATCTGACCCTTTTTGTCTTTAATAAACTCTCCGATAGCCTTTTCACTGCTGCCGCCTATGTATACATCCGCGGTATCAATAAAGTTAATGCCATTTTCATAGGCCGTCTGCAGAATAACTCTTGCTTCCGCTTCATTGAATGACTCGCCCCATTTTGTGCCAAGCTGCCACGTACCAAGTCCAATCTCTGAGATGACTGCGTTCGTTTTTCCGAATCTTCTTGTATTCATCTTGAATCTCCTTTGCTATGACCGGCGAAGATATCATTATTCTATGCTAAAAAATCAATCGTGGCACGCATGAGTCTTTTTAGCGCCTCTTTGTCTATGTCTGACAGCTTTTTAATATAGATGCAGGCTTTTCCGATTTTATATTTGCCCAAGTCATTCAGCAAATACTCATGTTCTGGTTTTCCCGAATATACGTAAAGCGAGATTGCCGCTTTGCGCGGCGAAAAGCCAATTAACGGCCAATCCCCTTCCTGGCTGCTCCGATCCGATTTGTAGTGATAGCTGCCGAACCCGATCATCGAAGGCCCCCACATCTTAGGCGGATGCCCTGTAAATTCCTGCATCAATTTCACAAGCTCAAAACTATCCTGACGCTTTTGCTCCGTATCCGCAAAGGTATTAATAAATTCAAAAACATCGGCATCGTGTTGTTTGGTCTTTAATTCTGCCATATGAATGTCTCCCGATTTTCGAACCTGAATTCCACAGCAAATCATAAAAAACAACTGTTCCACTTCGTATCCCGCGTCGTTTAAAAATCAGAGTATCTACATATGCATTTTAACATTTCCTGGCCGTGTGGGATACTGCTTCCTGTTTGTCTGTTCAGGGTCCATAATCAGTCGTTGGTTTGAGACCACCACGATCCACTACAGCTTAAGCGCCCATTCCCCTGCGTTCCACGTCCCGGTTACGATATCTTCATAGAATTCCGGCTCATGACACACCATCAGGATGGTTCCGGAGTAATCTTTTAAGGCTGTTTTCAGGACATCCTTGGCGACTGTGTCGAGGTGGTTGGTGGGTTCGTCAAGTACAAGCAGATTGTGTTTTCGATTCATAAGCTTGCATAATCGCAGCTTGGCCTGCTCGCCGCCGCTTAGTACGGACACTTTGCTGTCAATATGTTTGGGCGTCAATCCGCAGCGCGCCAGGGCAGAACGGAGTTCGGAGATACTCATAGAAGGAAACTCATCTCCAAGGGATTCAAGACATGTACGGCTTCTGTCATTTGCGTTTTCCTGTTCGAAATATCCGATCGAGAGGTATTCTCCCTGCTTATGTTCTCCGGAAAGGGCCGGCGTAAGGCCGAGAAGGCTTTTGAGGAGTGTTGTTTTGCCGATACCATTGGCACCAACCAAAGATATTTTCTGACCTCTTTCCAACTGCAGATCGATAGGCCTGCTCAAAGGTTCGTCATAGCCGATCACAAGACCCTGCGCATCAAATACCGCACGGCTGGGTGCGCGATCTGAACGAAAAGAAAATGCCGGAACCGGGCGCTCTTTATCAAGTTCGATCACATCCATTTTATCAATTTTTTTCTGTCGGCTCATCGCCATATTCCGTGTGGAAACACGTGCTTTATTGCGGGCGACAAAATCCTTAAGGCTTGCAATTTCCATTTGCTGGCGATCATAGGCATCTTCCCTTTGAGATTTCTGAACTTCATAGACTTCAAGGAAATGGTTGTAATCTCCGGCATAGCGATCCAGATGACAATTGCTGACATGATAGACCACGTTAATGACACTGTTCATGAAAGGGACGTCATGTGAAATCAGGATAAAAGCATTCTCGTAATCAAGCAGATACTGCTTGAGCCATGTGATATGTTCCTCGTCAAGATAGTTGGTAGGTTCGTCAAGAAGCAGGATATCAGGCTTTTCAAGCAGAAGCTTGGCCAGAAGGACCTTGGTGCGCTGGCCTCCGCTAAGTGCTGTAACGTCCGTTTCGAGGCCAAAATTCAGTAAGCCGAGTGCACCGGCTGTCTCTTCAATTTTAGAATCCATCAGGAAAAAATCACTGTGTTCGATTTGGGTCTGCAGTTCACCCATCTCATCCATCAGTTCCGTCATGGCATCTTCATCGGCCTCGCCTAAAAGCGTATATATCTCTTCGAGGCGTGCCTGCTTACTGTTGAGATGATCAAAGGCCTGTCGAAGGATATCGCGAATGGTAAGTCCGCTTGTAAGAATGGTATGTTGATCCAGATAGCCGGATTTAATCCCTTTAGACCATTGGATGGAACCTTCATCAGGCTCCATATGATCCGTGACGATATTCATGAAAGTTGATTTACCTTCACCGTTCGCCCCGACCAGACCAATATGTTCTCCCCGGTTAAGGCGAAACGAAATATCTTCGAAAATAATACGATCACCGAAACCGTGGCTTAATTGTTCAACTGTCAATAAACTCATAGATGAAACCTCATGTCAATTTTGGATTATATGCAAACAGAATCCATAATACCAGAGAAAGGCTGGCTTTGTCTGTAGCAGAGATGCGAAAAAGAAAAGCTTCTCCATTTTGAAAAGCTTTTCCTCACAGGCGAAATACTGTTCTTCAGAAGAGAAAACCTGTTCCTCAGAGTCAAAAATTTGTTCCTCACAGATGCAAAGCGGTGTGTCACTTCAAGGCAGCAATGATAATAACAATCGCAATGAACAAGACAATGACTATAATCGCCGCAAATATGTATTTCGAATTTTTACGGGAGGCTTTTTCGTGATGCTCACTTTCTGTATCTGACAGATTAGATTTGATATCCGGAACTACAGATATACTCTTGCCGGCATCTGGCTTATCGTGTTTTGCGGGTTCAGTTTTTATTGTATATATTCTTTCATCATGCTTAACGGGTGGCTGTCTCTCTTTATTCATATCAGAGATATACGGATTAATACTAAATATAATTGCATCAGCAATTGCATCAACCTGCTCTTTATTTGTCCCCTCTGCCGTGATATGGATAAAGCGCCGGTTGTCACTGGCAAAAGATATGGAAGATATGTCCTGTTGATCATTGCCCGAAGCAGGCAGGCGGAGTGTGAAGCTGCAGCTCGATAATATTTCATCCGGAGAGAATAAATTCTCCAGCTTTTGAGCTGTAAGATCCATACTGTCCCCATGCTCTGAACGAATATCGAAGCTGGGCTCAATTTTTTTGAAAGCCGGAAATATATGAAAAGCAATTATCCGTATTTTTTCATACAAGTAAAGCAGATCATCTACGTGAATATTGCCCTTATAACTATGTGTATATAACGACTTGATATATAAATTCATCATACATTTCTCCCTGAAATTCTGTTGAGAGAGTGTTCAAGATTTCGGTTTATATCATATTTCTCAGAGAAGCATTTATGAAATTATACTACCACATGCTTCGTCAAAAAGTAACGCTGCTAATTAATATGAATATTGCTTTTATCAAACATCTGTCTTTTCAAAATAGTAAGGATTATCAGAGATACTACAAGATAGCGTAACCAAAATCAGCTCCGGTTGATTGAGTATACGTAGGGGAATGACGCTGTTCCCCAATCCCCGGCTTACTATCATTGATGTGTTTTCCACTGTATACATGCCGCTGGAATATTCAGGGAAAAAGCCCTGGTCAGGAGCATAGATTCCTCTGATACCGGGCAAGCGTATCTGCCCGCCATGCGCATGTCCGGCAAAAATAAGATCGTAACCATCCCCGGTATAGAACTCCATCATTTCCGGACGATGTGATAATAAGATAGAAAAACAATCTGGTTTTTTGAGTGATGCAAGTGTATCGATAAAGTCACTGTCTGATTCGAAAAATTCCGGATCCTGAATTCCGATGATTGCTATTTGCTCGTCGCCTTTTTCCAGATATATTGATTGATTATCCAGAATTATAACCCCTGCAGCAATGAGGCGCTCAGATAATATTGTATAGAGTCCTGACCAGCTTTCGTGGTTCCCGGCTGCGAAATAAACCGGTGCAATCTGCACGGCCGCATCCACATAATCCATTGCTGCCTCTATGTCAGGATGGCTGCAGTCAATTATGTCTCCGGTAATCAGAATAATATCCGGATCTGCTTCTTTTGTCATTTCAGCGAGTTGGTGTTGTTGATTTCCGAATTCTTTGTTGTGCAGATCCGAGACCTGAAGGATTCTTAATCCGCTGAAGGAAGACGGAATCGACTCATTCTCATAATGAATCTCCGTGATAGTAATCATATTGTTTTGCAAATAGGCAAAAAGAGGAAGAAAAACCAAAATAGTACATGCGATTGCAATTTTCCATATTCTGCGTTTTTTCAAATTACACACCATACCGGGCATTTAAGATTTCACACTTATTTGCTGCAGCCTTCAACTATTATTTTGTAACCGTCCGTCTTACAGGAAAAGACGCCAAAATTCGCGCGATCAAAAAGGTCTTTCATCTCCGCACGGTTGTAAATTCTCACATCTCCCGTCTTGAGCAGCGGAAAATATAAATTCTCGATAAAGCGAATAATGCCCGGCGCCGTCGGATCCGCGATATAAATCTTCCCCTGCGGTTTTAGAATACGATGTGCTTCCTTCAAAAAAGCTTCCGGATCGACAAAATGATGGAACGCGCAGCACACGGTTAACACATCGAAAAAGTTGTCCTCGAACGGCGTTTTGTCCGCTTCTGATACATAAAAAGAGATTTCTCGATTCTCTTCCTGCGCCGTTTTTACCATCTCTTCGGAAATATCAATCCCAAACGCCTCAACCTTCGCCTTTTGGGTGATCATTTTCAAAAGCCTTCCGTTCCCGCAGGCGACGTCAAGGATTCGATCCTGATCATTCAGCGGCACATGCCCGCTCAGGTACATGTTAAAGGGCAAAGTATACTTCCCGTCGAGGGTCTTCTCGTATTCCCTTGCTTTTTTATCATAGTTCTCTCTTGATTCGTTTGTTTTTACGTCCATTTTTACCCTCGCAATGTTAGTTATCTGATGTAATCATAAGAGCATATTCCTTCAGAGTCAAGTATTCAGCGAAGAATATTGATATCCTCACGTCCCCCGTCTTGAGCAGCGTAAAACAGAATTTTCGTGTGGCACAATAGATTGTCCGATATACTTGATTTCAACTTGTAATCTCAATATACTTTAAGAATATCCAGTAGGCATATCCTTTTAGTATCAGTAGATGAAGCACCTCAGTCCGTATGTTATAATCAAATGCATAAACGTGATTGAAGATAGGGCATTTTTCATGGATAACAACGGGAGAATACCCCACACGAAAGTCTTTCCGGCTCATGGAGGTAACGAAAATAGAACTTCAAAAAACAAAAAAACGCCGCATGCGGGTCAAGCTTATTTTTAATCCGATTTCGGGAGCAAATGATAAGTCCCCGGTGCAGCTTATGGATGTAATTGAGCAAATGCAGGCGTGGAATTTTGTGCCGGAGCCATATTTGATCGAGCCGGACTGTGATCTGTCGCTTGTCGTGCGAGATGCGATAACTCAGGGCATCCGCCTTGTTGTTGTATGCGGCGGGGACGGGACGGTATC
>Ga0209100_1002042_pt1 | contig 13014 bp, 11 predicted proteins | sample lystaG_FD_185480 | JGI IMG/M metagenome (GOLD analysis project Ga0209100, IMG submission 185480) | Glacier valley bacterial and archeal communities from Borup Fiord, Nunavut, Canada, to study Microbial Dark Matter (Phase II) -... | ecosystem: Environmental > Aquatic > Freshwater > Ice > Glacier ...
TTTTTTTGACACACTTTGTACTCCTCCATAAGCATCAAAACTGACAGTCAATCCTTTTGATCCGCGCTTTGTTGTAACGAGCACAACACCATTCGAAGCCCTTGATCCATATATGGATGCTGCCGCCGCGTCTTTAAGGACATCGATACGATCAATATCGTTCACATTTATGGCATTCAGTGAGCCGTATGGCACACCATCAATAATGTATAAAGGTTCATTTGATGAATTGATTGAACCTACCCCACGGATACGCATTGAGATGCTTCCGCCTGGTTCGCCACTATTACTTGTAACCTGAACACCAGCTATTTTGCCCTGGATAGCCTGGTCAAGTCCGATAACAGAAGTTTTTGTTAGATCCTCGCTTTTTACCTGTCCAACAGCACCGGTCAAATCTTTTCTCTTTTGAGTGCCATAACCGATTGCAACTACTTCGTCTATACCAGTTGTTTCTTCAACCATTGTAACCGTAAAAGTTGTTTTTCCGCTAATAGTAAATTCCTGTGTCTTCATGCCAACAAAAGAAAACACAAGTATTTTTGCATCTGTAGGTACAGACAATCTGAATTTTCCATCCATATTGGTGATTGTCCCAAGGGTCGTACCTTTTACTACAACACTAACTCCTGGAATTGGCTGGCCGCTCCCATCATTTACACTTCCGGACACCTCTTTTCGTTGGGGTTGTTCACTGTTGATAAATGTCGGAGATACTTTTTTCTCCGCGGGAAGAATTACAATCTGACGATCGTAAATCTTAAATGTGTTGTCCGTTCCAATTAAGATCTCATTGAGAATGGATTCGACGGTTTCATCCTTCACATTAAGACTTACCATGGCATTGACATCGATTAAGTCTTCATTGTAGAAGAAGACAAACTCACTGTTCTTTTCAATCTGTTTAAAAGCCTCTTTTACAGATATTTTATCGAACGAAAAGCTCAATTTGGTTGACTGGGAATAAGTACTGGCCGATGCCCCAAGTAAACCTGCAAATAGAAAAGCGATTAGTAGTTTCATCTTTTTTAATAGATTACCGGCACTTCTTTGACTGAAGCGCGAATTCACACCTTTTTTTTCCATACTTTTGTTTGTTGTTTTGAGCGTTAATATTAATTGACGTTTATGTTAGTCCGGAGAGTGTTGACCGCATTCTCCGGATCTTTTTTTATAGTATTGGCAAATAATTTAGTCTTGTATCGACAAACACTTTATCGTGTTCTATTCGAAATGAGACAGGTGCTACATCCGAAATCACCTTCAGGACATCTTGAAGTGACTCTTTCAAATCAAGTTTCCCACTTATTTTATTGTTGAGTTCGACACTACTTTGTGCTACAAAACTGATATTGTAAAATTTTGAAAGTTTTTTAAATACTGATAGAATGTTTTCCTTGTCAAACTCAAGTAAACCTTCTTTCCATGATATGTACTTGGCTACATCTACATTCGATTCAATACTTGTTTTTTCGTCGGTTTTACTATAAACCGCTTTCTGGTTTGGTTTTAGTTTGATTTCACTACTTAGCATGTTCATCACACTGGTCTCTTTCAGACTCACTGATCCTTCAACCAATACAACTTCCAATTCATTGTCAGAATCATTGTCTCTAACGTTAAATTGGGTACCATGTACGCTAACATTCATTTTGTCAGTGCTCACAATGAAAGTAGTCTCTTTACTTTTAAAAACATCAAAATATGCTTCTCCTTTGAGGAATACTTTGCGTTCCTTTCCAGAAAATTTCTGGGGGAAAATAAGTTTTGAGCCGGCGTTTAACCAAACCTTTGTCCCATCTGACAATAAAATATTTGAACGCTTTCCATAAGGTATGATGACCTGCGCCATTGCGTTCTTATCTAAATTACTGGAACTGATAATGCTGTCATTACCAACTTCAATTTGGTTATCCGCAGCGTTAAACCTGATGTCAGAAAGTTTCTGCTTCAATAAAATCTCTCCCCTGCCGGATAGAATCAACCTGGTTTCATTATTGGTTGAAATTGAATTTGCAATCACAGTATATTTATCGCTATTCCTGTAAAAATAGAGATAGGGAATAGCGACTCCGATTGATAAGATTAAAGCAAGAAATGCAGCATACTTCATAAATTGTTTGAAACTGAAAGTCAATTTATGTTTATGATGCTCGGCGAAAAGGGATTCGATCTTCATATAAGATTCGTATACCTCACCTTCCTGAAGATCATTTGATCCGTACCCAAGCGCATTTACGATTTGTTTGGCAGATTCGATGTCTTTTGCCAGGTCAGGATTTTCGTGAATAAAGTTTACCCAATCCCTGTGACCAATCCCATTATTTACCCATTTAATGAAATTTAGATCCTGAGCAAAATCTTCAACCGAATATTTGATGTATTTATTATCCACACTTATAACTTTTGACTATTAAGTCTTGATTACTTCGTTTTGTGGACACAATAAAAGCATGTTATAAAACATGTTTTTATTGGAAAATCAAATCTCAAACTGGACTGGCTCCTTTTTATGATCACAAATAACTTCTCTGAGTGACTTTATGGCCCTAAAAAGCAGTTTTCTGGCTGAATCGTTTTTCAGTTGCATCATTTCGCAGATCTGATCATATTCCATGGCGCAATCGTAACGTAAATAAATGATTTCACGCTGCTTGTCACTAAGGTTTTTTAATGCTTTGAGAAGTGCTATTTCGTTATTCGAGGTATTTTCCTTTTCTGCAAGTTCTTCTTCAAGAAAGAATTGAGCATCAAACTTAAATGGCAAAAACTCCATCATTGCATTTTTTTTGCTCTTGTCTATTTTTTTATAAATGTCATTTTTCAAAGCCCGGAACAAGTAAAACCTGACATTCTCGGTTGGACCAAGTTTTTCGCCAGCCTGAATCAATTTTAAAAAAACATCCTGAATACAATCTTTTATGAATTCACGGTCGTCTTTAAATTTCATGCCATACTGAAACATCGAATTAAAATTCTGATAATAAACATAAGAAAGAGCTGACTTATCGCCAGACTTAAAATTTTCCCATATTTCGCGATCAGTTTTCAATTTGAATAGTTTTTTAGTTAAAGCAAGGATATTGGATATAACTGCTTTTCTGAAAAATCATTAGCATGGTAATAATTCATTGAAATTAACAACGATTTTAAAATTGATGTTCAACTAAAAAGCGATGGTTAAGATTATTTCACAATATAACAGAAATGATCAGAAAATTGATAATCATCTCATTATCATTGAATTAATAACATATAACATTTATACATTAATTAACACGAACTCCTCTTCTGGTATATTAGTTTGAAATCAAAGTTACAATTTTTTCATTACAAATGTAACTTATCCTTTTATAAAATACTATGGATCGGAAAAACTGTTTTGTGTATATTTCAAACATCGGAAAGTATTAACCGGTAATTTCGCATGGTTCAATCAATATTTTTGACATTTCTGACTAATAGCTGGATCGATTCCAATGCAATAATCTTTCCTTTTTTATCCGTAATAAACCATTCAATTGGTGTTCAATATAAACCGTGACTTAATCTCTATTTATTTAAAAATATTCGATAGGTCTCCATCCTGTTATGGACTGTGTTTCTGATGATTTTTCCTGAAACGGTTAAAATGATTTTGACCTCATGTTAATTGGCAAATTTTCATATTAATCAACAAATACATGAATAGTCGGAATATTTATTTTATAACTGCAGAAAGTGTGATCGATTTTATATTCATCACTTTTTTGCAATTGATAATCTGCCGAGAAATAACCGACTTTGATGTCTGGTAATCGCCCATCATCAGCGGCTGTCCGGATTCATTTCTGATTCGAAGGTTAATATTACAGGATTGTCTTTAACAGCCTGTAACTTTCGACCATACCTACTAATTCGAAACTGCCGCTAGTTTTCTATTTCAAAGTATACAATTTCGTTGATACCAATCTTTGGTACAATTACTTCCACTCCGTTATCTGTAATCGTTACCGGCAATGTTACTCCAGAAATGGCCGTTTTAGCCTTTAAATTTTTTAGTGGTATATTGAGTTTTACTTTTACATTGTAGAGTGGCACAGTGTCTTCATGGACTTCGGGGTGAGCAGGTGTTTTTCGTGTTGACGACCAGTTAATTATGTGCACCAGGTATCGCTCAGGTCTTTTCAATTCGCGATTTTCAGATTGCCAGGTTATGGTAATTTCGGCATTTAACTGTGCATTTGTTTCAACTAACCGATTGGGCAGTACGGCTTTTACCAATTTCGAAAATGCTTCACGGTAAATCCAGTATCCTTTGTCGAAATATGTTTGTCCGACCGGGAAAGCGAGCAATCCGATTTTTCCGCTGATGGCTGCGACCGAATAATCGGTAACATGATCGAAAGGCGATTGTTTGTGGCTGGTATAATGTGCTGCAGAACGGTTAAAAAGCGGTTCTCCCAATTGAGCCAGGCTTTTTGCGGGTGACTTTACTCTCCATTGAGAGGCTCCTTCATACAAAGCATAAGCATAACCGGGCATGTCGGGAACAAATTCATCATCAGTTACCATGTAGGCAGGTTTAAAGACCGATTGACCGTCATAATTCAGTCCATATTTCCCTAACCATGACTGTTTTGACTCCCGCTCCAATCCGGCGTTGTTACAAACAATTACTGCGCCTCCAGCTGAAATATAGCGACTTAGTCGTTCTGTAGTTTTTGCATCAGGAGAGAATTCATCAGGCAATACAACCAAATTATAACGCTCCCATTCCTGTGTAGGCTCCAGAATATCAAATTGAAGTTTAGACTCAATCATCAGTTTGGCAATTCCTGAAACCGCCGGAGTACTTGGGTTCTGAAGCGCCAAATCAGAAATGACCAGGACTGCCTCAATTACCGGAGCTGCCTGATTAAGAAAAGGTTCAATTGATTTGATTCGTCCGAATGATTTCCCTAAAACATGGTAAACAGCAGCATCAAGCTGTCCGTCAGGTGGCATCTGATCGCCAACATCGCAGCGTCCGGCGTTTGCAACCAAACTGGCTAGTTCAACATCAAGTTGCTGAGGTAATTTCAAACCTCCAAAATCCGCCCACGATGATACAAACCGACCGGTCATTCCATAAACGGGTAATCCGAAATTTCGCTGATACCGAAGTTGTACCGGAGCATAGTAATAGCCCCATTGTGGATCGGTCGGCAACGCTTCAATATCAATATTGTCGAGAAATCCTGCCCGTTCGCTGACCCTGCCCAAACCTATGTCGTTATAATCAACATGACATCCCGGACGGGTAGTATGTACAAGTTCAGTCATTCGTTTGTGAAACGCTATAAAGTTTTTGTTTTGATGTTCACGCTGAACATTCTTGTCATTCGGATCTTTCCCTGCAGCTTTTATTTGTCTGACACACTCATCGCAATAACATTCCGGAGCAATGGGTTCGGCCATATCCAGCCAGGCTCCGTCCAGTTCGTATTTCGATACAAATTCCTGAATATGACTGGCCATCAAATCAACAAAATCTTTATTCCCAAGGCATAAAGCAGTCCAACCAGGTGTTTCATCCGCTTTTGGTCGATAGTCTGAACCATCCGATTTTCGCATGTTCCATTCCGGATGCGTGTTGCAGAGGTGATTATCCCAGGCAGTACAGTAATAGGCATAAACCGCAATATTCCGCTCCCGGCAGGCTTTTACCTGCGCGCCCAGCAAGTCAAACGAAAGACCGGGGTGAACAGGCCCGAATTTACTCGGATAATAAAAATATCCATGCATGTCTTTGGCAAAAACCACAATGCTATCCACATTTCCTGAAACGAGCCGATTGCCCCAATCTTCACCATTAAATTTCGAACCGATTTTCGGAATGTGTTTCGAGTTATGAAAATCGAGATGCACTTTTCTCCATGGTGTCTTGAACTTTGAAAAACGTTTGTCGATCCAGAATTTTTGCGACTCTCCCGAAAAAACAGAAGGTGAAATTGATTCAGAAAAAGCACTTAACGGCAAAACCTGAGTTGCAGCCACACCTAATCCAACGGTGGCTAAAAACTGACGACGATTGACTGTTGATTTCATTTGTATATAATTTTCTAATATTTTAAAGATCAATAATTAAGAAAACAGGTTAAGAGAGTAAATTTTCATTTTCGTACTTCCTCTTGGTAAAAGATTACCAAGATTTGTGACATCGGTTGGTGCTTATCCTGTTTTTATAATCAATTATATCTTCGTGATTCCGACTTTACGGATACACAGTAACAAATCGACTTTTTTATGCTTTATGCTATTGAAACTAATTCTGTTTGCCTAAGTTCATATCCAAGCTCTTTCAGCTTATCCAGCAGCCTATCTGCTTGTCTTTTCTTTTTTCTGGGGTCATTATGCAATGTTGGTTCTTTATAAGCCTCCTTGTTCTTAATGACATGGTCTGAAGCAATGATAATTTTGTGCCCTACGGCAACGATCGCTTTCTTTTTACCACGTCGGGGAACCAGGCTTTAATATTTTCGTTTCAGATACCCATCTTTCTTTCGGGTTGCGCCCCATGCGCTTTCGACTAAAGTCGATTGCAGGTGTTTGTTCCAGTGGATGGTGGTTGTGCTTTTTTTTACCTCCACTCTCATTATTCCCAGGGCTCATTCCTGCCCAACTGCTTAGGTGTTGATCGCTTGAAAATTGTTTCATATCTGCTCCAATCTCGCTAATAATGCTCACTGCACTATCATAAGCTACTCCCGGTATAGTTTGAAGCAATTCAATTTCCACAGAATATTGTTTGGCAAGCTCATCAATTTGTTTTTCAATCTTTTCCATAAGCTTCTCTTTATCCGCAATGCTTTCTTTTATCACCTTTAACATAAACTGGTGATGCGTGGTAAGCCTTCCTTGTAATGCCATTCGAAACTCAGCCTTACTGACCTTTATCTTACCGTGGTAATGCTTGATCAATTGGTCAACATTGGTGTTTCCAGCAATCAATTCATCGATAATTCGGGAACCAACTGCCCCGTCAACATTGGTCAGGACACTGCTCAATTTGATGTTGGCATCTTCCAGTATCCTGATAATGCGATTTTTTTCGCTCGAACACTGTGAAACTATCTTCTTTTTATAACGGACCAAATCACGCAAATCACGGATTTCAACCGGAGGAATGAAACTCGCTTTCAAACAGTCCGCTCAGCAACAATTTACTGAGCCACTGGCTATCTTTCTTATCCGTTTTATGACCCGGTACGTTGCGAACATGCCGAGCATTGGCCAGAATGATTTCGAAATCACCCTCTTCTAAAATATTGAACACTGGTTTCCAGTAAACCCCAGTGCTCTCCATCGCAATATGGGTGACCTTCTCTGATATGCACCACTCTCTTAACTCTGTCAAAGAACTCGTATAGGAGCTAAACTCCTTTGTCTCATATCCCTTATCGCTTTTGCGAATCGTGGCTACAATAATGTCTTTATGAACATCTATCCCGCAGCCAACTCGTACAACCTGATCAAATGTTACCGCTTCCATAATGTCGTAGTTTTCGACAAAGATCGATATTCATTCTCGGTTGGTGTGCTAATTTTTTTAGCTCATGGAGATTTCATCTGTTTATAATTTGTTATTTAATTGCCAGATGGAACTCGCCATTGATAATCATGCGTCTGTGTGAGAGTATCTCGCATGGCTCGTTTCATTTTTTATTTGTTTTTTTGCTTTTGGAAATCCTTAAACTCCGAAGCTATTAATTCAGCCTGGTCAAAAAGGATTTTATCTTTTACCGAATCGAACCCGCAAATGCTTGACAGTACATTTAAAATTCCTTTTTCGAAGAACTTGGCAAATTCATGGTCGTCGGATAAAAGTTGTCCATTCTCATCACCTGCCCTGAAGTAACATCCAGCCACGAGACTCTTCAAAATTTTATCGTATGGCAGATTTAGTTCAAGCGCCAGATGAATTGCTCCAGCCAGCCGATCTTCAGCACTTAGTTTGCGTTTCAGGTCGCATCCTACCCTGAAAACAGTGTCGCCCAATGCCTTGTTTTGAAACCGGAAGAGCAGGTCGTCAATGTGTTCGGTTAAAGTTTTCAGGGTAAAATCGACGGAGTATTTGGCCAGAAGGATATCCGCAGACTGAAGCATGGTTTCGCGAACCTGTGCATGAAGTTCAGGAACAGCAAGCGCTTCGTATAAAAAAGCAAATTTCGGATTGTACTGATATCCCAAATAAGCCGCTGTGGCATGACCCAGATTGTGAATAAACAACTTCCGATCGACCCAGGCTTTGATGTTTTCTTTGGGTGACAAACCATCAATCTCAGGAATTGAATTCCGGAATCCTTTTTTATCAAGAATCAGGTTGTTGTAAGGTTCTGCAAATACCTGAAGAATATCTTCCTCCATGTCTTTTTTCAACATAATTGGAACCATTTTCCCGATGCTGGTTTCGATTAGTCCGACCAGTTTTTCAAGTGGATAGTTTTCAGGCAGCAATTTCTGCAATTCAGTTTGGAAATAATCAGCAGCATTGCGAAGGTTTTCTGCGATGATGATATCCAATGGTAGGTTTTGATTCAGCTCATACCGTTTCAGAAGTCCTTTGGCAATGAGCGGAATTGCGCCAGTGAGGCCTGCCTGCCCAATTGAAACTGCCAGAATTGATGCAGTTGAGATTTCGTTGATAACCGCATTTTCATCCGAGGCCAAAACTCCTCTGACGTTGGAAATCTTTAGGATTTGGTCGCTATCAGATTTGATAATGACATTGTAATTCCGTCGTGCGTTCAGTTCGTCAATCACTGGTTGAAAAACATCGACAAAAACAACTTCATAGCCACCGCGGCTAAATAGCTGACCGATGAACGAACGTCCGATTTTTCCGGCTCCAAACAGCACCAATTTTTTACTATTCATCCTGAAGGGTTTTCAATGTGGGGTAAAGTTTCCGATAGATGCTGAATTGCTTTTCGTACCAGCCGGCCATATCCTTTTCAGGAAAAATGGTTTGCGATGTTTTAACCCATTTTGATACAATTTCGCCAATCGGAATACCTGTAATTGCTGCTTTCGCAAGCATGGCTACACCGAAACAACCCGCCTCGGTAACTGCCACAGTGGCAATTGGTTTATTCAGTACATTGGCTTTCAACTGTGTCCAGACTTTACTCTTTCCGCCACCGCCAATCGCACGCAATTCGTCAATCATTATTCCTGAATTTTCAAGAATTGAAAGGTTTAACCGCATTTCGAAAGCCACTCCTTCAAGCAAAGCCCTCAGGATGTCTTCTCTTGATGAATCAAATCTCAAACCGATGATGGCTCCGCGTATCGAACTGTCGAAATAGGGTGTTCCGGTTGGTGTAAAATAGGGCAGAACCAGCAGCTTGGAAGGTTTTACAGGCAACGATTCGAGAATGGTTTCAAAAATATTCCGTCCGGTTTGCCGTGCAGTTTCTTTTTCCTGAAAGGCAAATTCGTCGCGGTACCATTTCAGTATATTCCCACCAGTGAGGCTGTATGCCACTGTGGTGTACATGCCCGGAATCGAAAAATCGTAGGTACAGTAATTGTTGCGGAATAATTCGTCACCAAAAATGGGTTTTTCGAAGGCTGGAGTGATGCACTCAACGGTTCCGGTGGCATACATAGCCATTCCTTTCGAGACAATTCCGGCACCCAATGCACCGCACGACTGGTCGTGACCGCCACAAACCACCAACACATCATTCCGGAGCCCGAGTGAAGCAGCAATTTCTTCAGAGATAGTTCCGGCGACCGATCCAGATGGCAAAGGCCTGGCCAGTTGTCCGGAGGTAATTCCAACTGCCGATAAAATTTGCTCGTCCCATTGGTGTGTACTTACATTGAAGAGCATGGTTCTGCCAGCCAGCGGGTATCCGATTGCCGGATCGAGGCCGAGGCGGAGCTGTATTAAGTCTTCAAAACAGAGAAATTTGGAGGTAAGTTTCCACAATTCGGGATTGTTTTTCCTGATCCAAATGAGTTTAAACAGCGAAAACATCGGGTATGCTGTGTGTCCGGTAATTCGATAAAGTTTTTCCGCACCAAATTCATCACAGAATTCCTGTACAATCGAAGCGGCGCGGGTATCCGACGAAACCATACCGTTTCCCAAAATGGTTCCGTTGTGATCGACCGGTGTAAATGCTTCGCCCTGAGATGAAATACCCATGGCCTGAATTGGATCAGCCGTGGTTTTCATGGCAACTTCGCGGATCACTTCAAAGCATTTGAAACAGACTTCTTCCGAATCGAGTTCGACCCAGCCGTCGTGAGGCGTAATGAGCGGATATTCACGAAAAGCCGCAGCCAGTTCGTGCCCCTGATCATTAAAAGCCAATGCTTTGCATCCGCTTGTACCGATATCCAAACCTAAATAACTCATATATTTTGAAGATTACACGTACCAAATTGACAAGTAACTGTTTACAATCTTTTTCATTTCCTCAAAAATGATGGATTGCCTGTAAAGATTGGTGTAAAAATCGATGGACTTTTTCCCATCGGAAATTACCTGATCGCCGAGTAATCCTTTCGATTTCAAGCGATCGACCTGCTGACTACCGATGACTTTTGAGGCATTGATCACCAATTCTTCAAACAGCTTATTGGTACTGTCGCGTTCAAGGATGGTCCAGATGTTGACTTTACAAATTCCATCGTCAAACAGCTTGACGATTTGCTCAGATCCTACGGATGATGCGCCATGCAATACGATTTTTGCACCGATTTTTGACTTGATTTCGCGGGCCATATCGCCAAAATAGTGCAACTCCGATGCGGTAGCCCTATGTTCGGTACCCAGGTTGGCCACTATAAAGTCGCAGTCGGTCTGACTGATGTAACGTTCCGCATTTTCAGGAGTAGTTAATTCGTTGCCGCCACTTCCAAAATCAATAATTTCGTCGCAGGCGCCTTCAATCACAATCTCATGACCACAGCGTTCGACAAATTTTCGGGTCAGGCGGATATTTTCATCCAGGCTGAGATTTGATGCATCATACATGATGGATGAAAACTGCTTCATGTCCCAGTCGAGCAATTCAGAATCGATATCGTGCTGAATATGATCCAGATGAAGCATGACCCTCAAATCTTTGTAGGGACTGCAATCAGAGGTTAGCACCTTGAGTTCTTCGATAAAAAGTCGCAAACCCACTTCCCAGTTGCGGGTATGGGTATAGTTCACGCTTTGACTCCTATGCGAATAATTGTTTGTTATGGCAATGGTTACAGGCAAATCGGGATGACCTGTCAACTCGCCATACTCTTTCACCGCCTCAAGAATGGCCTCGGTGGTGGTCAGGTTTTCGCTGCAAAAACAAGGAATGACCCATTTGTTCAGTGCCGCTTCGGTATAAATATTCAGTACTTCGCTTCTTTCAATAATTAAAGGCATATCCGGTTATTTTTGAGTTGTCATGTAATAGTTTTTGTAATCGCCATAAAGCAAATGCAATGGCTCAACATCCTCTTCAATGTCAGCAAACCTACCAACTTTTTCGTAAAAATAGTTATCCACGTAGTCGTCATTTACACGGCTAACCTCTCCCACGAAGATGGTTCCCGAGCCTTTTTTACCCCAGAACTTATGGTAATTTCCTTGTAGAAGACAAACCGATTCCCCTGGTGTTAAGGTTAAAATTCCCCCGGCTTTAATTTTGACTTTAACTCCGTCAACGCTGAGCATTACATCATTCACTTTGTCGAGTTCCTTGTCAGGCAAGGAGTTCCAAAGCTGAATGATCAGATCTCCGCCACCACGGTTAATGATATCTTCCATTTTTTGATAATGAAAATGGATTGGAGTAATCTGCTCTTCGAGCACTATCATCGCTTTTTCGGCATATGTTTTCCCGAGCGGATTTTTAAGGTCTTCAAAGCTTCCATTGCGGATAGTAAACAAGAACAAGCCAATTTTACTGAAATCACCCGAACCAAAATCAGTAATGTCCCAACCCAATTGCTGAGTCACGATATCTGACGATTCTTCTCCTTTGGTTTTCCATTCATCTGGCGACCATTTGGCAAATGGAGGTAACAAAAATTTATTTTCCTTTTCTATAAATTGAAGTCCATCCTTCATAATCTGGTTAATCTCTGATCTTTTCATTTTACGTCTATTTAATTGTAAGTTATATTCTATTTCTGAAATATTTTTCTCTTTATTCTGTTTCAGGTTAAATTATCCCTGTTATTACTTACTTAAAGGACAATCCTTTTCATCGGTACCCCATTCGTAATTGGGCTTTTCACCCATTTCAAATTCAACAGTGGTATTGCCCTTTTTAAATATATCGTTGTGCTGCAGCCAGTTTTTAGTAGATGTCTTTCCGTTAATTTTTACTGATTGTACATACACATTTTTGTCGCTGTTGTTTTTGGCTAAAACGGTCAAAGTTCCTCCAAATCCATGTCTGAATTCAATCCGGTCGAACAAAGGTGAACCAATAATATATTCTCCTTGACCGTGATTCACCGGATAAAATCCCATGGCACTGAAAATATACCAGGCCGACATCTGGCCGGTATCTTCGTTTCCGCAATATCCCTTAGGCGTTACATCGTATTGAGAATTCAGGATCAACCTTACCTTTTCCTGAGTTTTCCATGGTTTGCCCAGATAGTTGTATAAATAGGGAATGTGCTGGCTTACCTCATTTCCATGTGCGTACTGGCCAATTAATCCACTGATGTCGCCCGATGCCCCGGCGTATAGTTTTGCAGGATTCACAATAAAAAGAGAGTCAAGTTTTCCAGCCATGGCTTCTTTCCCTCCAAAGAGTTCCGAAAGTCCTACCGGGTCCTGAGGTACGAAAAATGTCCATTGCCAGGCATTGCCTTCCATGTAATCGTCGGTCCGATGGTAAGAATAAAAGGGATCGAAAGGTTTTCGCCATGAGCCGTCATCCATGCGTCCACGCATAAAGTTGGTGCTTTTATCGAACAGGTTTTTGTAGTTTCCGGAGCGGGCTATAAAATACGAATAGTCCTTCTGATGATTTGTCA
>Ga0209100_1002046_pt1 | contig 13002 bp, 8 predicted proteins | sample lystaG_FD_185480 | JGI IMG/M metagenome (GOLD analysis project Ga0209100, IMG submission 185480) | Glacier valley bacterial and archeal communities from Borup Fiord, Nunavut, Canada, to study Microbial Dark Matter (Phase II) -... | ecosystem: Environmental > Aquatic > Freshwater > Ice > Glacier ...
TCATCGGCTTCGCTCGGGAGGACCGTCGGCTGGTAGATCGCCCACTCCGTGGCGCTCAGTTCGCGTCCGTCGGTTGCACGATGCTTTCCGGAATGCGAACCGATCTTGCGATTGAACCGCATGTCGGGCACGAGTAGCTTCTCGCCGACGTTGACGGCATTGACGCGCTCGACGGTCTTGCCGATTTCGAGATAAAACTGTTCGCGCGCGCGTTCGTTCAGCCGTTCGCGATCGACCGGGTCGCTCGTCTTGTCTTCATCGACGCGACCTTTGATTCCCCACGTATACGCCCACTGCGCCGAACTCGAATGATCGGTGCCGAACAGATCGAGCGAACCGGAGATCCACTTGTTGTAGTATTTTTGCTGAATCGATGTGGGAATGACACCGGCGGATGCGATGCGGCGCAAGCCCGAGAGGCCGGTTCCCATATGGAAGGACTCTTCTTTGAGCATCGGCAGCGTCGATTGCGCGAGTGGGGCGAAGCCGGAGTGCGAGAGCATCGTGAGCTGAAACTTGCCGTCGCGATCCATGAAGTTCGTATAGGCAAAGAAGTCGAGCCAGTGCGTTACGTCGTTGTTGAACGCGTTGAGCAGGCGATTTCTTTTATCGTACGCGCGTCGTTCGAGCAGCTTTCGTGCCTCGATCTTACCATCGGATCCGAAATGCGAGATGAGTAAATGGCACATCTGATAGCCGTGGCGCGTCTCCTCGGCCATGATGCGAACGAGCGCGCCGAGGTCGTAATCGCTTGGCGCGTTGTTGACGAGGGACCGCTGCTGTTCGTTACTTGCAAATTCGGTGTCGCCCTGAAAGACGATCATACTCATCAGCGCATCGCGCATCCGCTGATCGGGGACATCGATGATGCGGTCCCACTTCCGGTTGCCGGCGAAATCGCCAAAGGCGATTTCATTTGATGGCAATTCGCCGTATTTGGCCTCGAACGTATAGCCCGGCAAGAAGCGCTCGACGAGGGAGCGGTCGACGCCGATGTCCGTACGCCACTCCTCGAGCAGGTCGATCCAATCGGCGAAGGTCGAGATACGGGCCACCGCGACACTCCCTATAACACTTTTTATCCTGGGCGTGATATAAACGTCATGGTAGGGTGTCGGGAGACCGCTGTCAAGGACGGAGGGCCAGCTGCCAAACCGCGAAATCACAAGGCCGAGCTCATTCATCTTCACGCTGATGGGCGACTTGGTGCGCCCCTACGGCGGTGAAATTTGGATCGGTAGCCTCGGACGCTTGATGGCCGAGTTCGGGCTCTCGGAGGCGGCCGTTCGTCAAGCCGTCTCGCGTATGTCGCGCCAAGGCTGGATAAGTGCACGCAGAGTCGGCACGCGCTCGTACTACGCGATGACCGAGCGCGGTCGCCGTCGAGTGGACGCGGTCAGTCCGCGAATCTATCTGCCCCCGAGTTCGGCCTGGGACGGCCGCTGGCGGATGCTCGCCTATACCATACCGGAAAACAAACGCGAGGGGCGCGATCGACTACGCAAGGATCTGACGGCGCTGGGCTTCGCCCCGCTCGGGACGTCGCTGTGGATCTCGCCGCGGGATGTGCTCGATGCGGCACGCGAGGCGGCTCGCGCGAGCGACCTCGAATCATGCATCGATCTCTTTCTGGCCGAGAGTACGGGGCCGAAGAGTGACCGCGATTTAATCGCCTCGTGTTGGGATCTCGAGAAAATCGCACGCGAGTACGAGGAATTCATCGCGGCATACGAAGCGCGATCGATCGCCGTTCGCGCACGCACGCCGAGCGACTCGCATGCCTTCATCGAGCGCGAGTGGGTCGTGCACGACTTCCGGCGCTTTCTCTATATCGATCCGGGGTTGCCGCTCTCGCTCTTGCCCGCGAGCTGGCCCGCCGCCCGAGCAAGTCACGTCTTTCGCGACTATTACGAGGCCGTGAAGCCGCACGCGCTCCGTTTTTTCGAAACGATTTTCGTCACCGCGCCGGATCGCGCGCCGCTTGGCGCGGGCCGTCCTGACCCCTTCGATACGCTGCTCGATCGCGAGCCCGTCGTGCTTGACACCGTGCATGCGGAGGTCTAGTATTCACCTAACTTTGCGTCCGGCGATTTCGACGGACGGTTTGGAGGCATGTCCTTGATGCGTCGATCTACATTCGTCTCTTCGGCCACGGCGCTAACGGCCGCGACCGCCTTTCCGATTCCGCTGCGCGCGGCGAGCGCCGTCGTCCGGATCGGCTACATCGATTCGTTTTCGGGACCGCTCTCCGATATCGGCGCGCATCATCGCGTCGGCGTGATGGCGGCGATTGCCGAGACGAACAAACGCAGTCGCACGAAATTCGAACTCGTAACGGGCGATGACACCTCAAAGCCTGCGGTCGGCTCGACGGAGGGTCGGCGGCTGATCGGCCAGGAGAACGTCGACGTGCTGATGGGCGGTACATCGTCGGCCGTTGCGCTTGCGCTCGGGCCGCTTGCGGAAGAGGCGGGAATCTTTTTGCTCGACATCGGCGGACAAGATACCAGCATCACCGGTGAAAAAGCCAATCGGGTTGCCTACCGCTTCGCGCCGAACGTGCAAATGCAAATTCGCGCGCTCTCGCAACGCATACTTTCCATGGGCAAGAAGTGGTATTTCATCGTCGATGACTTCGCGTACGGTAAAGATGGCTACGCACGTCTCTCGGCGTTGCTCAAACGCGCGGGCGGAAGCGAGATGGGCGTCGATATTTTGAAGCTCGGAACGGAAGATTATTCTTCGGCACTAACGAAAATGCGCAACACGGAAGCCGACGTACTCGTGCTCTGCCAGGGTGGATTCGACTCGGCGAAGACGGTCAAGCAATTCGTCGATTTCGGATTGCACAAGAAGATGCACCTCGGTGGTCTCAACCTTGAGGACTACTACTGGAAGAGCATACCGCAAGACGAGTTGGTGGGAGCGACATTTGCCATCCACTGGACGCCGACGGTCTCTGATAGCGCCGAAAAACTCGCGCGCACGCTGGCGAAATACACGGCGGGTGAGGGCGTTTCATCGCGCCACTATTTTGGTTACATCTGCACGATGCAAATGATCGACCGCATGCAGGCCGCGGGCACGACGAAAGCCGACGCGCTCGTCAAAGCGTTCCACGATCACACCTTCGATGCCGCAAAAGAAAACAAAGCGACGTGGCGCGGCTGCGACCATCAGTGCGTGCAAGACGAGTACGCGGGTTCGATCGTCAGTCGCAAGCGCCAGGCGAAAACCGGATTCATGTTCGATGTCGTGGCGCAGGTTTCGGGGACGACGGGACCGGGTTCGTGCGCCGATACGGATGCGGCCGCAGCAACGGCCGTTATGAACGCACAGAAGATTCCCGAACGTGCGAGCTACGAGCCGAAGCCCGTTTCGTAAGCCCGCAGCTAGCGGTCGTAGACGCGGCGGAAGGTCGCGAACATGAAGGGATAGTCGCGATAGAACCAGTTCCGCAGACTGCGGCGAACGAGGTCGGCGTGCGTCACGGGCGAGGCGCCTTTCATCACGAAATGTTTGCCGTCGAAAAACTCGCGCGAGTACGGTGGATACGTCGCCATGGGTTCGAATCCGTCGAATGGCGCAAACGGCGTAGCGGTCCATTCCCACCCGTTGCCGACGAGATCGTGCACACCCCAAGCGCTACGCCCTGCAGGCGACGATCCGATCGGTTCGGGGTCGTATCGTTTGAAGCCGAAGTTTCCGTGCTCGACGCTCGGCCGAGCAGTACCCCACGGATGCGGGCGTTCCTCACCGCTCGGTGAGCCGAAGGCCGCACGATGATATTCGGCCTCCGTCATCACGCGTGCATTGCTCCAGCGTGCATATGCCGCGGCTTGGTCGTTTGTTACGTAGACGGGCCAGGAGAGCGGCAACGCGATCGTTTCGAACATCGTGCGCAGCATCCACGCGCCGTTGTGTTCGCTCCAGAATGCGGGAAGGGGACCGCCCTCGGCGACGAATCGCAGATAGTCCCCGTTGGAGATGTTGTGCGGGTCGATCGCAAAGCGCCCGACCGAGACCGTGTGCTCGTCGAATTCATTGTCCCAGCCGAACGGAATCGCCGTACGCGATGCGCCGAGTGTCGCGAACCCGGCGGAAATTTCGATCGGTTCGTTGCGGATCGGCGTGCCCGTGTCGTGATGAACGATGCCGACGGGTTTGCGCTTGAGCGCTTCGTCGAGTTGGTTGACGATGTAGAGCAATGTTTCGTGATGCATCTGCTCGTGTTCGATCACGTTATAAACGGCTTGCGCGCGAACGAGATACGGATTCGCCGGATCCTCGAGCGTCGCGTTCGCGAACGCATCGAGTACCGCCGCTTCGACATCGCGGCCGTAGGCCTCCACCAGCGCCCGTTCCGGCCACGCACTCTTCGTGTGTTTCTGCGCTTCATCGATGCTGGCGGGATCGATCCCCCGTTCGAAGAGCACTTCGTAGGCGGCATCGAGCGACGGTTTCCCGAGCGCTTCTTTGATCAGCTTGTTGTACGTAAATGCCGGAATGTGTCCGTCGTAAAACACGAACGGGTGACGCAGCGGAATCGGCCGCACCTCGTACGCTTGGGGCGCGATGAACGAGGTGAATATCTGCGCGCTCCGCCGGCGATTCTGCCGATACCGCTCGGCAAGGGAAGCGCGGTCGAGTCCGGTTCTCGTCGACATGGTCACGTCGTCTTCTACCCCATCCTAACCCTACCCGGCTTTGATCGTACCGCCGAGGTTGAGCGCGCGCGCCACGCCGAAGAGCGTCTTCGCCGGAACGGGCCGCGAGAAGAGATACCCTTGGGCACGGTCGCAACCCTCGGCTGCGAGGAACGCCAGCTGGGCTTCCGTCTCGACACCTTCGGCCACGACTTCGAGGCCGAGGCTGTGCGCCATCCCGATCACCGTCCGAACGATCGTCGCATCGTCCGGCTCGGTCATGATGTCCGCAACGAACGATTTGTCGATCTTGATTGCATCGAGTGGGAAGCGGCGCAGATACCCAAGCGAACTATAGCCGGTGCCAAAATCATCGACGGAGATTCCGACGCCCGCGCGTTGTAAATCGGACATGATGGTGCGGGTCTGCTCGGCATCGTTCATCGCGACGCTCTCGGTAATTTCGATCTCGAGTGCATCGGCTCGGAGACCGGTCCGCGCGATGATCTCGCTAATTTTTTCGGCCAAGTGAGCCTGATGGAACTGGCGCGCGGAGAGATTGACGGCAACCTTGAGCGGCTCGCCCGTTTCCGCCGTCCAACGCGCAACGTCGCGGCAAGCGGTCTCCGTTACCCAATCGCCGAGCGCCACGATTAAACCGCTCATTTCGGCGCTCGGAATAAAGTGATCGGGAAGCACGAGTCCCAATCGCGGATGCATCCAGCGCACGAGCGCTTCGACGCCGACGATCCGACGGGTTGCGATTTCGATTTGCGGTTGGTAGTAGACGACGAATTCATTGTGCTCGAGCGCCTTACGTAAACTCTTTTCCTGCGAGAGGCGCGTGTTGAGCGATGCGTTGAGGGCTGGTGTGAAGAATTGGGCGAAGTTTCGTCCGTTTTCTTTCGCACGGTACATCGCAACGTCGGCATGTTTGACGAGCGTCTCCGCATCGGGTCCATCGGTCGGGTACACCGCGATGCCGATGCTCGTCGTGATGTATTGATCGAATCCGTCGATGACCACGGGATCGTCGATCGTAGCGAGGATCGTTTCGGCAAGTTCGTTCAACGCTGCGTTCGTGGCATCGGGAACGAGCGCGATGAACTCATCCCCGCCCATGCGTGCGACCATCCCGCGCGTGCCGACGCACGCGCTTAGCCGCTCGCCGATGATCTGCAAGAGCCGATCCCCGATCGCGTGGCCGAGCGTGTCGTTGATGTCCTTGAAGCGATCGAGATCGAGAAAGAGCACGCCGACGTTCGTTGCGTTGATCGAGGCATCTTCGATTGCGGATTTCAATCGCTCGATGAACGATGCGCGATTCGGCAGCCCGGTCAGTCCGTCGTGATAGGCTAAGACGCGCAAGTGCGCGCGCGCGCGGCTGCGTTCGACGGCGGAGCCGATCAGTGCGCCCATGAGGTGGACGAGATCGCGATCGATGTCCGACCAGGGTTCGTCACGCGGCAGTCGTGATGCAAACGTAAGCGAACCGAAGCGCGTTTCCACGACGTCGATTGGCGTTCCGACATACGCGCCCAGTCCCGCTCCGTCGGCCTCGCTTTCGCCGATCCATGGCAGTCCCGTTAGATCTTGGATAGCCAGCGCTCCATTCGTCGCGATGGCAAGGCGGCAGAGGCGCCGACCGATCGGCAGACCGACCGCGGCGATCGTTCGATCGTCGTTTGCATCGTAGATGGCCGCCGCGTCCGCTCCGACGAGACGACAACCGGCTTCGAGGGTTGCGGCGATCTGTCGTTCGGCGGTCGAATTGGCGTTGACCGCAACGAGATAGAGTTCGCGCAAACGTTGCGCTTGCGTTGCGACCGCGCGTTCGGCCGCCCGCGTCCCGGTGAGATCGCGTGCGACGATGTGCGCGCCCACGACGTCGCCATGCTGGACCATCGGAATGACCGTGATGAGTGCCGGAAACTCCGTTCCACGTTTGCGTTTCGCGACGACTTCCGTCGTGAATGGGCGCCGGTTCAGCACGGCATCATAGGCCGCGCGAATCGATTCCTCGGCATGCTCGGCGAGCATGTCCTTGATGGCTCGACCGATCAATTCCGCAGGAGTAAACCCGTGTGCGACGGCCGCCGCCGCATTCGCACGGACGATCGTTCCGCCCGGGGTAACGCTGAACATCGGATCGGGGCTCATCTCGAAGAGCGAACGGAATCGCTCCTCGCTCTCCTCGGCCTCCGTTTGTGCATCAATCGAGCCGGTAGCATCCTGGACGAGCGACAGAATCGAAAACGAGTCGAGTCGAGGAACGTACGAATTGAACCAGTTGCACGTAATGATGCGACCGTCTTTTGTGTTGTTGCGGTTCGTCGAGGTATTACCGGTCACCGTACCGGAGGTGATTTCGCTTGCCGTTGCGATGACGCGGGGCAGATCCGCCTCGACGACGAGCGGAAAATCGTTGAGTCGTTTGCCAAAGACCTCCGCGAATGACCACCCGAACATCGCCTCCGCCCGGGGCGACCAGCTCAAAATGCGAAAATCAGCATTCCATTCGACTACGGCGAGCGGACTATGCTCGGTATGGTAGGCCAGGAGATGCTGCGCATCCGTGCGTTCGGCTTCGTCGCGCACGAGTGCAACGAGAATGTCGTCGTCCGGCTGATCGCTCGGAAAGCCGATGACATCAAATGGCTTCCCGGCGATTTCGATCGAGGCGCGCACCGGGCGGTGGTCGTGCGATCGATTCAGCCGTTCGACGAAGAGTCCTACGTGATCGGCGATTTCTGCGAACGCGCTGCCGGATACCTGATCGTGACTTCGTTCGAGCGCTCGCAGCGCGCCATCGTTGGCGCGCACAATAATGCCCGATCGTGTAATGACGATGAGCGCTTCATGCCAGTGGTCAAACTGGGGAAACGGTCGCACGTTCTTGCTATCGGCACGGAACCTCCGCGGCGATAGGCGCGGGGGGAACCGGGCGGGGCCGGCGGTTCGCTCTTGGCTGCAGCCTCAGGCGAGGTAAGCCGCTAAACCCGCGACGCCGCCTTCGCGACCGAATCCGGATTCGCGGTAGCCGCCGAAGGGCGAGCTTGGGTCGAACTGATTGAACGTGTTGCACCAGACGACGCCGGCCCGCAACCGCTGAGCGACGTACATACTTTTGGCGCCCTTGTCGGTCCAGACACCGGCGGATAGGCCGTACGGTGTATTATTGGCCTTCTCAATGGCTTCATCCGCCGTGCGGAACGTCATGATCGAGAGAACGGGTCCGAAAATTTCCTCGCGGGCGATACGCAGCGAGGGACTGACGCCGGTGAAGAAGCTGGGCGGAATCCAGTAGCCCTTTTCCGGAATGGCACCCGGTGCTTGCACGAGCATCGCGCCTTCGGCGACGCCGCTGGCAATGAGTTCGAGAATCTTTGCGTGTTGCTCGCGCGAATTGATCGCACCGATGTCGGTATTCTTATCGAGTGGATTGCCCAGTCGCAACGTCGCGATGCGTTCGCGCAACCGCTCGACGACGGCGTCGTGAACGTTTTCTTGCACGAGTAAGCGCGAACCCGCGCAGCACACGTGCCCCTGATTGAAGTAAATTCCGTTGACGACGCCTTCGACGGCTTGATCGAGCGGCGCATCGGCGAACACGATGTTCGCGGCTTTGCCGCCGAGTTCGAGTGTCACGGATTTGTCGGTTCCGGCGATCGTGCGTTGAATGATCTTGCCGACCTCGGTCGACCCGGTAAAGGCAATCTTGTCGACGTCCGGGTGCGCGACGAGTGCTGCGCCCGTCGCACCATCGCCCGTGACGACGTTGACCACGCCCGGCGGCAGATCGGCTTCTTCGATGATTTGCGCGAGAAGTAGGGCGGTGAGGGGCGTCGTTTCTGCCGGTTTGAGCACGATCGTATTGCCGCATGCAAGGGCGGGTGCGATTTTCCAGGCGGCCATCAAGAGCGGAAAATTCCACGGCACGATAGCACCGACGACACCGAGTGCTGCGGGCGTGCGCCCGGCGCGCAGCGCCCACGCGAGTTTGTCGGCCCAACCGGCGTAGTAGAAGAAGTGTGCCGCGGCTTGTGGCACGTCGAAATCGCGCGATTCTTTGATCGGCTTTCCGCCGTCGATCGTCTCCACGATCGCAAGCTCGCGCGAACGCTCGGTGATCGCGCGGGCGATGCGATAGATATACTTGGCGCGTTCCGCCGGTCGCATCGCCTTCCAGTATTTATCGTACGCCGTGCGCGCGGCCGTAACCGCGCGGTCGATGTCGCGTTCTTCGCCGCGGGCGACCTGCGCGATGACGCGTTCGGTTGCGGGATCGATCGTGGGAAACGTCGCTCCGCTCGCTGCGGGCGTCCACTTCCCACCGATGAAGAGGTCGTAGCGGTCGGCAATTTTTGCCGGTGCCGTCGATTCGAGTGCGGGCGCGTACGTCAGCAGCGACATGTCGTCAGTCCTTCGGGAAGTAATCGACCGAGGCGTAGCGGCCGGTGCGACCGCTTTGCCGTTGCATCAAGAGATCGTCGAGTAGGGCCGATGCGCCGATGCGAAAGAGCGCGGGGTCGAGCCACGCCTCGCCGAGCGTTTCGGCGACGAGCACGAGATACGCGATGGCCGACTTCGTCGTGCGCACGCCGCCGGCGATTTTCAGTCCACGCCGCTCACCCGTGCGCCGCTCGAAGTCGCGAATGGCCTCGCACATGACCAGCGCCGTCGGAAGGGTCGCGGACGTACCGATCTTGCCGGTCGAGGTTTTGATGAAGTCGGCACCGTTTTCGAGCGCGAGATCGCTCGCGCGACGAATCGCATCGTACGAGCCGAGTTCGCCCGTTTCGAGAATCACTTTGAGATGAATTGCGCCGCAGGCCGATTTGACGGCTGCGATCTCGTGCGCGACGCGTGCCTCATCGCCCGTCAAGAACGCACCGCGATCGATCACCATGTCGATTTCATCGGCTCCCGCATCGAGTGCGGCGCGCGTGTCGGCAAGCCGTACCGCAAGCGATGAAAGCCCGCTCGGAAAGGCCGTCGCGACGGAGGCTACGGCGATCGTCGTCCCATGCAGTGCGGCTTTCGCCACCTCGACGAGATTCGGATAGACGCAGACGGCGGCAACCGACGGCGCATCCTCCCCCGGCGCGATCGCTTTCGCGCAGAGCGTACGCACGCGACCGGGCGTGTCGCGCCCTTCGAGTGTGGTGAGGTCGATACAGCGAATCGCAAGGTCGATCGCGGCGCGTTTGCTCGCGGTCTTGATCGAACGCTTGGCAAACGATGCAGCGCGCGATTCGAGCATGACCGCATCGGTGCTGGGGGAGCGAAGGTTCATCGGTACGATGCGGCTTCGTCAAGGCAAGCCTTTTGCATCCCTCGAACGCCGTCGCGTGCCGACTTTGCTCCCCGCACTCGCGGGCATCCGAATCCTGGAACTAGGAAGCTCCGTTGCCGGACCATCGGCCGCGCGTCAACTCGCCGACCTCGGTGCCGACGTGATCAAGGTCGAACCGCCCGAGGGCGATACCTTGCGCGGGTGGGGCCCGGCAGCACCCGATGGGACCTCATGGTGGTTCAAGTCGCACAATCGCAACAAACGATTCGCGCGCTTCGATTTGCACGACGAAAGAGATCGCGCCAACGTTCGCGCGATCGCGCTTTCGTGCGACGTCTTGCTCGAAAACTTCCGTCCCGGCCGCCTCGCCGCATGGGGTCTCGGGTACGAGCAGCTCAAAGCCGAGAACCCGCGCATCATTTACGGGTCGATCAGCGGATTCGGGCAGGATGGCCCCTACTCGCCGCGCGTCGGCTTCGGCAATATCGGCGAGTGTATGGGCGGCCTTCGCTATATTACGGGTTTCCCCGACCGCGCGCCGGTGCGCGTCGGCATCAGCCTTGGCGATGAACTCGCCGCGCTGAATCTCGTCATCGGCGTCCTCGCCGCGCTACATGCGCGCGATCGCGATGGCGTCGGCGATCACATCGACGTTTCGCTCTTGGAGAGTTGCGCTGCGCTCTTGCAAGGCGCCATACCGGAATACGGAGCGCTCGGCATCGTGCGCGAACGCGAAGGCAACTTTCACAACGCCGTCGCGCCGAGCGGCACGTATCCGACGCGCGACGGCCGGTATATCGCCATCGGCGCGAACGTCGAGCCGATCTTCCGTCGATTTACCGCGCTGATCGGTCGACCGGAGCTTGCCGACGATCCCGACTACATCGGCAATCGTGCGCGCGCGCGTAATGCCGAGACGCTCGACGAGATCGTTTCGACCTGGACGCGAACGCTCACGATGGATGAGGCGCGTTCCGCGCTCGATCGCGCCGACGTTCCGAATGGACCGGTGAATTCGATCGCCGATATCGCATCCGACCCGCACCTTCGCGCGCGCGGTTTTATCCAGCAGTTACCCGACGATGCGGGAAACGCCATCACGACGGCTGCACCCGTGCCGCGCTTTCGCGAGCGGCCGAGCACGAGCGATCATGCGGCGCGGGCCATTGGGGCCGACACCGCCGCCGTTTGCGCCGACTTCGGCCTCGACTAAGCGACGCCCCAAAGCGCGTCGAGCCGAGCGATGAGCTCCGGATCTCGCGGCTGAACGCCGTTTCCGCGACACACGCGGCACGGCTCAGGCGAGCACTGCGTGCAGGCACCGCTGCCGGAGCAGTGACGGCACTCGTCCTCGCTGGTGCGTCTTCGGCGCCGCCGTTTCGGCAACTCGAATCGGGCCTCGTCGCGCTTGCGACGCTCGGCAGCCGTGCTCGAGGGCTCGGAGCAATTCACCAGCGCATAGACGCCGAGCATGGAAATACAAGCAAGCGCACCGATTAAAAAATCGGCGAACGAACGTTCCTTCATACTTCGCTTTCGGCGCGCAGAAGAGAAAGTTTACGTTCCCGTGATTCGTGGACGTCCATCGGTTGACCGAACGAAGGACCCTCATCATGGTGGCGGGCGAGATCAGCTTTGGCGAAGCGAAGAACGTGATCGCGATTCGATCCGGGCGCGGTGCGCGTCTGCGAGCGACGTCAGCCTTGCGCCACTCTTTCCGCTGCGGTTCGCTATTTGGAACGCGCCGATGATACCGCGCAAACCGGCGCGTAGCCGCTCTTAGAGAGAACCGCGCTTGGCTTGTTCGGCTTCGATCGAGACGAAGAGCGCTTTGAAGTTGCCTTTGCCGAACGACAGGCTCCCGTGTCGCTGAATGATCTCAAAGAAAACGGTCGGACGATCTTGCAGCGGTTTGGTAAAGATTTGCAGCATGTAGCCAAGGTCGTCGCGATCGACCAGGATATTGAGTTCGCGTAAGACCGCGATATCTTCATCGATCGCGCCTATTCGTTCCCCGAGGCCGGCGTAATAGGAATCCGGGGAGGTCAAGAGTTCGACTCCGTTCGCGCGGAGCGCCCGGACTGTCGCAACGATGTCGTTCGTGGAAATCGCGATATGCTGCACGCCCGGTCCACCGTACGACGTGAGATATTCTTCGATTTGCGATTTCTTCTTGCCGATCGCCGGCTCGTTGATCGGCAGCTTCACGCGGTGGTTTGCATCGGTGACGACTTTGGATTTGAGCGCGGTGTACTCCGTAGAAATGTCTTTATCATCGAACGAGACGAGTTGCGTGAAACCGAACGCGCGCTCGTAGTACGCAACCCAGGTATCCATCTCGTTCCAGCCGACGTTGCCAACGCAGTGGTCGATATGCATGAGTCCGACGGGCGCGGCATGCGCTCCCGTCCACGACACGAAGCCCGGCAAAAACGTGCCGGTATACGCGTTGCGCTCGATGAACGTATGCACGGTATCCCCGTAGGTTCCGATCGAGGCACAAACCACGCGGCCATTGGCATCCTGGATCGTCCACGGATCGGCGATCGGACGCGCACCGCCGGCCACGGCCGCGCCGAACGCCGCGCGCGCATCCTCGACGGTGATCGCGACGTCACGAACTCCGTCGCCGTGACGGGCGACGTGCTGGGCAATCGGGTCGTCCACATCGAGTGAGGCGGTAAGCACGAACCAAAGATCGTTTTGACGGATCGCATAGGACGCGCGATCGTAGACGCCGGTTTCCGGACCGCGATAGGCGACGGGTTCGAAACCAAAAGCGGTGCAGTAGTAGTGTGCCGCCTGTTTCGCATTGCCAACGTAGAATTCGAGATGGTCGAACGCGAGATTCTGGAGGGCAATCGGTACGGGAGTCGTTTGCTTCACACCGGATCGTTCGCCACACCCGCTCGCGGTCTTTGCGAAGAGCAAGCGTCCCCACGATACGCTGTTTCACGTAATGAATTGGGCAGATCACCCTCATGAATGGAGGGCACGATAATCGATCAAACTGAGGTTCGACAAGCTGCACGGCAGGTCGCAGGTCAGACGAAAAACTTC
>Ga0209100_1002057_pt1 | contig 12964 bp, 9 predicted proteins | sample lystaG_FD_185480 | JGI IMG/M metagenome (GOLD analysis project Ga0209100, IMG submission 185480) | Glacier valley bacterial and archeal communities from Borup Fiord, Nunavut, Canada, to study Microbial Dark Matter (Phase II) -... | ecosystem: Environmental > Aquatic > Freshwater > Ice > Glacier ...
CTCCGCACCCACCTGACCCTGCTGGGCGACATCAAACTCGCGCCCAGCGACGAGGCCATCACCTTCCGCATTTTGCAAGAAAGCCTCAACAACGTGGCCAAGCACGCCAAAGCCAGCAACGTGTGGGTGTGTCTCGAGGGGAGCGCGGCGGGGGCTTCGCTCACCGTGCGTGACGACGGGGTGGGCTTCGACCCGAACATAGCGGGCAGCAAGGTCTCGAGCGCGGGCGGTCTGGGCCTGACCCAGATGCGGGAGCGCATGGAGTCGCGGGGCGGCAGTTACGGCCTGCTCAGCGCGGTGGGCGCGGGAACCACAGTGCGAGCCAGCCTGCCCCAGAATTAGGGAATAAAAAGAACACCCCCTGAAGGATGCTCTTTTTCGGCTCGAGCGCTTTACTTGCGGGTCAGGTTGACCGTGACCTTGTTGACGTTGGTTTTGCCGGGAGAAGTGACGTCCAACGTGCCCGTGGCGGTACTTCCGGTTAACGTCACATTGCCCTTGAGAATACCGGGCAGAAATTCGTCTCCTGGGTATTTATAGTTGGCGTTCAAAGTGCTGTCATTCTCGATTTTGCCGGTAACAGGGCTGTTAGGCTTGGTTGTGGCGCTCGAGGAGGTGAGGGTGATGGTTCCGCTGAGGTTGCCGTCGCCCAGCACGTTGAGCGAGAGAGTGCCGTTGTCTGAAGCGCCCACCACCGCAAATGTACCGGTGTAGTTTCCTGCGAAGGTGTTGGCCGGGGCTGGATTGCCGCAGCTCGAGAGCAGGGCAGCGGTCAAAATCGGGACAGCGAACAGTGAAGCCAAACGCATAAAATCTCCTTTGGGTGCTCCACACACCTTTCGCTCATTGTAGGGCACGGTGGATGAAGCGAATCCCGAGAACGTCTGAAGATTTTTAACTCGTTTCTAATAAGCGTTGTGGTGCTATCCAAATCAGCGAACGGGAGGGACCACCTGATAGCCCTGATAGCCTGCCGCCCGGTGCTGTTCCACCGCTTTGCGGCCCACCTCGAGCGCCTGACCCGCTACCACCAGCGCGACCACGCACCCCCCGAAGCCGCCCCCGGTCATGCGTGCGCCGAACACCCCGCTCAAACCCTGCAAAATCTCGACCAGCGCGTCTACGCCCACTGTTGAGTTCTGGAAATCGTCGCGCATGGAGGCATGTGAAGCGTTCATCAAAATGCCGAAGTGTCCGGCGTCGGCGCTCAGCGCCTCGAGCACTCGAGCGTTCTCCGTCACCACATGGCGGGCGCGGCGCTTAATGTTGCCCTCGAGAGTGGCCAGGGTGTTCCAGTCCGTGACCCATCGCAAAGCCCTCACGCCGAGCACGCGAGCGCTTTCCTCGACCTCATGACGGCGCTGAGCGTAGCCCCCGTCCGAATTCTCGTGAACTACGCCGCTGTTGACCACCAGAATCTCGGACCCGGCGGGCAGCGGAATCTGGCGCATCTCCAGGGTGAAGGTGTCCAGAAACAGCGCGGTGCGCGAGTTGGCCACGCTCGAGGCCATCTGGTCCATGATGCCGCAGGGCACCCCGGCCCACACGTTCTCGGCCCGCTGCGCTAAGCGTGCCAGGGTTACGTCGTCGAGGTCGAGGTTCAGTAACTCGCGCAGTGCCCGCAGGGTAGAAACCTCGAGCGCCGCGCTCGAACTCAGGCCGCTGCCGGTGGGCACGCTGGACGTGACCCAGAAGTTGAGCGGCGGAACCGTGATGTGAAAATGCTCCTCGAGCACGCGGTAACAGCCCAGCACGTACTTGGAAAGCCCCTCGAGCGGGGCGTCGGGCGGCAGGTCGTAGCGCTCCCCGGTGTCGGGCGCGCAGAGGTGGTGCAGATTGTCACTCGAGCGCGAAATCATGGCGGTAGCTGCCTGCTCGAGCGCGATGGGCAGCACGAAACCGTCCGAGTAATCGGTGTGCTCACCAATCAGGTTGACCCGTCCGGGTGCGTGCGCGGTGGCTTGGGGTTCGTGGCCGTAGGTTTGTTGGAAAGTTTTCATGGTGGGGGACAGGTTTTGGGTTACAGGTTACGGGGACAGGGTTGGAGGAGCGCTCGAGCGGGGAGGTTTTGCGCCTCCGGCGGGTAATTAGTTATTGGTTCTTGGTTAGTTTGATTTCGGGCGGTCTGGCCCGGTAGGTGCCGCTTAGACCAAGACAGCGCTCGAGGACAGACCAACCAATAACCAAATACCAAAAACCCGCCGGAGGCGCATTCTTTATAATCTAAAGTCTGACGTTTGGAATCTGACGTCTCACACTCTCAAAACTCTGGCACCCCTACGGCCTGCAAGTCCCTGGCGGTGTTCTCCGGCAAATTATCCATCGCCACCAGCCCCGCGCCCAGTTCGGTTCCGGCCAAGTACTTGAGCTTGTCTGGGGTGCGGTAGGGCGGGTAGAACTCGAGGTGCAGGTGCGCTTCGGGGTGTTCAAACCCGTCGGTGGGAGCTTGGTGCATCACCATCAGGTACGGAAACAGCGGGCGGGCCTCGAAGAGGTGGTCGTACTTGTAAAGCAGCGTTTTGAGGGTTCTGGCAAAGTCGTCGCGCTCGAGGTCGCTCAGGGCCGCAATTGAGGGCGCGGCCCGTTTGGGGGCCAGCCAGACCTCGTAGGGGTAGCGGGCAAACGCGGGAACGAAAGCCACCATGTGCTCAGAATCCACGATGATACGCGCGCCGTCCTCGAGTTCGAATTTGATGTGGTCCTCGAGCAAGCCGCGTCTGTGCGCCTCGAAATAGGTGCGCTGCTGCTCGAGTTCGCGGGCAGGAACCGGGGGAACGTGGTCGTAGGCGTAAATTTGCCCGTGTGGATGGTGCAGGGTGACACCCATCTCCACGCCCCGGTTCTCGAAGGGCATCACATATCGGATGTCGGACTTGCTGCCCAGCTCGGTGTAGCGGTCCGCCCACACGTCTATCAGCAAACGAATGTGCTCGAGCGGCAAAGTACCCAGACTTTGTTTGGAGTCCTGGGTGAACACCACCACCTCGCATTCACCCTTGCCTGCTGCGGTGGGCACGATGCTCCCCGGCGGGTCGTGCGCCTCGAGCGAGAGCGACGGAAAGCGGTTCTGAAACACCGCGACCTGGTAGTTTCCGGTGGGCAGCTCGGTGGGAAACTCGGGGTTGAGCGTGGGAGCCAGCGGGTTGTAGTTGTCCGGTGGCAAAAAAGGGCGGTTCTGGCGGTAGCCCGCATACGTGACCCACTCGCCGCGCAGTGAGTGCCAGCGCAGGTGCGGGTTAGCGTTCACCGCCTCATTGCTGGGGCTGGGCGCGGGTCCATGCTCGAGCGGGGCGTGACCGTAGAGCCAAAGCTTGCGCCCATCGGGCTTGAGCAGCTCTTTCTTGAACACGGTTTGTTGCGCTTGCTGCTGCACGTTCCTCCTCGGCTGAGCGTTCCCTGATAGAGACTTTCAGAAACGAGTTCTCGAGTGAAGGTTATTTTCGTTTCTTTCATTTCCTTCGTTAGTTTCAATTGTACACCGCTCGAGCTGGGAATGTGTCGGGTTGGGGAGTGTGAGGGCGCTTGAGAAATGGGTTAAACTCGAGCCAAATGAGTTTTTATATTGTCGTCAAGCCTTTAGCCGGACTCGAGACAGAGATGCCCGAGGACGACTCGTTGATTGATGAGTGGCTAGAGCAAATTCAAAAAACGTGGCTCTACGATAATCCTCTGGGCGCGGTTGGAACTGTAGGTGAGTATTGGTGTACACCCGCGAAGCGATTAGGTTTATTCCTGCTTGCCAAGATTAGCGACGAAGGATTGAGCGTTTCCACCTCAGAAGAACTCGAGCAACTGTCCAAAGAATTAGACACGCTCGAGACCCACTGGCACACGCTCACGCTTCCAGAATGGCCGCCCAACTTTTTGGAATCCCGCTTGCTCGAGCGGATGGAGTTTTTCAGGGAAGCGATTCAGGTCGCGCTCGAGCGTAAAGGTCTACTCAGTGTGGGCTGAAGAAAGGACTCGAACTCCCTCAAACCCGAACAGTCACTCGAGCGCCTTCCCCCAGTAAATGCACCGTGTCCATGAAGCGCACTACCCGCGTGGCGTAACCCATCACCACGCTGTGCGTTCTGGCCCCGTTGCCAAAGAGCCTTACGCCCTCGAGCAAATCGCCGTCGGTGATGCCGGTGGCCGAGAACACGATTTGCGCTCCGGGTGCGAGGTCCTGGGTTTTGTAGATTCGGTTCACATCCACGCCCATCTCGAGGCAGCGCGCACGCTCGAGGTCGCTCTGCGGCAGGAAGCGGCCCTGAATTTCCCCGCCCAGACACTTCAGGGCCGCTGCGGTAATCACACCCTCGGGCGCGCCGCCACTGCCCATCAAGGCGTGAACGCCCGTACCGCGCACCGCCACCGCCAGACCCGCAATTACGTCGCCGTCACCGATGAGCTTCACTCGAGCGCCCGCCGCCCGGATGTCCTGGATGAGTGCCGCGTGCCGCTCGCGGTCTAGCACCACCACGGTCAGGTCGTCAATTCTGCGCTCGAGGCTCTGCGCCACAATCTCGAGGTTTTGCCGCACCGAATACTCGAGGCTGACCTTGCCCGCCGCCGGAGGCCCCACCACTAATTTTTCCATGTACATGTCCGGCGCGCCCAGCAAGCCCCCGCGCTCACTGAGGGCGATGACCGCCACCCCGTTGGGCAGGCCGCTGGCGACCACATGGGTTCCCTCCACCGGGTCCACCGCGATGTCGATTTCAAAGCCGCCCCCGCCCAGTTCCTCCCCGATGTAGAGCATGGGCGCTTCGTCCATCTCACCCTCTCCGATGACCACCCGGCCCCGAATGCCCATCTCGCGCAAAACAGAGCGCATGGCCTCGGTTCCGGCGCGGTCCACCGCCATCTTGTCACCCTTACCCACCCAGTGGCTCGCGGCAAGTGCGGCGGCCTCGGTGACGCGCACGGTCTCGAGCACCAGCAATCGCTCGAGCAGGGCGTTGGAAGTGTGGATGGGGGCGGGGGTGGAGGGGGTGATTGGATTCATGGGTCTCCTATCGTGTTCAGTGACTTTTGGATGCAAGCATGGGTAGAGTACCTCGAGCAGGGGCGCTCGAGCAGTGGTTTATTCGGAACCGGGTGTCTCTATTTTTGACGCAGGTAAACCACTTGAGCCATGCGAGTAAAGTGGGGCGCGTTTTCCGTTTCTCAGCGCTCAAACGCTGCCCTGGCCGAATCTTCGGGCCGCAGCAAGGGCGACGCCTCGAGCCTGAGTTCCTCGAGCGAAAAGCCGCCCGCCACCGCCGCCGAGAGCAGTCCGCCGCAAAACGGTTTCAGCTCAAAGTCCTCGAGCGCGGTTTGCAGCACCTCGAGCGCGGAGTCACGGTCCTCACCCAGCAGCGAGAGCGCCTCGAGCAGGGCCAACCACGCGGTGAACGAAGGCTCGAACAGGCGGTCGGTGCCGCCCAGCCGCGCGGCGCGGCGGGCGTAGACATGGGCGCGGTTGACTTCGGAGAGCGCCCCACTGGTGTTTCCGGCCCGGAACTGAGCCTCGGCCAGGTAGGTGTGGGCCTGAAAAACGTGGTACGGATGGCTGGCCTCCTCGAGCGCGGTTTGCTGTAAAAGCAGGGCCTGCTGTGGGTCGGGGGTGGCCAGTCCCAGCGCCAGATAGCAGTCCATTCGCAGGCTGCGGCTGCGCTCGGCCTCCAAATCCCGAACTTCTTTCAGGGTGTGCTCGAGCAGGGCGCGGGCGTGCATCAGGTCTGGGTTTTCCTCTCTGGCCCCCAGCAGCGGCGGCAGATAAGGGCGACCCAGGCCCCGCGCCAGGTAAACCAGCGCCACCCGGTAAGCCACCCGCTGACGGCGATAATCGGCCTCGGCGGGACGCACCGAAGAAGCGTCGCGGAAGCTGCGCCAAGCCCAGTGGCCCAAATCCAGTGCCAGCGAAAACTGGCCTCTGGCCGCGTGCAGCAGCACCGCCTCGCTCTGCGCCCGCGCCCGCGTGTAGTCGTCGGGGGCGCTCACCGCCGCTGCGGTGAAGGTGCGCGATGCCTCCTCGAGCCTTCCCAGGCGACGCAGCGCGGTGCCCAGCCCGGTGCGGGCGCGCGAAACCTCACCCAGCGGGGCCTCGCTCGAGCGCAACCCCTCGAGCGCCTGTTCCAGCGCGTCCCTGGCCCAGCCCTGCTGACCGAGGCGCATCCACATATCGCCCAGTTGGTACTGAGCGCGGGCCGAGAGCAGCCCCATGCTCGAGCCAGACACCGAACCCAGGTCGAGTAGCGCGCCCTCCCACTGGCCCAAATCCTTGCGAATCAGGCCGCGCCAGAAGCGGGTTTTCTGCTCGAGTGGCTCGAGATTCACACTGCTTGCGCCCACACTGCTGGCACACTGGGCGGCTACCTCGACGTAGCGTAGCGCAAGCGCCGCCTGACCTTCCCAGCGCAGCAGCGCGACGTGGGCCAGAGCCAGCTCACCACGGGTTGCAGCGCCCAACTCGAGGTGCTCGAGCGCTTCACTCAAAGCGAGATTCATCGGGTCGGGCAGGGGTTGCAGCGCCGCTCGAGCGTCTTCAAAGCGGGCTTCCTCCACCGCCCGCTCCACCGCCCGCACCTGGGTCAGCAGCCGGGAAGCCGGATTGGGCGAGGCCCTCAAAACCTCGAGCGCCTCGTCCAGACTGGGATGCTGATAGCGGCCCAGCGTGGTGTAGTGCTCGACCACCGCCAAAGTGAGGCGCTCCCCGTCCTCAAGCGGCAGCAAACCCCCCGACTTAAGCCGCCTCCAGGCGTTCTCGAGCGACCCGAAAGGAACCACCACCACCCCGTTTTGCGAAACACTGTCCAGACACAGCCGCACCACACCCGGCCCATCTCCGGCCTCGAGCGCGTGCTCGAGCGCCCGCTCGATTTCGCCATCCGCCTCGGACAGCAATGCTGCCTTCTGGTGCAGCACCCGCCGCCGCTCGGCCCGGTCGTGGGGGTAGCGCTCGAGCAACTTTTCTAAAAGGGGTCTGGAGGTGGGGCGCACCCGTCCGCGTCCGCCCCGTTCACGTCCATCCGGGCCACGCCCGCCCAGGCCCCGCCCACTGGACTCGAGAAAAGCGCGTTCCAGGGCGGGTAAATCTTCGAGAGAACGCCGCTCGAGCAGACTCGAGAGCAGCCCCGAATCCACGTCGTTCCAGGCGGGGGGACAGGCTACCGAGAGGGCCTCGAGAAAGTCGCGCAGCCGCTCGTCGCGCAGGGCAGGCAGCCGTCCGCCGTCCTCGGCCTCCACGCCCGAGAGCAGGGTCAGCAGCCCCAGCGCTTCGTAGTCGCGCCCCGCCTGCCCCACGATGCGCTCCACCTCGGGCGGCGGCAGATACGGCAGCTTGAGCCGCACGAAGCGCCGCGCTTCCTCGAGCGTGGGTGGCGGCAGCAGCGTGGCCTCGCCGTATACGCCTAAGTTGGGTGGTAGGCCCTCGAGCGTGTTGAGCAGCGCTAAAATGGCCCAGCCGCTGTTCTGAAGCGGCTCGAGCAGGTGATGCCACGCCCACAGGCTGGGTGTGGCGCTCGAGCCGTCGGGCAGGCGCAGCACACTTCCGGCCAGGGTTCCACGCTGTCCGGCCCGCAACAGCAAAACCCTACCAGAAACACTTTCTGGAACGGTCTCCAGGGCAGTTATCAAGGCGCGGCCCACCTCGGCTTGCAGGCTACCACTCACCGCAAACGGCGCACTTTCCTGAAGCCTGGAGAGCGGCGCGTGCAGGCTCGAGCGCGCCAGTTTAAGCTGCCCAAAGAGTCGCTCGAGTTCGGGGGCCAGCTCCCCACCGATGTGCAGCCGCACCGGGTCGCCCTGTAGTGAAGCGGATGATGAGGTGAGCGCGGTGCAAAGGTGGTCCATCAGCATGGTCTTGCCCGCGCCGTGCCGTCCAAGGATGAGCATCTTGGGCTGCCCGCCCGCCCTCACCCCGCTGAGAAAACGGCGGTACACCATGCGCTTTTCCCGGCCCAGCAGTTGGCGCACCTGGGGGTACAGGTCGTGCTCGAGCGGCTCAAGCTCGAGACTGTGCGGCAGTTCCAGCCCCACACTCTGACACAGCGTCTCGAGCACCCCGCGCAGCAGCGCCTTGTCGGGTGAGGTCCCGATTTCGCGGTACACGATGTTGCGAACCGCGCCGCTCGAGGCCCCCCGCGCGCCCATCTGATTCTCGAGCCACCGCAGGCTGCCCACATGTCCATTTTCATCGCGCCGACCCACCAGATGCGGGCGCAGCAAATTGAGGGTCTCGAGCCAGGGTGTGGATTGGGACACGCTTCAGTTTACCGCTCGAGGAGGAGGGAGTTAGGTGGTTTACTAGGCAGGTAAACGGGTCTGGTAGGAGGGTAGGAGGCGGACAGCCCCGAAAGGCGAGCAGGCCCGGAAGCAGCCGTGTTAAAAGTCAAGCCCCCACCCCGACCTGGGTCAGGTCCACCCAAGGTTTTCGGTCTCGCACGATGGCGTTGAGAATCACCACCAACTTCCGCATACACGCGACCAGAGCTACCTTCTTGGCCTTCCCAGCCCCTATCAGTCGGTCATAAACCACCTTCAAAGCGGGATTCCAACGTACCGCTGTTTGAGCACTCATGAACAACACGTTGCGTACATTCGCTCGACCTCCTCGCACAAACCGCACTCCACGGTGTGAGCCACTGTCATGGTTCATGGGCGCAACCCCCACCAAAGCGGCTATTGCGCCCCTCGAGGTGCCACCCAGTTCAGGCAAACTCGAAAGCAGGGTGGCCGACACCACAGGTCCCACACCGGGAACACTTTGCAGCAAGCTGTCCAAAGCTTTGAGTTCTGGATTGGAACGCACCAACTCGAGCATTTGGGCGTTCATGTCATCCACCTGGGATTCCAAGAATTCAATCACTGCTTGCAAACTCGCGCGAGCACTTTCGTCTCGAGCGCTACCCAATCGGTTGCGTTCCATGGTCAGCATCTCGAGAATCTGGGTCCGGCGAGTGACGATAGCTTCGAGGGTTCGCAGGGCTTCGGGAGCGGGGGTCATGATTTCAGGTCGCATCCGAGACGCAAACTCGGCCAGCATCACCGCGTCTATCGCGTCAGTTTTGGCGTGCTTTCCCATCGCTGTCTTGGACAAAGCGGCACGTCTTGAGCAGAACGGCGTCTTGGCGAAAACGGCACCTAGCGGGCCTCGCCGCACCTACCGGGCCTGCTCGCCTATCGGGCCTGTCCGCCGAGAAAAATCCCGCACCTGTCTGGGGTTGACCACTGCAAGCGGTAACTGGGCTTCACTGCACCCCAGCAGTAAAGCTTGCTCGAGGCCCCCTGTGCTTTCGCACACGAGCAACGTGGGTTTAGCCTTTTTGGCGAACTTCACGAAGGCTTGGATTCCCGCAGACGTGTTGTCAAACTCGAGCACTTCGCCCGTAGCCAGATTGAACACATCGAGTCGGGGCTTGGCTCGAGTCTATGCCGATGAACACCTCGGTACGCATAAAAACCTCCTGTAAATGGGGCTTCCAACCTTCGTCCATCCTTGCGAAGCGAACTCGAGGTTCTAGCAGCGGGCAGGCCCCACGGGGCGGTGAGGCCCGGTAGGTGCCGTTCTCACCAAGCGGTCAAGCGTCCTCATGGGCGCTGTTTTGACCAAGAAGACAGTGCCGTCTTGCCCAAGACAGCCGTTCGGACTCTGCTGGAAATGGGTTAGCACGACGACCTAGCTTCCGGGCGACCTCAAGGGTCCAGGTGCGGTGCGGTCTATCGTGCTCAGTCCCTCTTCTAACTTACAAGGTGCCGTTCTGCTCAAGACGCCCGGAAGGTGCCGCTCTGTCCAAGACGGTTGGAGGGTAGGAGACAAAAACGCCTCCGGCGGGTCATTAGTACTTGGTACTTGGTTGGTTCGATGTTGAACGCTGTCTTAATCTAAGCGGTACCTACCGGGCCAGACCGCTCGAGGGTGAGCAACAGAAACTCTGCTCGAGACCAGCAGTTTTTTTTATTGTTCAGAACGCGATTTATTGCGGGCCAAGTTTCTATTTTGCGCTCGAGTTCGTCCTTCCCAAAAAGCTCACCCCTTGACAAATCTTCATGGAAATCCTTCCATAAGCCTCGAGAACCAATCACAATTCAGAGAGAGGGTTTTATGCACCTCTTCCCAACCTCTCTCAAGGGGAAACTATGACCCGCTACCTCGTCGGTTTGACCCTCGTCATGTCCTTGCTGTCCGCCTGTGGCAGCCTTAACACGGTGGCTCCCGCCACACCTGCACCCTCGAGTGAAGCAACCCTGCTCCAGAGCCAGTCGGTCTCGAGCGTTAATGCCGACACCTGGCGCAAGCAAATCATCTATCTGGTGATGACCGACCGCTTTTCCAACGGCAACACTGCTAACGACGGCCTGGGCCAGCCCAACTGTCTGGACACCGCCAACGGCAACAAGTTTCACGGCGGCGATTTGGCGGGATTGCAGGCCAAACTGCCCTACATCAAGGCTCTGGGGGCGACTGCGGTGTGGGTCACGCCGGTGTACAAGCAGGTGGGCATCGTGGGGACCTCGTGCGGCTATCACGGCTACTGGCCCGACTACACCAACCCCTCGAGCAGCGCCATCGAACCCAAACTTGGCTCCTCGAGCGACCTGACCAACCTGATTGGTGCCGTACACTCGAGTACCAACAACATGAAGTTCATTCTGGATATGGTGGTCAACCACGCCGGATACAACGCCAGTGTGGTCGCCAGCAACCCCTCGTGGTTTCATAGTGCCTGCTCTGGCGACGACATCGTGTGCCCCCTGGCCGGTCTGCCCGACTTTCGCCAGGAAGATAGCAGCGTGGCCACCTACCTGACCAACCTGAGCAAGAACTGGGCCTCGAGCTACGCACTCGACAGCATCCGCATGGATACCGTCAAACACGCTCCCCTGAGCTACTGGCAGAACTCCTGGATTCCGGGGGTGAACGCCGCCCGTCCCGGCATGTTCTTACTGGGCGAGGCTTTTTTAGATGGCAGCGCGGGTCAGCTCAAACCCTTTTACGACGCGGGCTTTGACTCGACTTTCAACTTTCCGCTGCGCTCGAGCCTGGTTCGTACCTTCGGCAAGGGCGGCAGCGTAGACGATTTGGCGGCTAAGGTCTCGGATTACGTGGGCACGCTGGGCCTGGACCGGGCGCTGCTCACCGTCAACCTGCTCGACAACCACGACGTGGGCCGCTTCGTCAACGAACCCGGTTTTGGCGTCTCGGAAGCGGACATCCGCCGCCGTTACAGCATGGGCCTGACGAGTTTGTTCACCCTGCCTGGAATACCCCAGATTTATTACGGCGACGAACTGGGCGTGTACGGTGGAAACGACCCCGACAACCGCAAGGACATGCCCTCGTGGGCCTGGACCGACGCGGGCCGCAACGCCGCGCAGGGTGGCTATCTGGGCGCGGGCAACCCCAAGACCACCTTCGACCTAACCCAGCGCCTCGCGGCCATGCGAACCAACAACCCGGCGCTGTGGAAAGGCTATTACGCCGAGATGTGGCGGCAAAACGGCAGCGGGGCTAACGTCTACGCCTTCTTCCGGGGTTCGGGGACCAACCGATTCATCGTGCTGGTCAACAACGGCAGCACTGCTTCGGGAACCATTGGCTTTCCCATTGTCGCCAACACCGGAATTTCGCAGGCGGACCGCGACGCGATGAAGAGCGATACCTTCGACGAGCAGACGGGTTGGTGCTCGAGCGGACTGGGCACCACCACCGCCAATGGCTCGAGCCTGAGCGTGAACATTCCGGGACAGTGCGTGTTGGTGTACAAAGCGCGTTGAGCGGACTACAGACATCAGACATCAGAAAACCCCGCTCGAGCGGGGCTTTTTCCTGATTTTGGTTTGTGGATTTTGCCTGGATTCAGTCGGCGCTCTGACCCTTGACGCCCTTGAAGCCCTCGGGGAACTGGTCTTGCAGGTGGGCCTCGAGAAACCACAGGTACTTGTCCATATCCCTCGAGATGTCGGTAAACAGGTCGGTGGTGTCGGCGTCCCCTAAGTCGTCGGACTTCTCGATGGCGTCGCGCACGCTGGCGGCGTAGTCGGCCAAGCGGTCAGCCAGGGCGTTGAGGTGCTCCTCTCCGGTTACGGCGCGAGTCGGGTACTCCTCGAGCATGGAGTTTTGCGCTGCCATCCGCACCGTGCCCAGCGCCACTCCGCCGAGTGCGGTGGCCCGCTCGGCGATTTCGTCGATGTACTCGAACACCGCCTCGGCCACCTTGTCGAACAGCTCGTGCAGCATGATGAACTGCGAACCCTTGACGTTCCAGTGAGCCTGCTTGACCTGGGTGTAGAAGTCGAGCGTGTTGGCGAGTTGCTGGTTGAGCAGGGCCACCAGGGGAATGCGGGCGGTGGTGGGGATGTCAATGCGGCTTTTAAAGGTGCGAATCTTTGCGGGCGCGGTCTGGGTGGGGTTATCCATAAGGGTCTCCTCGAGAGCAATAAAATCCCCTTTATCTTTGGCGCTCGAGATGAGAGTAGGGCTAGAGATTGGGTGAATGGGGCAGAGGATGAAGGGAAGCTCGAGGCTCGAGAGAGGGTGAATAGGGTTTCGTTATGTGGTAGTGGTATTTCCGAGACTGTTCAAGGCTTCTGAGAACTCAAAGATTCATGTCCTACACGAGACCTAAGAAGATTTTCCGCGACTCGAGCAGTCTGATTTTGACCACTACCCGTTATGTATAGGGGAGAGTTTGGTGGTTTTTTGGCACCCACAGCAAGTTTCTATTCGTTGGATGGGTCAATGTTAGAAACTGTTTGCAAAGGGGTCCAGGGGTAGAAAAGCGGATGAGAGAGGTGTATTTTAGCGGCTATGAGCCGCAAACGCTACCCCAGTGACCTGACCGACAAGCAATGGCGCATCTTCAGCCTCTAGGTAATGGCTCAATGTAGAATGACAACGGCTTTCTCTCGATTGTAACGGTAAATGAACAGACTCAAACAGGCGAGGTGCATCTCCAAGCATTTCGAGAACGACAGCGTTTTTCGCACAAACCGTCCC
>Ga0209100_1002061_pt1 | contig 12936 bp, 15 predicted proteins | sample lystaG_FD_185480 | JGI IMG/M metagenome (GOLD analysis project Ga0209100, IMG submission 185480) | Glacier valley bacterial and archeal communities from Borup Fiord, Nunavut, Canada, to study Microbial Dark Matter (Phase II) -... | ecosystem: Environmental > Aquatic > Freshwater > Ice > Glacier ...
GACCCGGCCGACAGCTCCAGCGTCAGCAGCGTCCCCCAGAACAGCTCCTCACGCGCCGCCCAGATGTCGCCGAAGTGGAAGGTGTATTGCACCGGTTCGTTTCCCCACCGGAAGCTAACCAGCCCCCGCCGGCGCCGTCAAAGCCGGGTCAGGCCCTCCACGAAGGCGGCCAGGCCGGGCTGGCGGCCCCTGGCGGTGCGGGCGGCGTGCAGCACGGCGCTGACGGCGGCGATGGCATGGTCCAGGTCGGCGTTGACGACCACGTGGTCGAACTCCGCCCAATGCGACAACTCGCTCCGGGCCTCGTCCATGCGCCGGGCGATCTCCGCCGGGGTGTCGCCTGCCCGGCCGCGCAGGCGCGATTCCAGCGCGGCCAAGGACGGCGGCAGGATGAACACGCCCACCACGTCCGCCGGCAGGGCCTGGCGAAGCTGGCGGTGGCCTTGCCAATCGATGTCGAACACCACGTCCCGTCCGGCTTCCAGCGCCCGCTCGACCGGGGCGCGCGGCGTGCCGTAGCTGCGCCCGAACACGGTTGCCCACTCCAGCAGGGCGCCCGAGGCGACCATGGCATTGAACTCGGTCTGGGTGCGGAAGTGGTAGTGGATGCCGTCGCGTTCGCCGGGCCGGGCCGGGCGGGTGGTGGCGCTGACGGATAGGGACAGGGCGGGTTCGGTAGCCAGCAGGGCGCGCGTGATGGTGCTTTTGCCGGCGCCGGACGGCGCGGCGACGACCAGGCAGACGCCGCGGCGTGTCAAAGGCACAGCCGCCTGCTCCCTCTCCCTCCGGGAGAGGGTCGGGGTGAGGGAAGCCACACAGCGCCGGCCTGAACTTGGCAGGACCCGTTCTTGATAATTGAAGGGCAGTCCTTGCGGCTTCCCTCACCCCAACCCTCTCCCGGAGGGAGAGGGAGCAGCGGCGGCAAGCGGTCATTCCACATTCTGCACCTGCTCGCGCATCTGCTCGATCACGGCCTTCAGCCGCAGGCCCGTCGCGGTCAGCGGCACCGAGGCGGACTTGCTGCACAGGGTGTTCACTTCACGCACGAACTCCTGCACCAGGAAGTCGAACCGGCGCCCGATGGCCGCGCCATCCGCCAGCAGGGCGCGGGCCGCGGCCAGGTGCGCCGTTAGCCTATCCAGTTCCTCCCGCACGTCCGACCTGGTGGCGAGCATGGCAACTTCGGCGGCGATGCGGTCCTCCGGCAGGCCGGGCTTGTCGCGCAACAGGGCGGCCAGGCTTTCCAGCATGCGGGCGCGTTGCAAGGCGGGTTGGTCCGCCGCCTCCGCCGTGGCCTGGGCGTGCAGCGCCGCGACCTCGTCCAGTTGGGTGGCCAGCAGGGCGGCCAGGCGTGCGCCCTCGGCCAGCCGTGCCGCCGCTAGGGCCGCGAGCGCCTGGGCGTATCCTGCCTGCACTGCAGCCATAGCCGCCGGGTCGGTCCCATCGTCTCCGGTGGCGGCGCGCAGCACGCCGGGCATGGACAGCAGGGCCTCGGCCCGGGGCGCGGGGGCGCCGGGGATGCGGGCCGCCAGGTCCAGCGCCAGGCGCAGCACCTCGTCCAGCACGGCGGGATCGACGGCCAGGCGGGCACGCTCCTCCCGCTTCACCGTCAGGTTGGCATTCACGTTGCCACGGCGCAGCACGCGGGCCGCTTCCTCCCGCAACGCCGGCTCCAGCGCATCGAAGCCCGGCGGCAGGCGCAGGCGCACATCCAGGCCGCGCCCGTTCACGCTGCGCAGCTCCCACGCCCAGGTCAGCACGCCGGCGATGCCATCGGTGCGGGCGAACCCGGTCATGGATGCCAAGGCTGGGGACGCGATGGTCACGGCTGCTTCCTGGCCCGCTCGACCTCGCGCCAGCGCGCGACATTGCGGAGGTGCTCGTCCTGCGTGCGGGCGAACACGTGGCCGCCGGTGCCGTCGGCGACGAAGAACAGCTCGTCGGACTGCGCGGGCTGCGTCACCGCGCGCAACGCCGCCGCGCCGGGCATCGAGATCGGACCCGGCGGCAGCCCGGGGATGCGGTAGGTATTGTAGGGGTCGTTGCGGTCCAGCTCCGCCCGGGTCAGGCCGTGGTCCAGCACGCCGGTGCCGCCGCTGGCGCCGTACACCACGGTCGGGTCGGATTGCAGCTTCATGCCCTGGCGCAGCCGGTTCAGGAACACGGCGGCCACGCGCGGGCGCTCCTCCGGCTTCGCCGTCTCCCGCTCGACGATGCTGGCCAGGATCAGCACGGCGCGCGGCGTGTCCAGCGGCAAGGTCGGGCTGCGGGCGGCCCAGGCGCGGTCCAGGGCGCGCTCCATTGCCTTGGTCGCACGCTCGGCCAGGGCGGCGCGGGTGGTGCCGCGCTCGAACAGGTAGGTCTCGGGCAGCAGCCCACCCTCGGCCGGCAGCACCGGGCCGCCTTCCAGGATGGGGGTGCGGTCCAGCAGGGCAGCCACCTGGGCAGCAGTCAGGCCCTCGGGGATGGTGACGTGGTGCTGCACGGGCTTGCCGGTGCGCAGGACTTGCAGCACCTGGCGCAGGCTGGCGCCGGCCGGGAACTCCAGCTCCCCGGCGCGGATCGCACCGTCGCCGCGCGTCACCAGGGAGGCGGCCTGCAACAGGCGCGGGCTGCCCACCACGCCTCTTTGCACCAGGGCGTCGGCCACCTGGTCCATGCCGCCATGCGGCACCATCACGGCACTGGCGGCCGGCAGGGGGCCGGGCTGGTCGTAGGCGCGAATCCCATACAGCACGGTGCCCCCCGCCACCACGGCCAATGCCAGTAGAACCAGGAGGGCCGCGCGTCTCATGCCCTGCCCCTACGGGCCAGGGTCAGGCGGCGCGCTTGAACAGGATGCTCGCATTGGTGCCGCCGAAGCCGAAGCTGTTGGACAGCGCGACATCCACCCGCCGCTCCTGCGCCTGTAGCGGCACCCGGTCGATCACGCTCTCCCGGCTCGGGTTCTCCAGGTTCAGCGTCGGCGGCACCACGCTGTCCCGGATTGCAAGCAGGGAGAAGATCGCCTCGATGGCACCGGCCGCACCCAGCAGGTGCCCGGTGGCGGACTTGGTGGACGACATCGCCAGTCCGCGGGCATCATCGCCGAAGAACCGTTCGACCGCTTCAAGCTCCAGGTCGTCCCCCAAGGGCGTGCTGGTGCCATGGGCGTTCACGTACTGCACCTCGGACGGCAGGGTGCCGCCGTTGCGGAACGCGGCCTTCATGGCGCGGAAGGCGCCTTCGTGCCCCTCGGCGGGTGCCGTGATGTGATGCGCGTCGCCGGACATGCCGTAGCCGCCGACCTCGCCGTAGATCTTGGCGCCGCGGGCGCGGGCGTGCTCCAGCTCCTCCAGCACCACCACTCCGGCACCTTCGCCCATCACGAAGCCGTCGCGGTCCCGGTCCCACGGGCGGGACGCGGCAGAGGGCCGGTCGTTGAAGCCGGTGGACAGCGCGCGGCTGGCGCAGAAACCGCCCATGCCCAGTTCGTTCACGGCACCTTCCGCCCCGCCGGCCACCATCACGTCGGCATCGCCGAGGATGATCAGCCGCGCGGCGTCGCCGATGGCATGGACGCCGGTGGCGCATGCCGTGACGACGGAGTGGTTCGGCCCCTTGAAGCCGTATTTGATCGAAACGTGGCCGGAGGCGAGGTTGATGAGGGCGGAGGGGATGAAGAACGGCGAGAGCCGCCGGGTCTTGCCGGTATAGACCATGATGGACGCTTCATAGATCGTGCCCAGGCCGCCGATACCGGAGCCGATCATCACGCCGGTGGCGCACCGCGCCTCCTCGTCCGGCGGGACCCAACCGCTGTCCTCCACCGCCTCGCTGGCCGCCACCACCGCGAGGTGGATGAAGCGGTCCATCTTTTTCTGGTCCTTGACGGGTATCCACTCGTTCAGGTCCAGGCCGCCCTCGGCGCGCGTGCCGATGGGCACCTGGCCCGCGATCTTGGCCGTCAGTTCCTTGGTGTCGAAGGACTGGATGGCGCCGATGCCGCTTTCGCCCGCAACCAACCGCTTCCAGACCCGCTCCACACCCAGGCCCAAGGGGCAGGCGATGCCCATGCCCGTCACGACCACGCGCCGCATCGCCGCCATCCTTTTGCTTGCCTCGGTGCTTACGCGGCCTTCTGCTTTTCGATGAAGTCGATCGCGTCCTTGACGGTGCTGATCTTCTCGGCGGCGTCCTCGGGGATCTCGACGCTGAACGCCTCCTCGAAGGCCATCACCAGCTCGACCGTGTCCAGGCTGTCGGCGCCCAGGTCGTCGATGAACGACGCCTCGGGCGTGACCTTGGCCTCCTCGACGCCCAAATGTTCGACCACGATCTTCTTAACCTTGTCGGCGATCTCGCTCATCTTGTCCTCGGTCCCTGTCTGCCGTGATGCCCGCCTGCGCGGGGCTGGTTCAACGTGTACGTCCCGCCCCTAGCCGCTGGGCAGACCCAGCCCGCTTGAACGAAGCAGCGGGCCGCTTAGCATGGTTCGGGATGCCGCGCCAAGGCGCGACGCCCCATCCTACACCATCGCCATGCCGCCATTCACATGCAGCGTGGCGCCGGTGATCCACCCGGCCTCGTCCGACGCCAGATAGACCACCGCCGCAGCCACATCCGCCGGCTGGCCCATGCGGCCCAGCGGGATCGCGCCCGTCAGCTTCGCCTTCTGGTCCGCCGTCAGCGCATCCGTCATCGCCGTCTGGATGAAGCCCGGCGCCACGACGTTGACGGTGATGCCGCGGCTGCCGACCTCCTGCGCCAGGGCCTTGCTCATGCCCACCAGCCCGGCCTTCGCAGCGGCGTAGTTCGCCTGGCCCGCATTGCCCGTGGCACCCACGATGCTGCTGATGCCGATGATCCGCCCGGCCCGGCGCTTCAACATGCCCCGCAGCGCCGCACGCGCCAGGCGGAACGGCGCGGACAGGTCCACGTCCAGCACCAGGTTCCAGTCCTCGTCCTTCATCCGCAACGCCAGCATGTCCCGCGTCAGCCCGGCGTTGTTGACCAGCACGTGCAACGGCCCGCACGCCGCCTCCGCCGCCGCAATGAGCGTATCCGCAGCACCATTATCGCGCAGGTCTGCCGGGCAGACGTGCGCGCGCTCCCCGAGCTCCGCCGCCAGCGCGTCCAGCGCATCGCGCCGCGTGCCGGACAGCGCGACCGTGGCCCCTTGCGCGTGCAGCGCCCGGGCGATCTCCGCGCCCAACCCGCCCGACGCGCCCGTGACCAGCGCCGCCTTGCCGTCCAGGCGGAACATCACAGGCTCCTCAACATGGCTTCTATCTCGGCCGGGGTGCCGGCAGACGCCGCAGCGCTGTCCGGGCTGATGCGCCGCATGAGGCCGGTGAGCACCTTGCCGGCGCCGAGTTCCAGGAAGCTGTCCACGCCCATGGCGGTGCAGGCCAGGATGCACTCGCGCCAGCGCACGGTGCCCGTCACCTGCTGCACCAGAAGGCCGCGTATCTCGTCCGGGTCCGTCGCACGGTCCGCCGACACGTTGGCGACCACCGGGACCTCTGGCGCCTGGATCGCCGCCTCTCCCAAGGCATCGCGCATCGCGTCGGCAGCCGGGGCCATCAGGGCGCAATGGAACGGCGCGGACACCGGCAGCAGCATGGCCCGGCGCACCCCGCGCGTCTTCGCCAGCTCCACCGCGCGCTCCACCGCAGCACGATGGCCGCTGATGACCACCTGGCCGCCGCCGTTGTCGTTCGCGGCCTCGACCACCTGGTGTTCCTCCCGCCCGTCCTCGTGCACCAGCACGGCGGCGTCGGCGCAGATGCTCACGGCGGCCTCAAGCTCCACGCCCAGAAGTGCCGCCATCGCGCCCTCCCCAGCGGGAACAGCGTCCTGCATCGCCGTGCCGCGCAGGCGCAGCAGGCGGGCGGTGTCGGCCAGCGTCAGGCTGCCGGCGGCGGCGAGCGCGCTGTATTCGCCCAAGGAGTGCCCGGCCACCAGCACGGCTTTGTCTGCCATGCGGAACCCGCCTTCGCTTTCCAGGACGCGCAGCACCGCCATGGACATGGCCATCAGCGCGGGCTGGGTGTTCTCCGTCAGGGTCAGGGTTTCGGCCGGGCCTTCGAACATCAGCTTGGACAGCTTCTGCTTCAGAACCTCGTCCACCTCCCCGAACACCTCGCGCGCCGGGGCGAAGGCGGCGGCGAGGTCGCGGCCCATGCCGACGGACTGGCTGCCCTGGCCGGGGAAGATGAAGGCGTGGACGGGCATGTCGAGGTGTTCCTGGGTGAAGGCGCGGCGGTATCACGTCCGGGCGGGCCAGTGTCAAATTGGGGCAGCGTTGCACGGCAGCCATGCTGTCCTTGCTTCGGGGTGTTGCCGGGCTGTAACGTCCTTGTCATCCGTTGCCGGAGGTGCCCGATGTGCCGCTTCCTCGCCTACCAAGGCGAGCCGATCCTGCTGGACACCCTGGTGGCTGCGCCCTCCCACAGCTTGATCCACCAGTCCCTGCATGCGTCCGAGGCCAAGACGGAGACCAACGGCGACGGCTTCGGCCTGGGCTGGTACGGGGAGCGGCCTAACCCCGGCTTATACCGGGAAGTACGCCCGGCCTGGTCGGACGAGAACCTGCTGAGCATTGCCTCCCAAGTACGCAGCCACCTGTTCTTCGCCCATGTGCGCGCCGCGACGGGGACGGCGACCAGCCGGGCCAACTGCCATCCCTTCGCGCATGGCAAACACCTGTTTATGCACAACGGCCAGATTGGCGGCTGGGCGGCGGTGCGGCGCCGGGTGGAGGAGATGATCCCGGACGAGCTGTATCCCGCCCGCGCCGGCACCGGCGACAGCGAGGCCATCTTCCTCGCCGCCCTGGCACGCGGCCTAGACCAGGACCCGGTGGGCGCGATGGCCGACACCCTGGCCGAAGTGAAGCGCCACATGCGCGTGGCGGGCGTGGAGGAGGCGCTGCGCTTCACCGCCACGCTGACGGACGGGCACACGCTGTGGGCGTTCCGCTGGGCCTGCGACGCCCGCCCGCCGACGCTGTATTACAAGGAGGTGCCGGGCGGGCTGTTGCTGGTGTCCGAACCCATCGACGGCGACCGGCCTTGCTGGCAGGAGATGCCGCGCGGCGGCGTCCTGGTGTCCCGGCCCGGGCAGGCCGTGCGGGTGGAGATGATGGGCGGAGAGATGGCCCGGGCGGCGTGAGGGTAGTCCCGACACACCGTTAACTACGGCTATAACTTGTCAGGTCAGTAGGTTAGCGCTTGCCCGGCGCATCCGCGATCCGCAACGTCCGGTGAACATCGCACCTGGATCGCTGCATGACCGGACACCCCACCTGATGGCCGCCCCGTTCCTCGCCTGCATGGCCATGGTCGCCCAGCTGTATGATCTGCCGCCCCGCGTGCTGCCGTCCATACACGCCGTCGAAGGCGGCGGGATCGGCGTCATCCACCGCAACGCCAACGGCACCGAGGATTTCGGCGTCATGCAGATCAACACGCTCTGGCTGCCCCGCCTGTCCCGCCTGACGGGCGAGCCGGTCGCGGCGGTGCGGGCACAGTTGCTGTCCAGCCCGTGCTACAACATCTCGGCTGCCGGGATGATCCTGCGGGACTGCCTGGACGAGACCGGGGGCGACCTGATGCGCGCCATCGGCAACTACCATTCGCACACGCCCGTCCACAACCAGGGCTACCAGGCCAAGGTGATGCGCGCGGTGATGAAGGTCGTGCGGCGGGAAGCTGGGGAGTAGCCTAGCGCGCCAGCCGCGCCCGCCGCCGCGCGACCGCCCCGCGCAGCAAATCGCTCCATCCCTCCCGGTCCAGCCATCCGACCAACAGCACCAGCGACAGCCCGCCATGCACCGCCATTGCACCATAGGCGACGTGCTGCATGTCCCAGATCAGGCCGGGGCCGACCATCATCACCGCCGTCGCGCCGACATAGGCCGCCGCCGTCCCCCGCCCCATCGGCGCGGTCATGCGCCATGCCACCAGGGCCACGGCCCCCAGTGCCATTGCCGCCTTCACTGCGGCCATGAAGCGCATCAGCACCAGCAGGTCGGACCCGCCCCCGCCATCGCCATCGCCGCCACCCACCGCGAACCCCAGCAACCCCGCCGCAACCGCCGCGCCCAGCAACGCGATGCGCCCCGTGTTGGCCGGCACGCCCGCCGCCCGTGTCCCAATCGTGATGCTCATCTGCCTCGTCCCTCCTGCACATGGCAGCCGTGGCTTGCCAATCCCGCCATACCCGTTATACCCCGCCGCTTCCCTGCCGGGGTGGTGGCATCCGCCCCGGCTGTGCCCGTTCCTGGGCGTCAACAGCCGAAGGGGTTCACATGCCGCTATATGAATGCGTGCTGATCGCACGCAACGACGTCACGCAACAGCAGGTCGAGACCGTGGCCGACACCATCGCCGAATCCTTGGCGACGGATGGCGGCGAGGTCAAGAAGCGCGAGTACTGGGGCCTGCGCAGCCTGGCCTACCGGGTCAAGAAGAACCGCAAGGGCCACTACATGCTGCTCGGCATGGACGCCAAGCCCGCCTTCATCAGCGAGATGGAGCGCCTGCTGCGCCTGAACGAGGACGTGCTGCGCTTCATGACGCTGCGCGTCGAGGAGATCACCGAGGAGCCCTCGGCCATCCTGTCCCGCAAGTCCGATGACCGCGAGCGCGGCTTCCGCGGGCCGAAACCTGCCGGGCGCTTCGAGAGCGGACGCAAGCGCGGCTTCGATGACCGCGAGGAATACCGCGCCCGCCCCGAGGGCGACAGCTACCGTGCGCCCGAGCAGGGTGAGGAGTAATCATGTCCGACCGTAACGACCGTGGCGCGGATCGCGCCGGCCCCGATGGCGGCGATGACCGCCGTGGCAGTGGTGGCGCTGCCGCCGGCGCCCGCCGCCCGTTCTACCGCCGCCGCAAGAGCTGCCCGTTCAGCGGCCCGAACGCGCCCAAGATCGACTACAAGGACGTGCGCCTGCTGTCCCGCTTCCTGAGCGAGCGCGGCAAGATCGTGCCCAGCCGCATCACCGCAGTCTCCGGCAAGAAGCAGCGCGAGTTGGCCAACGCCATTAAGCGCGCCCGCTTCCTGGCGCTGCTGCCCTACGTCGTCGCATAAGGGGCCGGGATCATGGCAGTCGTTGAGTTGATCCTGCTGCAGCGGGTCGAGAAGCTGGGCCAGATGGGCGATGTGGTGCGCGTGAAGCCGGGCTATGCCCGCAATTTCCTGCTGCCGCAGAAGAAGGCGTTGCGCGCCAACAAGAACACGCTGGCGCAGTTCGAGGGCCAGCGCGTCCAGTTGGAGGCGCAGAACATCAAGCGCCGCGAGGAGGCCGAGCGGCTGTCCGAGCGTATGGCCGGGCTGCAAGTGGTCATCATCCGCCAGGCCGGCGAGAGCGGCAGCCTGTATGGCTCCGTCAGCAGCCGCGACATCGCGGACGGCTGCGCGGTGTCCGGGCTGACGGTCAACCGCAGCCAGGTGGTGCTGGACCAGCCGATCAAGTCGCTGGGCCTGGTCGGCGTGCGGCTCGTGCTGCACCCCGAGGTGACGCTTCCCATCACCGTCAACGTCGCCCGCAGCGTCGAGGAGGCCGAGAAGCAGGCCCGCGGCGAGCAGGTCGGCATGGCCGGCGAGGAGGAGGTCGAGCAGGACGACCAGCTTGAGTTCGGCGCCGCCCTGGCCGAGGCTGGCGGCGACCGGGACCGCGACCGGGATTAGCCTTTACCGCTTCGGCTAAAAAATGCACGCCGGCCCCTCCAAACCGGAGGCGGCCGGCGTTGCTGTTTCAGGGCATATCCCTGCCCTGCATTCCCGGAGACGCCATGCGCTTCGCCTTGGACAGCCTGATCCGGCGCTTCCTCGTCGTTGGCAGCCTGCAAGTCCGCTACCCCGATGGCCAGACCAGCACCCACCACGGCGCCCCAGGCCCGGCCGTCGGCTTCACCGTGTCCGACTGGCGCGCGGTGCGCCGCATGGTGCTGAACCCCGGCCTGGCCTTCGGCGAGGGCTACATGGACGGCACCATCGCCCCGGTCGGTTGCACTATCTACGACGCGCTGGACCTGCTGACGGCCAACATCACCGGCGGCGGGCGGCAGCCCGTCATGGCGCTGCACGGCCTTGCCGCCGCAGCTCTGAAACGCTGGGCGCAGTTCAACCCGGCCAGCCGCGCCCAGCGCAACGTGGCCCACCATTATGACCTGGACGGCGCGCTCTATGCCCTGCTGTTGGACGCCGACCGCCAGTATTCCTGCGCCTACTTCCCGACCGGCACGGAAACGCTGGAGGAGGCGCAGGCGGCCAAGAAGCGCCTGATCGCCAGCAAGCTGCTGCTGCAACCCGGCATGCGCGTGCTGGACATCGGCTGCGGCTGGGGCGGCATGGCGCTCACCCTGGCCCGCGACTACGGCGCCGAGGTCACGGGCATCACACTGTCCCAGGAGCAGCTCGCCACCGCCCGCGCCCGGGCCGCCGAGGCGGGCCTGGATGGCCAGGTGCGGTTCGAGCTGATGGACTACCGCGCCTTGTCCGGCCAATGGGACCGCATCGTGTCGGTCGGCATGTTCGAGCATGTGGGCGTCAGCCATTACCGCACGTTCTTCGGCGTGGTCCGCCGGGTCCTGGCGCCGGACGGGGTGGCGCTGCTGCACAGCATCGGCCGCAGCCACGGCCCGGCCACCACCAACGCCTGGCTGGCCAAGTACATCTTTCCCGGCGGCTACTCCCCAGCGCTCAGCGAGGTGCTGCCCGCCGTCGAACGCTCGGGCCTGCTGGTCGCGGATGTGGAGGTGCTGCGCCTGCACTATGCCGAGACGCTGCGCCATTGGCGCCGCAACCTCCTGGACCGGCACGCCGCCATCGCCGCCCTGTATGACGAGCGGTTCTGCCGCATGTTCGAATTCTACCTGGCCGGGGCCGAGCTGGCGTTCCGCCGGGGCGGCCATATGGTCTGGCAGATGCAACTGTCCCGCCAGGTGGACGCCGTGCCGCCCACCCGGGATTACCTACGGCAGGCCCAGCCGGCGGTGGCGCGGGTACCACAAGCCGTGTTGTCCCCCTGATCCACATCTATCCACAGGCACGCACCCTGCCCGGACTCCACGAGATAGGTTAGACTTCCTCCGGCATGAACGAGATCAACGCACCCCTGCTCGGCCTGTCTCAGCGCCAGCCGCCGTCCAACCAGCAGGCGGAGCAGGCGCTGCTGGGCGCGTTGCTGGCCAACAACAAGGCGTATGAGCGGGTCAGCGAGTTCCTGTCGCCCGAGCATTTCGTCGATCCCGTGCACGGCCGCATCTACCAGGCCATCGTGCGCCGCGTGGAGGCCGGGCAACTGGCCGACGCCATCACGCTGAAGGCGGAGTTCGAGCATTCGGGGCTGCTGGAGGAAGTCGGCGGCACCGCCTATTTCGCCCAACTGCTGGTGGCGATGGTGGGCATCATCAACGCCGGCGAATACGGCAAGGCCGTGCACGACGCCTGGCTGCGCCGCCAGTTGATCGACATCGGCGAGGTCGTGGTCAACAACGCCTTCGGCCTGGAAGCCGAGCTGGACGGCCGCCAGCAGATCGAGCTGGCCGAGAGTGAGCTGTTCCGCCTGGCGACCCAGGGCGGCAACGACGGCGGCTTCGTGACGTTCGAGCGGGCGCTGACCGATGCCATCCTGGGCGCCGAGCGCGCGTTCCGCCGGGCCGGGCACGTGAGCGGGCTGAGCACCGGGTTGCGTGACCTGGACAAGAAGACCGGCGGCCTCCACCCCTCCGACCTGATGATCCTTGCCGGCCGGCCCGGCATGGGCAAGACGGCGCTGGCGACCAAGATCGCCTTCGGTGCCGCGCACGCCCTGGTGCGGGAGGCGAAGTCGGGTGATCCGAGCGCCTTGCCCAAGGGGTCGGTCGCCATGTTCTCCCTAGAGATGAGCGCGGAGCAGTTGGCAACGCGCCTGCTGGCCGAGGAGGCCCGGGTGTCCGGCGACCGGATCCGCCGCGGCGAGATCGGGCAGAAGGATTTCGACCGGTTCGTGCAGGTCAGCCGGGAGATCGCCGGGCTGCCGCTGCATATCGACGACACGCCGGCTATCACCTTGTCCGCGCTGCGCACCCGCTGCCGGCGCTTGAAGCGCACCAAGGGGCTGAGCCTGGTGGTGATCGACTACTTGCAGTTGATGCGCCCCAGCGTTGGCACCAAGCCGGAAAGCCGGGTGCTGGAGATCAGCCAGATCACCCAGGGCCTGAAGGCCATCGCCAAGGAATTGGCGGTGCCAGTGCTGGCGTTGTCCCAGTTGTCCCGCGCCGTCGAAAGCCGGGAGGACAAGCGGCCGCAATTGTCGGACCTGCGCGAGTCCGGCACCATCGAGCAAGACGCCGACATGGTGCTGTTCGTCTATCGGGACGAATACTACCTGCAGCAGCGCGCCCCGAAGCAGATGGCGTTCGAGAGCGAGGACAAATTTCAGTCCGCGCTGGACAAGTGGCAGCGCGATATGGAGTTGGTGCACAACAAGGCTGAAATCCTGATCGAGAAGCAGCGCCACGGCCCCACCGGCAAGATCGACGTGCTGTTCGAGGGCGAGTTCACCCGCTTCGCCGACCTGGACGTGATGCACGCCGGCGATGACTGACGCGGGCGGCCCCCTGCCCTGACCAGCCCGCACACGTCATTGCGAGGAGCGCAGCGACGCGGCAATCCAGGGGCGGCCAGCACCGCCCTAGCCCCCCCTGGATTGCCACGCCGCAAGCGCGGCTCGCAATGACGATGGCACCCGCCGCTGCATCCATCCTAGAAGTTGACCTCGGCGCCATCGCCGCCAACTGGCGCACCCTTTGCGCCCAGCACGCCGGACCGGTTGCCGCCGTCCTGAAGGCCGACGCTTACGGCCTGGGCGCCCGCCAGGTTGCCGCCGCGCTCCACGCCGCCGGGTGCCGCCACTACTTCACTGCCCACCTGGCCGAAGCCCTGGCCATCCGTGACCTGCTGCCC
>Ga0209100_1002062_pt1 | contig 12933 bp, 11 predicted proteins | sample lystaG_FD_185480 | JGI IMG/M metagenome (GOLD analysis project Ga0209100, IMG submission 185480) | Glacier valley bacterial and archeal communities from Borup Fiord, Nunavut, Canada, to study Microbial Dark Matter (Phase II) -... | ecosystem: Environmental > Aquatic > Freshwater > Ice > Glacier ...
GAAGAAATAAGGAGCTGGAACTTGCATGAAAGATCAGATAAAAGCCTATCGGATTTGGCGAATATGTTTAATCCGAAATTGCAAGGCTATATCAGTTACTATAGCAAGTTTTACAAATCTGCGATGTGTCCAATGTTCCAGCGTCTAAACGAAAGGTTAGCCCATTGGGTAGAACGGAAGTTTAAGCGATGTAGAAGACATAAAACCAGAGCGATTAGGTGGTTGGGGAGCATGTGTAAACAGAACCCCACTTTATTCGCACACTGGAAGTTTGGAATCACACCGCCAATGGTATGAACGTACTATTGAGGCTGGATAATAGGAGCCGTGTAAAGGGAGACTTTTACGCACGGATCTGTGAGAGACTCAGGGGGAAGTTTCCTGGTTCTACTCGATTGGTCATTCTTTGCAAAAGCGAACGAAGTGCGAAACGGACATTGACGAACATCATCCCGTACATTGAGGAGAAACTTTTCTTGAAAGTGAACAGGGAAAAGACGGTGGTAGCCTATATCTCAAAGATTAAATTTCTGGGGTATTCGTTCTATGAAAATGTGAACGGGGGACGGTTACGAATACATCCAAGAAGTATATCCAAGATGAAAGAGCGGATAAAAACGCTTACATCAAGGAGTAATGGCTGGGGAGATGCAAGACGGAAGGAATCACTCAACCAGTACATAACTGGCTGGGTGAACTACTTTAAACTGGCAGATATGAAGAAACTTCTGCAAAAGGTGGATGAGTGGTATCGCAGACGCTTGCGGATGGTTATCTGGAAACATTGGAAAAGGATAAGAACCCGTTTGCGGAATCTCATTAAGCTTGGCATTGATAAATATAAGGACTGGGAGTTTGCGAATACAAGAAAAAGTTACTGGCATACAGCCAATAGCCCAATCTTAGCAAGAACCATCACCAACGACCGTCTTCAACAATCAGGTTACATCTTTTTTACGGATTATTATCGGAAGGTCAATGGCGTAAATTAGGGAACCGCCGTATACCGAACGGTACGTACGGTGGTGTGGAAGGACGAAACGGGAATTAATCCCGTTTCTCCTATCCGATTTAATTGCATTCGAATATCAAGCAAATTCGAATAATGGTTATCCAGAGTCGTTTTTTTTATAAAATTTTATAAAATGATGTCGCCCATTCTAAAAAATATTTTAAAATAATTAAAGGTCAATGTATTAGCCTTAAAACATAAATTCCAAGAGATCCTCTTCGGGCTGCACCCCAGTTACCTGGAGAGTGGCCGTGGGGGAGAGGGGGGTGTTTCAGAATACCGCTGTATATCTGTACATTATGAGTACTCTTTGACTGTTCCGACATTAGAGAGGTAGATATTTTTATCTGGATCCAATATATAATCATTTGAAGGCAAAGTTTTTGTTTCTTTCATTTTTATTTTTTTAATATATGATTCTTACAACTTGACAATTGCCGTTGAGGATTAAAACCTTGCCACCTTGGAGCTGTATTTTTGCACTTTTCTTGTATTCTTCATACCGATCCACTCTTTCAGCATCACCTTTATTATAGATTATTGAAGATTATATATTTTTAATTGACGCAAAAGTAAATTGTGAAATTAATTTATTAATTTGCGATCAAATCATTTTTAACGGCAATATTGCCAAACAACATATCATGTTCTGCAAATATCCGTTCTCCATCGCTTGAGAAAAATGGGGTTGTCGGACTGGAATCAATTTTGAAATGATAAAACTAAACCTAAACCACTTATGAAACAGTTTCCTTTGAATTTTTTGCAATCAATGAAAGTACTTGTTATTGTACTGTCTGTGTCAACTCTGCTTAATTGTAAAAAAGATACGCCAAAGGTTATTCCAACAGTTGAAACATCATTGGTAACCAACATAACCAATAATTCTGTTTTAAGTGGTGGTCATATTTCGGATATTGGAAGCGATCTAGTTACAGCACGAGGTGTTTGCTGGAGCATAGTGGCTGATCCAACAATTCTGGATAGTAAAACAAATGATGGAACTGGAGGTGGAAGTTTCACTAGTACAATTACAGGACTAACTTCAGGGAATTCATATTATTTAAGAGCTTATGCAACTAATAGCATCGGGACGGCTTACGGTAACCAAATTACTACAAAAACATCAGCTGTATTACCAACAATTTCATCCGCAGCAATAACAAATATCACTACGACTGGTGCTACGGGTGGAGGTAATATTACTTCAGACGGTGGTGGAGCCATAACGTCAAGAGGAATATGCTGGAATACAAATCAGAATCCTACTATTAATGATAATAAAACTTCGGATGGTGTTGGGTCTGGTAGTTTTACAAGCACTATTACAGGATTAACCTATGGTGACCCTACCGTATATGTTAGAGCTTATGCGACAAATAACATAGGAACTAAATATGGTGATCAGATTGGTTTTACAACTTCTTTATCTATGACAACTTATGCTGGAACTGGTAAGGGACCTTTAGGTATAGCATTTGACGGAATAAATATATGGACAGCAAATTCAGGAGGGAATAGTGTCACCAAAATTGCGACTGATGGTGCGATGGCCACTTCTCCGACTACATCTGATAATTCCAGGCCTAATGACATTGCTTTTGATGGGAAAAATATGTGGTCTGCTAATTTTGGTAACAACAGTGTTGCAGTTATCTCACCAACAGGAGTTGGAACAGGAGCAGGTACTATTTATGGGAGCGGTGTTAATTCTATAATTAAACCACTTCGCATAGCATTTGACGGTATTAATATGTGGACGGTAAATCAGGGACAAGGCAATGGCAATATTTCTAAAATAACCACAAAAGGTGATGTAACTACTTACTTTATGCCTTATTCACCAATTGCTATTGCCTTTGATGGAACAAATATGTGGACGGCTGGAGCCAATGTGCTTTCTAACACATTCTTTATATCAAAAGTTACACCTAGTGGTGTACCAACAACTTATACTAGCACTGGTTTTACTCCAACAGATTTAGCCTTTGATGGGGCAAATATGTGGATTATCCATCAAGGTGGGAATGTAACGAAAATCACTTCAACAGGTGTTATGACAACATACACTGGAAGTGGTACTAATCGCAATGGTATAGCATTTGACGGAATAAATATGTGGACAGCAAATTCAGGAGGGAATAGTGTCACCAAAATTGCGCCTGATGGTGCGATGACCACATATAATGGAACAGGTAGCTACCCTTATGGAATTGCTTTTGATGGAAAGAATATGTGGACGACGAACTTTAACGATAACAGTGTGACTAAAATATTAGTTAAGTAATTTCAATTCAAATTTATTACTCAAAAAATCATCTAATAACTTTGAATAAGGTACCAAAATATCTATATAGGGGTGATAGCGATAAAAAAAATATCAGGTTATTAAGGGTTGACACCCTTGTTTACAATACATTATTAGATTAGATTATTTTTATCGATCAAATAATCAATTAAAACTGCACATCCTGTCATCAAAATATCCTTCTTCTTTTGAAGAAACGAAAACTCGGGAGTGAAAATATCCTGACCCAATTGAATTCTCTCAGTTGTTGAGAATGGTCCGTCTTTTCTTTTCTCCTTCAGCCACGTTAAGAAATCATCATCGGTCATTTTTCCAGTTTTCTTGTCGAGGTAAAAAAGAGCATCCTTTAATCCTAATGGATCATCATCCATATCCATAATACCTACACCGTTCTTCGTTCTTAAATCAAATAATCTTACAACTTCCATAGTTTTCATATTGAGTTATTACCCTGTTAGTGCTGATTTCTATTATGCCTGTGATTACGAAGTTTTTTTTATTACCCATTCTACAAGACCTCCCGAAATTGTCAATTCTGCGACTTTTTCAACCATATAAAGATAATAATTAGTTTCTGTTTCATCTTCATAATTTTTAAGATTAGGTTTTGCAGTATGAACTACATAAAAAAATTTGTCGAAGTCACTCATAACTGCAAATTGCTCTTGATAACTTTTAAACTGAGGCAAGTCCGACTCTGCTTTGATTTGAACCATTGCTCTTTCGCCTGTCACTGGTGCAAAAAGTTCAAGGTCTAATGTCTTTTGTGTTTTTCCTATATCACCAACTCGTTGCCAACCTGCCTGTCTAAAAATCAAGTCCACTAAAGTTTCAAAGTCTTTCCATTGCAAATTCTTAATTAAGAAAGTCAATTTTGTTTTCAGATTAGACATTGCTTGTTCAACTTCAACCACTTCTTCCTTTTGTTCGCAATTGATTTTTGCAAGTGCATATTCTTTTTCATGAACACTACAAATTGTTCCACGAAACCCTTGTGTCTTTAGCAGTTTTCCGCTTATGTTACTTTCGAGTAAAACTTTGTCGTTAACGTCTTTGTCAGACCATTTGCCAATTACAGGTCTTGTCTTGGTATTGTCGGAATGCAAAGTGATTTCAGGTTTTGAAAAGCACCACCAAAGTTTGTGCGCATAAAACGTTATCCAAAGGGTATTTTCGTCCTCTTGGTAAAACTGTTTGATTTGGTTGGTGTGACTTGTTGCCACTGGCACAGAGAATAGTTTAATTTTCGTGAAGTAATCGTGAACTTTATCCCAATGCTGGTCAATACAAAGCTTATGATCAACATCTCCATAATCAAGCCTTAATGTATTGTCTTTTTCAATACAGTCAGTTTCAAATATTCCAGCACGTCCAAGTTTGAAAAATAAGACTTTGTTTGCTTTTATTTTTGTCATTCATTGTGTATTTATCTGATTATACTAAGATTATGATCACAGTATGAATTTAAGCTTTTGTGATTGACTTGGAGCAAAGTTAGTTATAAATAATTAATTCAGAGCATTTAAAATAATTTTTAATGCTTATTGGACACGCCGGATAAAATATCCAGTCTCCGCCGGAGCAAATTGGTTCTTCGTCATATTAGGTGATATAATAACGAAAAGTGAACACTTAAAATTACCGTCTTAATTATTATATAAATATCAGATATACAGTAAAATAGAGCTAAAATAATTAGCAAGTAAGGTGGATTATTAGTATCTTTAAAGCGCTAACAATCAAAGACAAAGCAATCATGCACCCACTTACTAATTGCGCTAAAGTTACAGAATTATTTTCCACTTGCCTGTACTCCATTTCGGATATGCTTTTTACGTCTGCCGATAATAAAGAGAATAAATGAAAACATTATTTTCTTTATCCGGTATTCGTCTTGGAACACCACATATAATTGATTTTAAGATACAAGTTCCTGCTCGTTCAATACAGAAATCTGCTATATGCCCTTGTTGTGCTAAAAAGAGTAAATATATTCATAGTTCATACATTAGGATTCTAAGGGATCTTCCTATGTCAACTCACTGTGTTTCAATTAATCTAACTGCGAGAAAGTTTTTCTGTAAAAATCCGGATTGTAAAAGAATGATATTTACAGAACAACCTGGTGATGAGATTAAAGCGTATTCAAGAATGACTAATAGAACACGACAGAGGCTGCAAAGTATCTTTCTTGAAGTATCTGCCAGAAAAGGAGCCTATATTGCTGGTTTAATTTCATTGCCAGTAAGCCCTTCGACCGCACTCAGGTTAGTTGATAGCTTACCGATTCCCTTAATCGATAAAGTGAGTGTTTTAGGAATTGATGATTGGGCATATAGAAAAGGATTATCTTATGGAACCCTGCTTGTCAACATAGAAACAAGAAAAGCAATTGATTTATTGGAAGGAAGGGATGGTGTTGCTTTAAAGAAATGGTTAAAGCAGCATCCTGAGGTAGAAACAGTGACACGTGACAGAGCTAGTTCTTATTCAAGTGCCGTATCGGCAATATTACCCAACGCAGAGCAAGTGGCCGACAGATTTCATTTATTGGCAAATTTATCGGACAGTGTATATGAGGTTATTCGGCTGTAACTGGTAAATAACACTGCTCAACTTTTCGTAACCACACTGCTCAAATAATGGCAACCATAGTGCTCAATTAATTCCTTCCAAGGGCATGCCCTTGGAAGGAATTAATTGAACTTCGCCAGATACTAATTCTGGTTATTATGAACGCATATTATAACAAATTGATCGTGTATTACGAAGTCCAAAAATTATTCCGAGATGATTTAACTATCAGTCAAATCAGTCGGGAATTAGTACTGAACCGAAGGACGGTAAGAAGTTATCTTGCCATGAACGAGACTCAATATGAACAATATATTAATAACCAATGTGATAGAAAGAAGGATCTGCTGCCTTTTGAAGAATTTGTAAAAACCAAATTAGAAAAATTTCAAGACACTTCTGCTGCTCAAATGCACGATTGGTTGAAAGAGAACCATGAGAATTTCCCCAAAACATCCTCAAAAACGATCTTCAACTTTGTCACATGGGTGCGTCAAAAGTATAATCTACCCAAATTGAGCCCTACCAGAGAATATATGATCGTTGAAGAATTGCCCTACGGGAAACAAGCACAAGTGGATTTTGGAGAATATAACATGCGTGATGGAAATCATAAACGCATAAAAGTTTGGTTCTTTTTGATGATTCTTTCCCGTTCACGGTTCAAATATGTCTGGTTTTCAGAGCATCCGTTTACCAGCAATCTGGCAATTGAGGCACACGAAAAAGCCTTCGGTCGTTTTGGTGGAATACCCGATGAAATCGTTTACGATCAGGATAAAGTGTTTATGGTCGATGAAAATCAGGGTGATTTAATTCTTACAGATGCTTTTAGAGCTTATACAAAAGAGCGGTCGTTCACTTTACATTTTTGTAGAAAAGCCGATCCGGAGACAAAAGGAAAGGTTGAAAACGGAGTTAAATATGTAAAACAAAACTTCTTATATAACCGACCATATATGAACATCGAAACCTTAAACGACGAGGCAATTGCCTGGCTTGGTCGTACAGCGAACGTCATGCCACACAATCGTACTAAAAAACCGCCATTCGATGAGTGGATCATTGAAAAGCCATTCTTGAACCCTTACAATGAGATTGTCATCCAACCTTCACAATCAAAGCCTTATACCGTTCGAAAAGATAACGCTATATCGTGGAAGGGCAATTTCTATGCTGTTCCAGTGGGCACCTATAAAGGTCGTGGATCCCAGGTTTGTATAAAGATAGAAAACGACAATATCGTTATATCCGATCTTGCAGATAAAGAACTATGCCGCCATCCAATAGCGAGCGGTAAAGGACAGGTGGTAACCAATACCAATCTGCGAAGTGACAAAAGCGGGGCTATTGAAGAGATAATTGGGCAGGTTAGTAAGATGTTCGATGACCCCCAAATTGCCAGACAATATCTTGAAGCCATACGTGGGGAAAAACCACGTTACATACGTGACCAGATCACATTAATCAGGAAAACTATCGAAAATCATGAACAGCAAACCGTTAACGAAGCGCTTGCCTATTGCTGTCACAATAGTATTTACAGTGCCGTGGACTTTAAGGCCGTGGTGGAACAAAAGACCCGAAACAAGGCAATTGTGATCGAACCGGTCATTACACGGGTAAATCCGTTATCCGGCTCGTTGGCCACAAATGCTACCATTAAACCCGATACAAGCAAAATAATTGATTATCAAATATTAATGCAAAATAAAAACTAAGATGGAGAAGAAACAATTAATCCAAAGTTACTGTCGACAATTTAAAATGGGAGGACTCGGTGCAGGCCTGGACCAGATGTTAATCGAGGCTGAAACGAACAGCATCAGCTATCTCGAATACACCCTTAATCTTTTTAAGGCAGAAGTCTTACACCGAGAGGCGAACGACGTCCTAAAGCGCTTAAAAACAGCCAGACTTCCACATTTTCATGACTTAAACACCTTTGATTACTCTTTTGAGAATGGTCTTTCCAGAACAAGATTAAATCAACTAAGAGAATTAGACTGGCTGGATCAAATATTTAACATAGTACTAATGGGGCCTTCAGGAATCGGAAAATCATTCCTCGCAGCAGGGCTTTGCGCCGATGCTGTACAAAAAGGCTATAAAGCCTATTTCAGAACCATGGAAGAGATAATAAACATGTTAAAGATGAAAGACTATACAGCCACTGCTATGGCTGATTATAAGCGTTTAAATAAGGCTAATCTAATTGTAATTGATGACATTATGCTCTTTCCAGTAGAAAAACTACAGGCCGTAACTCTTTTTAATTTTATCAATCAAATTTATGAGCAAACATCATTTATTGTAACTACAAATAAAGCTCCAAGCGAATGGGCAATTATGCTAAATGACGAAGTATTGGCAACTGCACTTCTCGATCGACTTTTGTATCATAGCGAAGTCATAAATCTGACAGGAAAAAGCTATCGGTTGAAAAATAGAAAAACAATATTTGTATCCGAAAATTAGCTTAACTTTAAAAATGATAATTGAGCATCATGGTTGCCATTTTTTGAGCACTCAGTTTACGAAAAAGTGAGCAGTTGTACTTACCGATTACATCGGCACGAATACAGGGATTTATCAAATTCCTTACTTGAGGATTCTCCGCCCCAGGTCGCAATTGCCCCGGATATTTTCGATGAAGAACCAACGAAAGGTCCAGGAAAAGAGAAAGGAGAAATGAATGATTATTTCAAAGCGAGATTTGATAAAGTAAAAGAAATGCTTAAAGATGGGGTCTCAATAAAATCAATTGCAAAATCGTTACAGATGTCAAGGAATACGGTTCGACGTTATGCCAAAATGGATATTTTATTAAATAAAGGCATTCATATCAGGAATAATTACAATGAATATCAGGAAATTATAGAAAGAGAGTTTTCCGAAGGGAAAAATATTACAACGATATTTGATAGTATTACAAAAGCAGGTTTTAAAGGGGGTAAGACCAGTTTTTATGAACAATTCAAAGATCACCCGATGCGGACAAATCCAGAAATAAAAACATTACCGATAGTTAAACAAAAACTAATGTCCCCACGGAAGATCGCAAGATATCTGCGATTTGCGGACCTATCTAAAATCGAGAATAATTTCGAAAGAGAGATCATGATTTCATTGTTCAGAAAAAATACGATACTCGAGAAACTTCAACTTCAGATTCTGTCGTTTAAAGACTTGTTATTGGGAAATGATGACTCATTGTTAGAAGACTGGATGAATAAAACCTGGGCAATTGGGAAGTTTCAACTTCAGTCTTTTGTCAGAGGATTAAGGAGCGATATAAAAGCCGTAAGAAATGCCATAAAAACAAACTGGAGTAATGGACAAGTCGAAGGGCAGGTGAATAGATTGAAAAGCATAAAACGACAAATGTATGGAAGAGCCAGCTTCGAACTCCTAAGGCGAAAGGTTATACTGAGTAAGGCAGGTTAAACATCACCTAAATTGATGAAGAACCAATATAAAACGGCGTAGGGTGGTCAATTTAGCCGGCAAATCCACAATACCTACAGATCGTAATGTTGATGTAATTTATCTCCAATATTCCAACATCTGCTTAAACGACTAATAATGTGTAAATTCAAGGAACCGCATATTTGCGTTTCCTTGTAACTACGTATATATCAGCTTGTCCTATCCGTAAGATGAGGTTATCTGAAAACACACAATGTTGTAGGCATAGGATCGTCAATATTGAGACGTACTTAAATGCCTACTAATGAATCCATTCATGAACCGTTGAATCCACAGGTTCATGTAACTATCAATATATAAGCACTTCCCTTCCCAAGTGCTTTTAACTTCGCTTGATATTGCCATGACGCAGATCGCTTTATATTTGATTTTGTTAGTAACTGTCCTGTCAGCAAAACAGCATCTGATTACTTCAGTAATACTGCCGCCGATAACAATGCGAATGATCATGACTGAGGATTTGTTTTAGTGCTCCATATTTTATGGCAGGCATCCGTAGGCTACTTGTGATGTAATACAAGGTTTAATAATCCGTCAATCGGCGGACTTTAAACATTTATTATATGTGACTTATTGTCACATAACAGGGGTGTGTGAGAAGCACCATTTCAGCATATTGTAAGCGACACCATCTACTAAAATCAAAATTCAGGATATTTCTCCAACCATTCATGGTCTATGTCATTAGTGTAACTTTTACATCCTATAAATAAGTCTAAGCCCATTTCCTCAACAATATCGTGGTATAATAATTTTTCTTTCCACTTAGGTGGAATACAATCAGTCCCAAGAATCAACCCAAGAATATTTCCAGTTATAGCACCAGTACTGTCAGAATCGCCACTGTGATTTACTGAAAGTAGTACCCCTTTTTCAAAGTTGTGTTGGTAATGTAATGCACATAATAGCGAAATAGCAAGGGCTTCTTCAGCTGTCCAACCTGATCCTATTTTTTCTATTTCTTTGTTAGTGAGGTCTTTATTTTTGTAATTTTCATGGAGTTCTAATGCTAAATCAATTACACGCAAAACTTCAGAGTGATTTTCCCAAGAAATAAGAATGTTCTTTGCATTAAAAATTGCTGACTGTATATCAACTCTATTAGCCAAGTCTGCAATAACTGAAGCTAAGAAACCACCACTTAAATAACCAGAAGGATGTCCGTGTGTTAATGCAGAAATGTAAACGGCTTCTCGAAAAGCAATTTCTCTATCATGTTTATAAACTAAACCTACAGGCGCTATTCTCATTACTGTTCCACAACCTTTGCTTTCATTTATTGGTAATTCAATACTACCCGCAATACCGCTTTGAAGTGCAGAAATACATGTGTTCCCTGGTTCTCGTCTTACGAATAGTTCCTTTCTTTTTAAAAGCCAGCCATGTTCAATGTCATATACTCCATTATTAACATTGGTTATATTGACCTTTACTCCTTGTGTATATAACCACCTTAAGTAAGACTGAAATGTTATAGCAGTCTGCGCACCGCCAATACCTTTTAAAACAGAACGATGCCATGCCCTTAGTAGTCCTTCAGCTGTAAATAGAGTCATTTGGGTGTCATCAGTGAACTCTCCATTACCATTTTCATGTTCTACATAATCGGTAACACCAGCTTTGCCATATTTTGATTGTATTTGTTCGTAAGAAAGAAATTCTATTGGTGCGCCTAATGCATCTCCAATGGCACCACCAAGAATGCACCCGATATAGTTATTTTTTGATATTTCCAACTCCATGGGCTTAATAATTGCGGAAATTATTGGATCGGCATAATTGCTATTGACAAGTAATTCATGCAAATCAATTTCAAATTCTTTTTCTAAAAATCGAATAGTTTCAGGCTGATTATCTAAAGATGCTTTAACCAGTCTTGAAATAAAATGTTTTGGTTGTTTCCTTTCTTTTAGGCTATTGCGATCAACTGTCTTTAACCAATTAATCCTTACTACAAATTCAGAATTCTCACCAACAGAATTCTGAAAAATATTGGGTTCCTTTAATGGATAATCATTTAATGGTTTATGGTCGACCCTAAATTCATTTATTGGTACCGCTTTTTCAATTACTTTCCCAATACCAATATATCCATGCTTATTAAGATAAGCAGCAACAACATCTCCGATCTCTAATTTTCTAAATGGATCGCTGTATTTTTTTGCTCCTCCAGAAGAAATAAAACTATAAGTGAGACAATCTTCCCAGCACCGATGTTTGCCTTCACCGACATTTATAAAGTATATTCCCTTTTCGTAATCGAATCCTGAAAGATTCAAATGCAGTTTATTATGCGGTCTAAATTTGTCAGCAAAATAACCAGCTGATATATTTGTTAATGATTTTCCCAGTTTCCAGATTAATGTTTTTTCAACAAGAAAAGCATCATGCTCCGTTAAACCTCTAGCAATTACTTTAATTATTGGTTCTAAGCCTTCATTCTGTATTCCTTTAATTATTTTAGTCTTCTCATTATCATCACTTGATTTAAGGTGATCTTCTTTTCTGTTCCACTTCCCTTTACCATAATAGAACTCTTCATAATTTCTTGGGTCAATGTATACATAAACGTAATAATTTTCCATAATAACATTTTTATTGGTTTCTTATGCATGAACGCTAACGTTCCGCTACTACTACACGCAGGCGGGGATTTTGACCACTTAACCTCTTACGAAAAGTATGCACTTCAAATATACGATTTCCTGTCAAAAAAGCGCCGAAACCCTGCTTGCGAGTTTGCAATTATAGCCGCAATTTAATGCGATCGTTCCATTCAAAATAGTCAAAAAATATTGTTGGAGGTTGTCCTTCAATCATACTATATAATTTAAAAATTGCTTTTTGAAGTGTATCATACAGCTCAGGTGTGTTTACGAAAGACATTGCAGCACTTGTCGGAATATTGATTCGGTAATTCACTGTAGTTATTTCATTTATAATATTTTTCAAAGGACGTAAGGTGTATGAGTCCCATGGAACATGCTGAAATGAAATTATTGTATTTACCTTAAATTGTTCTGATTCTTGAATTGTCTTAATTAAAAGGTTTACCATTTTACTAGCAGGCCCATAATTAAGTTTACCATTTGTCGCTGTTATCCATCCGACTAATAAGCTATCAGAAAACGATTTAAATATACTATCAAAGTCAGTTTGATTTTGACAATTAGTCAGCTGATTATGCAATGATTCGAAATTCATGGTCGCCCAACTTCTATAAACCTCAGAAGGCTTGTGATTGTCAATTCCTAAAGCTCTGAAAATATTTTGTGTAACTGAGGAATTTATAATATCTCTTTTAGTCTTCAGATTATTGTTTATTGGGAATTTAAAGTCTTGGGCATGATTTGATAGTCGAACAATTGCGTCTTCAATATTGTCAAATATATGCATGATGTCAAATTATTAGGTTACAATTAACAATAGTTCGTTCAAAACTTAGTTATTTATCTGAATTACAGCAAAATAACTGATTATATATTAGTTTAAAACCGCAGGAATTTGTATCTTTAAAGTATTAATTACCAGTTAATTACTTTAATTATGG
>Ga0209100_1002063_pt1 | contig 12931 bp, 13 predicted proteins | sample lystaG_FD_185480 | JGI IMG/M metagenome (GOLD analysis project Ga0209100, IMG submission 185480) | Glacier valley bacterial and archeal communities from Borup Fiord, Nunavut, Canada, to study Microbial Dark Matter (Phase II) -... | ecosystem: Environmental > Aquatic > Freshwater > Ice > Glacier ...
GGTTTGAACGTGCTATTCTATAGATAAAGAATCATATTAAAGATTTAATTTAGAGTAAGCATCATTGAAAGGAGCGTTAAAGTGGGAATTGTTAACAATACTTATGTTCAAATCATATTTAGCTCAGTTGTCGTATATTGGTTCATCGTGGTTGCCTTTCGAGTCATGGGCAAAAAGGAGTTATCCCAGCTCTCCGTCGTGGACCTGGTTTTCATCCTTCTCATCAGCAATGCAGTCCAGAATGCCATGGTTGGCTCAAACGCGACATTGGCAGGTGGATTGGTGGCTGCAGGTTCCTTATTTTTGATGAATTCCATTTTCAAGGGACTTCTGTATCGATTTCCACAATTTAATAAAATTGTTCAGGGGACAGCGCTGATGCTGATCTATGATGGAAAATTGGACATCCAAAATATGGAGAAAGCAAAAATTAGCGTGGATGAAATCATGGAAGTGCTTAGGGAACACGGTGTGATGAAAATCGAAGAAGTCGACCTGGCGGTCCTGGAAGTCGATGGAAACATCAGCGTGCTCTCAGATGAATTTAAACAGAAAACAGTCAGGAAGAGAAAATCAAAGTTATCCAGCAGCCAAAAGGAAGAAAACTAGAATACAAAATGTTTGCGAAGAAAAGCAGACGAGTTTAGGAAAAGTATCAACTTTGCGAAATAAAGTGTTAGAACCAAATTTAATTGAGATCAAACAGACTGAGCTCATAAATTTATTCCAAAAATATTATTTCAAATACGATCCAAGAAAATGTAAAAAGAAAGGTTTAACTTGGAAATGGAGAAAGAGTAGTATATAATAACAAGGTTAAAGAGAACAAATCCTTTGAGATTAAAGGTAAACGGAAATGCAACGGTAATGGAGGAAATTAATTTGGATAAATATAAAATCGGACTCGTGAGTTTAGGATGTGACAAGAACAGGGTGGACTCTGAAATCATGCTGGGCATGCTGAAGAATAACTACACGATCACAGACGAACCTAAAGAAGCGGACATCATCATCGTAAACACTTGTGGCTTCATAGAGAGCTCCAAACAGGAGTCTATCGATACAATCCTTGAGATGGCTGAATATAAGAAGGACTACAATTGTAAGCTTCTCATGGCCACAGGATGCCTCACACAAAGATATGGCGAGGAACTTCTAAATCTCATGCCTGAACTTGACATCATCCTTGGAGTGAACAACTATGGATTCCTTGATTCCTACGTTGAGAAATTCATTAAGACCAAGGAGAAGATTGTCGAAGTTGATTTCTTGGATGAAGGAATCAATGAAGGGGAAAGAATCATCACGACAGGGTTTGGTCAGACGGCATACCTGAGAATTTCCGAAGGATGCAGTAATAACTGTACTTATTGCATCATCCCCAAAATCAGAGGAAAGTATAGAAGCCGGAAGATGGAAAATATCCTTGCAGAAGCAAAAACATTGGCTGAAAATGGTACAAGCGAATTAATCGTTGTCGCACAAGACACGACGAGATATGGCACAGATATTTATGGGAAGAAAGCGCTTCCAGAATTACTTCGGAGCCTAAAGGAAATTGAAGGCATAAAATGGATCAGGGTTCTTTATCTGTATCCTGAAGAGTTCGATGAGGAATTGATCAGTGAACTCAGGGACAATGAGAAAGTTGTGAAGTATCTTGACCTTCCAATCCAGCATATCAGTGATAGCGTGCTAAAGAGAATGGCAAGAAGGACAAAGAAAAACGACATCATCAGCCTTCTGGAAAGACTGAGAAAAGAGATTCCGGGAATTGTTCTTAGAACATCTCTTATTGTCGGATTCCCACAGGAAACCGATGAAGAATTCCAGGAACTTTATGATTTTGTAAGCGAAACGAAATTCGATAAACTGGGTGTGTTCACCTATTCCAAAGAAGAGGGAACACCAGCCGGACTCATGAAAGGCCAGATCAGGAAAGAGATCAAGACAAAGAGGCTGGACCTCATCATGACAGAGCAGCAAGAAATCAGCCAGAAAATAAATGCGGCAAAAATTGGCAGAACCTATGAGGTCTTAATCGAAGGACTCGGAGAGAATGGTTATTATGGAAGAAACTGCGAGATGGCACCAGAAATTGATGGGTTGGTCTATATTGATAGCGACAAGGAAATCGTTGCTGGATCTTATGTCACAGTGAAAATCATTGATGCCCTGGCCTATGATCTTATTGGAGAAGTCGTTTCCGAATAGAATTAAACAGCCTGAATAAGGATAATTATAAATATTCCACGATTGAGATCAGCTTGCTTAAGTAAGTTGGTCTCTTTTGTTTTCCACAGAACATTTTTTAAAATAAAAAGGATCCGATAGACGGATCCTGGAAATTGCAAATATGATGTTTTTTCACTTGTATTTTAGAATACTCGAAATTAACCTTCAAGAATATGGGTCAATAAATCGATGTCGAGAATCGTGATATTCCTTTGGCCTTGAAGGGAGATGATTCCTTCATCCTGTAGAGAGGAAAGCTTTCTGCTCAGCGTTTCCTGAGTGGTTCCGATGATGTTGGCCAAGGTCCCTTTGCTAAAAGGCAGCTTGATTTGATAAGTGTTATTTTCTTTGGAAAGATCCAGGATATATTTTGCAATGCGTTGCTCTACATCGTATAAACCCATCGATTCAATCATATCTAGTGCCTGAACGTTCTTTTTGGCATATTGTTCAAGGATTTTCAGACCCATTTCAGGATGAGTAAGAATGAGTTCCCGGATATCAGAACCTTTTAAGACGCAAATATTTGTTGCCTTTAGGGCTTCTGCTGTATTTTGGAGAGGCGTATTGTTAAACAGAGCGTGCTCCCCTAAAAAATCCTTAGCTTTAAGGATATGGATAATCTGTTCTTTTCCCTGATTCGAAAGCTTATAGATCTTTACCTCACCGCTGTTGATGATATAGAGATTATCACCAGGGTCTCCTGGAGAAAACACAATTTCTCCCTTGGCATAATTTTTATGAACTGATTTGCTGAGAATGAGATTTTTTTGTTCCAAAGTCAGCGAATCAAAAAGACTTATTTTGTCTACACATGTTCCAGGGCCGTTATGGCATAATTCACATCCGCAGCCGTATTCTTGAAGCATGTAATCACCTAACTTTATATTATTTTTTTATTTATTGTAAAGGTATGATAAATTTCAGTAAGGATTAGTGATAAGTATAGTAAACCATAACGGACCAATATTATCAATTAATCTCAAGACTGTTTTGTCAATAACAAAAAGCAGGATACTTTCGTATCCTGCCCATTTGAGTTAAAGGATTCCTTCTTTAATAAGAAGAGACTCAAGGTTTGCTACTTTATCGGAAAGCATTTTGAACTTTTCCTTGATCTTCTCATCAGGAAGTTCATTCGTTAGAATCTCTTCCATGTCTGATACATCGGTAAGTGCGGCTTCAATATCCTTGTTGATTTCATCGATTACTTCTTGTTTCATCATTTTACCCCTAATTCAATTCTTCTGAATTTGTATCAAGATTCTCCATGGTGTTAATAAATGGTGCTCTAAAGGAAAATTCGTGCTCATGTCCGCATTTTTCGCACACACAGTGTGTGATGTTTTCAGGTTTCCCGTTTTCAAAGGAGAGTCCTGCAGACTCGGTAAGAAAGTTTCCTCCACATAATTCACATGGTGTATTATTTATAATAATATATTCACTTTCAACAAATTTCATTACTTCATTTAAATTCATTTTGACATCCCTCCTGAGGAATAATTCTTATTTATGTTATCACTAAGAACTTATTAATGCAATAAATTAAATTATTGAATTTAATTAATTTCTGAATTGCTAGTGAAATGCCAGTTTTTAAATTATAATAAGATATAGATAACTCATGCAAGGCGGTACATCATCATGGAGAAGTCATTTAATTCTTTTGAAATTGTCAGTGAAGACACCATCATAAAAAGAATAGATAAATCTCTCCTGGCTTATGGAGAAATCCGAATTCCCAATTATTTGAGGGATTTCTTTCATTTCCATGAAATGGAGAAGCATGACCGATGGGATATCAGGATTACTTACAATAAGAAAGATTACTATGGCGTTCTTTATCTAGATGATTATAAAAAACTTCGAGGCAAGCTAAGATGGGGAAAAGAACTGACGAGACAATTAAAAGATGTGATTTCTAAATATACGGATGACGACTTAGAATATGATCTTAAAAGTGAAGACACACCACTTCTGAGACTGGAGAAGGTTGAAAAAAAAGCATTTCATCTGGATATCATCTTTCCGGAAGAAGTCAGGCGTGATGCAAACGAGTATATGAGCCATAATGACCGGTTCATTTATGGAATCCGATCCAGGTTTGAGACAGATCCCGATATCAGGCTTAGTGTCCTTAAATTTCACGGAACAAGCTGCAACATATGCGGATTTAACTATGAAGACTTTTATGGAGATTTGGGCAGAGGCTATATCCAGGTTCATCAAATCTACGAAAATGATGAAGATATGGAGAATTATGACCTTCAACATGATTTTATTCCGATTTGTGAAAATTGCCATGGCATTATTCACAGGTCGAAGGAGAATCATATTTCAATTGAAGATCTAAAACAGATCATAAAAATTAGAACTGTATTAAGAAAAGCCGAAAAAGAGTAAGGTATAGCATTTTGAAGGCTATAAATCTTACTCTTTTTGACTTTTCATCGTAAAAATTGAGTTAAATAACGATATTGGTAAATAAATAGAAATTCATTTGAATCATGGAAATCCTTTGGTATAATGAATATAAAGACAAATAGTGATATTTGTAAATAAGAGATGCACACAGGAGGTAAAAATGAGTAAATTATTAGACACTTTCTTGGAAGTTAATCTGAATGAACTGAAAGAAAAAGGGTTGTACAATGTGATTGACGTGCTTGAAGGCGCAAATGGACCTAAAATTCAGATCAGAGGAAAAGAGCTAATCAATCTTTCATCAAACAATTACCTGGGGTTAGCAACAGACGAGAGACTGAAGAAGGCTGCAAAAGACGCTACGGATAAGTATGGTGTCGGAGCAGGTGCTGTGAGAACAATTAACGGAACTATGGATATCCATAGCAAGCTTGAAAAGAAATTGGCGGAATTTAAAGGCACTGAAGCTGCAATCGTATTTCAATCCGGATTTAACTGTAACATGGGTGCGATTTCTGCAGTGATGAATAAAAATGATGCAATTTTGTCTGATGAACTGAATCATGCTTCCATCATTGATGGCTGCAAGCTTTCAGGTGCAAAGATCATCAGGGTAAAGCATCAGGATATGGAAGATTTGATGGAAAAAGGAAGAGAAGCCATTAAATCAGGACTTTATGAGAAAATCATGTACATCAGCGATGGGGTATTTTCAATGGATGGAGATGTCGCCAATATCGATGGGATTGTAGAAGTTTGTAAAAAACTGGATATCATCACCTATATAGATGATGCTCACGGTTCAGGTGTCATGGGAAAAGGCGCAGGAACAGTGAAACATTTCGGACATGCCAAGGATATTGATTTTCAGATGGGAACACTTTCAAAAGCCATCGGAGTTGTTGGTGGATACGTTGCAGGTACACAAGACCTCATCGACTGGCTCAAAGTAAGAGCAAGGCCTTTCCTATTTTCAACATCGCTCACGCCTGCCTGCGCAGCGGCCTGCATCGAAGCCATAGAAATTATGCAGACAGATCCAAGTCTGAATGAAAAACTTTGGGAAAACAGTAAGTTCCTTAAAGAAAAACTGAAAGCCCTTGGTTTTAATATTGGGCATTCCGGAACTCCGATTACCCCAGTCATCATCGGAGACGAGAACCTGACCCAGCGTTTTTCAAGAAGATTGATAGAAGAAGGGGTTTACGCGAAATCCATCGTTTTCCCAACAGTTCCACTGGGGACTGGTAGAGTAAGAAACATGCCTACAGCAGCTCATACCATAGAAATGCTGGAAGAAGCAGTAAAGATTTATGAAAAAGTTGGAAAAGAATTTGGAGTCATTTAGGATTGGAGAGATAAAATGAAGAAAGTAATGGTGACTGGCTCCATGGGCCAGATTGGTTCAGAGCTGACAACATACTTAAGAGAGATCTACGGCGATTCAAATGTCGTGGGGACAGATATCAGAAGACCCTCGGAAGATTCTAACCTCCTAAATGGACCTTTTGAGATTCTTGATGTTATGGATGCCAAAAGAATGGCAGAAATCGTAAAAAATGAAAAGGTTGATACTATTATTCATCTCGCAGCGCTTTTATCTGCAACAGCTGAAAAGAAACCGATGGTTGCATGGAATATCAACATGGGTGGATTGGTTAACGCTTTGGAAGTAGCTAGAGAATTTGATACCCATTTCTTTACGCCAAGTTCAATTGGCGCATTTGGTCCTACCACGCCAAAGACAAACACCCCACAGGATACCATACAGAGACCAAACACCATTTATGGTGTAACCAAGGTATCTGGTGAACTCCTCTGTGATTACTATTTTAAGAGATTTAATCTGGATACAAGAGGTGTAAGGTTCCCTGGACTGATTGGATACGTTACTCCACCAGGCGGCGGTACAACAGACTATGCTGTGGACATTTATTATGATGCCTTAAAGAAAGGCTCCTATGAATCCTATATCGACAAAGGAACCTATATGGACATGATGTACATGCCTGATGCCTTAAATGCAATCGTGCAGCTCATGGAAGCCGATCCTTCCAAACTGATCCATAGAAATGCATTCAACATTTCCGCAATGTCTTTTGAACCAGAAGACATCGGAAATGAAATCAAGAAACATATTAAAGACTTTAAAATGACCTATAAGGTTGACCCGGCAAGACAAGCCATTGCAAATGATTGGCCAGACAGCATAGACTATTCTGCAGCCATAAGCGAATGGGGCTTTAAATCAGCGTATAATCTGGAAACAATGACGGTTGATATGCTGCAAAAATTAAGAATAAAGCTGGGTGTTACAAATCGATAAAGAGATTAAGAAAGAAGGTGACCTTTTGGGTGATGAACTTTATGTCGTCAATAGTAAAATACTGCCTGAAATCTTCACAAAAGTCTTGGAAGTGAAGACGCTGATCCATACTGGTAAAGTGAAGGACATCAGTGAAGGGGTAAAGGCTGTTGGGATCTCCAGAAGTGCCTACTATAAGTACAAGGATTTTGTCTTCTTACTTTCTGAAGGAAGCAAAGGACGAAAAGCAACTTTTTCACTGCTCATCAACCACGAAGCGGGTGTCCTTTCCAAAGTGCTTGATAAGCTTAGGGCGTGTAATGCGAATATCATAACCATCAATCAAGATATTCCGATTAATAATGCAGCAAGTGTAAATCTGACGGTAGATACTTCCCAGATGAATATTGGAATTAAAGAACTCTTGGATAGTTTTGAGAAAGAAGACTTTATTATCCACAGCCAATTGGTCGCGGTGGAGTAAAAGACAGGTTAAATTCTGTAAAAAATAAGAATGCTGAGACAAGGATGAACTTGCCTCAGTATTTTTATATGCGTATTAACAAAATATTAAGATGATTATGATATACTATAAAAAAATGGAAGGGGGTACATCATGGATTTTATATTTGGCATTTTTCAACTGATTATACCAATCATTGTTGTTTTTTCCATATTTAGTACGATAGCCAAAGCGCAGAAGACTTCAAGCAGCAAGCAGACAAGAAACCTCGGAGAGAAACCAAGAACCTCCCTGGGTGCAGATAGAAGAATGAAAGTCGGAGAGGATAATCAGGAATTACTTTTAAAAAGTATCAATGAACATCAAAAGGAATTTCTCGGCGGTGCACCAATGGAGACCACTCCAGCAAGCACTTCCAAGCAGTATCAAAGAAATTATGAGTATGATCCAAGAGCTGGCAGGAAGGATGAGCTTCAAACCATGAAGGAGAAACAGGTGATCCAAAGGCAATCTGAGCAAAAGCAGAAGGACTTGGATACAGCGAAAAGGGACTCCAGATATGCTTATGACGACAGCTATGGAAAGAGTTCACCAACATCTAAAAAGGCTGTAAAAACGCCAACTCTAGACCTGGTCAGGGAAGTTAAGTTTAGAAGAAAATCTTTGGTTGAGGGTATGGGAAACGAATTTCTCAACTATGGCGACCAGTTTTTGAAAGCTGGAAGTGAATATCTAAATTATAAGCCAGGCGGTCTCTATGGAAACACCAAACAGTTTGATCTGGCCAAAATGGTGATGATGGATGCCACGAAAGCTAAAACTGAAGAGAAAAAATAAAAGAAGTGGATGCGGATCGAAATATTGATCATGCATCCATTTTTTGAAGAAAATATTTAGATTTCAAATGAATCGAATTGCCAATTACAGATCTTCGAATTTTACATAAGATAAATTAGCTGAAGCTAATCCGCAAAGGAAAAGCTATGGTAAAATTAATGGAGTAGTCAAAAAGATGAATATCAGGAGGTCGACAATGAGAGATTTTTATATGAACAACAGGAAAAAACTGGCAGAAACCATGAAGGACAATGCGATTCTCCTTCTTTTTGCAGGTGTTTCACCAAAGAAAACAGCAGATGAAAATTATAAACACACCCCAAATCGGAATTTTCTGTATCTGACGGGAATTGATGAAGAATCAGTCATTCTAGCGGTTAAGAAAGTAGGCGGGGTATTAGAAGAAACCTTGTTCATCAAGAAAAGGGATGAATTATTGGTCAAGTGGGTTGGAGAGACGATTTCTCCTGAGAAGGCTGAAGAAGTTTCTGGAATAAAAGATATTCGTTTTCTGGATACCTTCGAACTGTTTCTAAACACACAGATTTCTAAGGAAGAGATTCATCATATTTATATGGATCTTGAAAAGGACGGATTCAATTCGACAGATACCTTCAGCATATCGTTCGCCAAGAAGCTTAGGGATAAGTTCCCGCAGGTAAGGATTAACAACGTGTATATCCAACTCTCTGCTTTAAGGGTGAAGAAGGATGCTTTGGAAGTCGAGAACATCAGGAAAGCGATAGAAATTACTGGCGAAGGGATTTATAACCTCATGAAGAACACCAAAGCAGGAATGAGGGAATATGAACTGGAAGCCTATTATGACTTCATCTTAAAAACAAGAGGAGTCAAAGATTTTGCATTTACCACCATCTGTGCTTCAGGACACAATGCGACAGTTCTTCACTATGTCGCTAATGATATGGCGGTTAATGATGGAGAACTTGTCCTTCTGGATCTTGGAGCAGCTTTCAATTACTATAGCGCAGACATCTCAAGAACCTTTCCGGTAAATGGTAAATTTACGGAAAGGCAAAGAGTCTTTTATGATATTGTCCTTAAGGCGCACGATGAAGCCATTAAAATCCTTAAACCGGGTGTGCCGATAGCAGACATCAACAAGACAGTCCATGAAATCTATGCGAAAGAGTTAAAGGCTTTAGGACTCATCAGTAATGATGAAGAAGTCCGAAAATATTATTTCCATAACACCTCTCATCATTTAGGGCTTGATACCCATGATGTTGGCAGAAGAGATGGAATTCTCGAGGAAGGTATGGTCATTACCATAGAACCTGGCCTCTATATTGAAGAGGAAAGCATTGGAATCAGACTTGAAGATGATGTCCTCATTACAAAAGACGGTGCAGAGAATCTTTCCGAAGGAATTATCATCACCGCAGATGACATTGAAGAATATATGAAGAACAATAATCAGGCACTAAACAAGAAATAGAAAGCTTATCGCTTTCTATTTGCTTCATTGCCTGATTATCATCAATAAACGAAAAGAAGGGGCTGTTGCAAAATAGCCTCTTTTTCATGCAGATGGAAACCTCGCGGTTTCTATCTACATTTTTTGCTGTGAAATAAGAAGAACTGGCTCGAAGAGCCAGTTCTTCTCGGTTATAATTGTTTTATGACGAACAAATTAACCTACTATAATTTTAACCGCAATATCCCATCTTTGCAACTCTCGATGAACTTTGATGTGGATTCCGTTATTCCAGAGGATAGAAAGGTCAGACTGGTGTGCAATATTGTTTAAAGGATGAATTTATGTACCGTCTTAAGCGCCTACTCTTCCAAGGGTAGAAAGCCAGCTCTTGACCCGATTACCTTCCTCAAAGTGATTCTGTTCTGCTATAGCGAAGGGATTTTTCACAGTCGCAAGATTGAAGATTTCTGTAAGTACGACCTCCGTGGCCATTTTTCCTTGGGGGGAAGAAAGCCCCTGACCACAACACCGTTTGTCGGTTTGAACAGTTGCTTGCAGACCATACGACGGCTCTTCTTACGGAGTTTGTACAACTTCTTCTCGAAGACGGGCATGTGGATTTGAAAAGCTTGTATATCGATGGGACGAAGATCGAATTCTCCGCGAACCGGTATACCTTTGTCTGGCGCAAGGCAGTGGAAAAGAATCAGAAAAAGCTCATGGACAAAATGATTCAGGCACTGGGACTGCCGGACGGCAGTGCGCTGGACGAGGTGGAAGACTTCGTGAAGGCCAAGTTTAACGAGGCCAGAAATCTCTGCAGCAAAAACAAGATCGTGTTCGTTCACGGAATTGGCCATCGGAAGACGCAGGATCAAAGAGACTATGAGGACCTGAAGGAAGCCATGGATAGATTTGGGGTCTACAGGAATCATCTGGCGCTCATGGGAATTCGAAATAGCTATTCCAAGACAGACCATGATGCAGCCTTCATGCGCATGAAGGAAGACCACATGCTCAACGGACAGCTCAAACTGGTCTACAATCTACAGCTGGCTTCCAGCGGGGCATTCATTGTCGACGTCATGGGCAGCCAGAAAGCCAATGACCTGCATGCCTTGAAACCCTTTCTGGAGCAAATGTTGCCTGTTTATGGAAAGTGCATCGAAGATATCTTGGCTGACGCCGGATATGAGAGTGCCGAAAACTATGACTACTTAAAGCTTAAGAATCTGACCGCCTACATCAAGCCGGCCAATTATGAAACAAAGAAGAAGCGGAAAACAAAAGAAGACATCGGCAGCAGGGAGAATATGCTCTACCTGGAGGACCAGGATGTCTATGTCTGTAAGGCTGGGAAGCACCTCGCCAGAGGTAAGGACTGGAAAAAGATAACCGCTTCAGGATTTCAAGATACCATCCGGACCTACACCTGTTATGAATGCGAGAATTGTCCCCACGCCTCGGCGTGCATCAAAGCGAGAAAGAATGCGAACCCCTCACAGAAAAGCATCAAGTTCTCCCCGGCATTTGAGCAGCATCGGATGAAGTCTGAACAAAATCTTCTGACCGATGTGGGGATCGATCATCGGATCAATCGTTCCATTCAGGCGGAAGGCGCTTTTTCGAAGCTGAAGGACGGTCTGGGATACACGAGATTCCGCCACCGCAGCATGAAAAAGGTGGTCTCGGACATCGTTCTGGTCGCCCTGGGCATCAACCTCAACAAACTGCATAATAAAATTTTGTGCAATCAGACGGGAGTAATCTCGTACAAAAAGCGTCGTAAACCAGCATCTCCAATTGAACTGGCTAGGCTTATTTGTCATGCACTGAAATCGGTCCTTGAAAAATTGCGGCTTAGATACGTGCGTTTTTGAAAAGCGCTCAATATCAATACCTGCAAGAAAGGAGTCGTTACAAAACCAGATCAACTAGTTTTGCAACGACTCCTTCTTTTCGTCTAGAGGTATTTTCTTCATTTTGAATTATGGAGAGGTAAGGATTCTAATGAATTTTGCTTCAGCCTGAACGGGATAGGATTCAGCAACGGGACCGGTGAATTTCACTTCAACCCTCATCCCTGGCTCAAACAATGATGACGTCAGGCTAATTTTCTTATTATCAATATAAATAATCGTCTGATCAGAGATAAAAACCATCGACTCGCCAAAGGTTTGGGGGACACCTGGAATAAGATCTTCCTTAATATGGATTGCAATAGACTCATCAAGTTTGCCGGGGATATCAATGATCGTTCCTGTGATATCCATCTTGTAATTTCGATGGTTGCTCCAATAGAAGTAGGAAATAGCCAAGGCGATGAAAACGAGGATTAACAGATAGGTTTTTGCTTTTTTGCTCATTTTCACCATAGCCTCCCATAATCTTTTTAATTATTATAAAACAAAATGCGATTCATCTCAAATACTTGGTCTGTTGATATGATGATATTACCTGATACTCAAGATAAAGCGAATGGGTAAAAGTATTTTAAAACAGCAAAAAGCTCGAATAAATTCGAACTTTTTCTGCATGGTGCAGATAACAGGAGTTGAACCTGCACGAAGTTTCCCCCACTAGCACCTGAAGCTAGCGCGTCTGCCAATTCCGCCATATCTGCATATTCGCTCATCGAATGAGCACAAGTATTATTATAAGTCCATTATTTCTCTTTTACAATGATTAATTTTAAAATCACAAAAAAAAATGGTGGAGACGATGGGACTCGAACCCACGACTTCCACACTGCCAGTGTGGCACTCTCCCAGCTGAGCTACGCCCCCGTACTTCAGTATTATAAACCATCTTCTATAAAATATCCATAGAATGAATAAAATTATTCATTTAAATTATATAATATCTGGGACAGAGTCATTTCTCCGAAAACCTTTCATTGCAATAAGATTGTTTCTTTGCTAAAATTAATACGATAATGAAAGACGAAGAAAAGCACAGTATAAGGAGATAACCCATAAAAGTCTTATTAAGGATGAAATAAAGACGAAGAAAGTCTTTTAAAGATGGACTTGAGTTTGTGCCTGTGCAACCGTTATATGGTGACGTGTTGAAAAATCACCTTTTGAGGCATCTTTCATGAGATTGATGCGAATTAGAGTGGTAACACGCATATGAGCGTCTCTGTGGCTTAGCCATAGGGGCTTTTTTAAAGAATTGAGGAGGACGAGGAGAATGAGCAAAACCTATTATATTACAACCCCGATTT
>Ga0209100_1002071_pt1 | contig 12909 bp, 11 predicted proteins | sample lystaG_FD_185480 | JGI IMG/M metagenome (GOLD analysis project Ga0209100, IMG submission 185480) | Glacier valley bacterial and archeal communities from Borup Fiord, Nunavut, Canada, to study Microbial Dark Matter (Phase II) -... | ecosystem: Environmental > Aquatic > Freshwater > Ice > Glacier ...
CCATGGTCATCCGGTCGATCATCATCGACGAGAGTGGCTGCACGGTCGGAACGGGCGGCGGTATCACGGCGTTGTCCAACCCGCTCGAGGAGCTCGCGGAAATGAAACTCAAGGCGGCCGCGTTGCTAGCCGTGCTCGGCGTGAGAGAGGCCGCGCTCGACACTGCGTGAGCCGCGGCAGCCTGTCAAGCACTCGTGACGACGTTCGAAATCTCCGTACCGTGATCATGGGCGCACCGAGCGTGCCGGAGCGGAGTGAACCATGTCCAACCAACCACGGAGTTCACAAAACGACGACGTCGACCCGGCCGCTCGAGAAAAAGGCGACAGGGACCAGTACACCTTCGGGAACCCGGTGACGCGCTACCCGAAACTGGGCGCGCCCGCGCAGAAGCAGTCGGGGGCTGGGTTGGACGCCAAGCTCGACCCGAAACCGGATCTGGGCGAGCACAGCTATCGCGGCTCGGCAAGACTCGTCGGTCGAAAGGCCCTCATCACCGGGGGTGACTCGGGAATCGGCGCGGCCGTGGCGATCGCCTTCGCGCGCGAGGGGTCGGATGTCGCGATCGGATACCTTCCCGAAGAGCAAGCCGACGCCGATCACGTCGTGTCCCTGATCGAGGCCGCGGGCCGCAGGGCCGTCGCCATCCCCGGCGATATCGGCACCGCGGAGTTCTGTCGTCACCTTGTCGCGAAGGCAGTGGAGGGGCTGGGCGGGCTGGACATCCTCGTGAACAACGCTGGTAAGCAGCAGAACACCGCTCGCCTGCAGGACATATCGGACGAGCAGTTCGACCAGACGATGCGCACCAATCTCTACGGGATGTTCTGGATCACCAGGGCGGCGCTCGATCATCTCGGTCCTGGGTCCACGATCATCAACTCCACATCGATCCAGGCCTACACGCCGTCCGCCATCCTCGTCGACTACGCCACGACCAAGGCGGGAATCAACGCGTTCACCAAGGCGCTCGCGCAACAGCTCATCTCAAAGGGCATCCGGGTGAATGCCGTAGCTCCCGGCCCGGTGTGGACGCCCCTTCAGGTCTCGGGCGGCCAGCCCACCGAGGCCATCCCGACCTTCGGTCAGGAGACACCGATAGGCCGAGTCGGTCAACCGGCAGAGCTCGCGCCCGCATATGTCTTCCTCGCCTGCGCCGAGTCCAGTTATGTGATCGGCGAGACGCTCAACGTGAACGGCGGGATGCCCTCGCCCTAGACTTGGCGTCGATTCGCAGAACCTGATGGCCGCCGACATGCCTAACCACATCCAACGCGATCCGGGAAACTCGACGAGTCTGTCGCGCAGCGGCACGGATGACGCCGAGTTGCGCGGATGCTGGGCGGCCCTGCTCGAAGGCGGCTCGGTTACGCACCCGCTCGACGTTGCGCTACGGCGTGATGCGTTCGGGATGCCCGTCGACCGGTTCGGGGTGGCCTGGATGGCGAACATCACCGCGGTTCCCCCCGAGGCGTGAGGCCGGGCACGAATCTCAGGGAGCGTCGCTAGCCTGAAGAGGTGAGCAAGCATCAGCCCGAGGTCACCTACGACGCTGCCGTGGGAGCCGGGTTGGCGCTGTTCGCGTTCTGGCGGTTGAAGCGAACCGTCTTCGGTGCGGAGCATCTGCCACGCGAGGGCGGGGCGGTGATCGCGATCACCCATTTCGGGTATCTCGATTTCGCTCTGACCGAATGGATCGTCTGGCTTCAGACGCGCCGTCGCATCCGCTTCATGGCGAAGCAGAGCGTGTTCAACCGACCCGTTGTCGGATCCCTCTTGCGGGCGATGAGACACATACCGGTCGATATGTCTGCGGGGGCGGACGCGTACGCTGCTGCAGTCGAGGCGCTGAAGGCCGGCGAATTGATCGGGGTTTTCCCGGAAGCGGGCGTGAGCGCGTCCTTCACGGTGCGTGACTTCAAGACCGGGGCTGTGCGTCTGGCCGCCGAGGCCGACGTGCCGGTGATTCCGGTTGTGGTGTGGGGCGGGCATCGACTCATGACCAAGCGTCGACGCGTGCGATTCGTCGAGCGGTTCGGGGTGCCGGTGTCGTTTGCGATCGGCTCGCCGCTGATGTTTTCCCCGGATGCCGATGCCCGGGTGGAAACGGACCGGCTGCACGCAACGATGGCGGCCATGGTGGATGGCCTTCAGGCCAGATATCCGGTAGACGGGGCCGGCCAATGGTGGCAGCCGCGAGAACTGGGCGGCGCCGCTCCCAGTGCCGATGAAGCTGCCGCGGCGGACGCCGCACGTGACGCCCAGCGGGCCGCCGAGCGCAGGAAGTAGGGCATCCGGCACCGCTAATCTTGACCCTCGTGACTGATTCGGCGCGCGACCACGACAGCGGTGGCTATGACATCGCCGCCATTCAGAAGAAGTGGCAAGCGATCTGGGCCGAGATGAAGCCCTTCTCCACTAGCGACCCCACGGATAAGCGGCCCCGCAAGTACATCCTGGACATGTTCCCCTACCCCTCCGGCGACTTGCATATGGGTCACGCCGAGGCCTACGCCTTCGGCGACATCACCGCCCGGTATTGGCGCCAGCGCGGTTTCAACGTGCTGCATCCGATCGGATGGGACTCGTTCGGTCTCCCCGCCGAGAACGCCGCGATCGAGCGCGGTGTCAACCCGGTGGGGTGGACCTACGACAACATCGAGCAGCAGAAGCAGAGTATGAAGCTCTACGGCATCTCCTTCGACTGGGATCGAGTGCTTCATACGAGCGACCCCGAGTACTACAAGTGGAACCAGTGGTTGTTCCTCAAACTCTTCGAGCGGGGCCTGGCGTACCGCAAAGAGAGCTGGGTCAATTGGGATCCGAAAGACCAGACGGTTCTCGCCAACGAGCAGGTGCTGCCGGATGGCACGTCCGAGCGATCCGGCGCTGTGGTCGTCAAGAAGAAGCTCACCCAGTGGTATCTGAAAATTACGGACTACGCCGACCGCCTGCTTGACGACCTCAACCAGCTCGAGGGCTCTTGGCCCGCCAAAGTCATCACCATGCAACGCAACTGGATCGGCCGTTCAACCGGTGCCGACCTCGACTTCGAGATCGAGGGCACCGTGTTCGGCCGGACCGGTCACCGGATAACCGTCTTCACCACCCGCCCGGATACCGTCTACGGCGTCACGTTCATGGTGGTCGCCCCCGATTCCGAGCTGGGCGCCGATCTCGCCTCTGGATCGAGCCCCGCCGTGAGTGCGGCGTTCGAGCGCTACCTCGCCGACTCGCAGAAGAACACGGAGATCGAGCGACAGGATGCGGGCCGCGAGAAGACGGGCATCCCCCTCGATCGCTGGGCCATCAACCCGGCGACGGGCGAGCGCATCCCGATCTGGGTGGCCGATTACGTGCTGGCGGATTACGGCCACGGAGCCGTCATGGCTGTGCCCGCCCACGATCAACGCGACCTCGACTTCGCTCGTAAGTTCGGTTTGCCGGTGCGGGTCGTGGTGGATGTCCATGCGCCGATCACCGGGTCCATTCCGATACTGAAAGACGGCCTCCTGCCGGATGATCTGCCGCCGCTCGACCCGGCCGGCACCGGTATTGCCCTGGTCGGCGAGGGCCGCATGGTCAACTCCGGCCCACTAGACGGGCTCAACCGCACGAATGCGATCAAGAGGATCATCGAACGACTGGATGCCGCCGGTACGGGCCGGGCGGCGAAAACCTACCGCCTGCGTGACTGGCTCATCAGCCGGCAGCGCTTCTGGGGAACGCCAATACCGATCATCCACGGCGCCGATGGCGAGCTGCTCGCGGTGCCGTTCGACCAATTGCCCGTGGTGCTGCCCTCGACGCACGGCCTCGACCTCAAGCCGCGCGGCAAGTCGCCCCTCGCCGCGGCGAGTGAATGGATGGCGGTCGCCGACCCGCGCGACGGCAGCGCGGCCCAGCGCGACGCCGACACGATGGATACCTTCGTCGACAGTTCCTGGTACTTCCTGCGTTTTCTCTCGCCGAACGACCCGGACCGCGCCTTCGACCCGGCCGAAGCGGAGAAGTGGGCTCCGGTCGACCAGTACGTGGGAGGGGTGGAGCACGCGATCCTGCACCTGCTGTACGCCCGCTTCATCACCAAGGTGCTCTTCGATCTCGGGTACGTGAGCTTCACGGAGCCGTTCACCGCCCTTCTGAACCAGGGGATGGTGCTCTCCGAGGGCAAGAAGATGTCCAAGCGCAGTCGCAAAGCGGTTACCTTCGCGGGCGAGATCGAGGAGTTCGGTGCTGACGCCCTGAGACTCACGCTCGCGTTCGCCGGCCCCCCGGAGGACAACATCAACTGGGAGGATGTCTCCCCCGCGGCGTCCGCAAAGTTTCTGGCTCGCGCATTCCGCCTAGCGATCGACACAACGAGCGTTCCCGAGATCGAGTGGAAGACGGGAGACGTGGGCTTGCGGCGACTCACCCACCGTTTTCTCGCCGACGGCCCAGCCCTCGCTGAGACCCTCAAGTTCAATGTACTGGTGGCCCGCATCATGGAACTGGTCAATGCGACGCGCAAAGCGATCGACGGTGCACCGGGAGGCGCGGATGCCGCGGTGCGGGAGAGCGTCGAGGCGATCACCATCGCGCTGAGCCTGTTCGCGCCGCACACCGCCGAAGAGATGTGGGAACGGCTCGGTCATGCGCCGACGGTGGCCTACGCGGGCTGGCGGCGCGCCGACCCGTCCCTGCTCATCGAAGAGACCGTGACCGCGATCATCCAGGTGGACGGCAGAGTACGAGACCGGCTGGAGGTCGGCCCGCGGATCGCGGCAGACGAGCTCGAGGCTCTCGCTCGGGCATCCGCAGGCGTATTGCGGTCGATCGGGAACCGGCGGATCGCCGCCGTGATCGTGCGGGCGCCACGCGTCGTCAACATCGCGACGGAATCCGCCTGACTCCACAGCATCGACAGGCCTTCGGTCGACGGGCGTTGGCTCGGCCTAGATTCGCCGGGTGGAGCTGAGCCGACTATTCGCGGATCGCGCTGATCCACTGACGGGCGTGCGGGTGCGTTCCCGGGTTCGAATCGGCGCGGTGATCGTGGTTGCTCTTATCGGGCTCGGTATCGCTGTGCTGGTGTCGGCGCTCGGAAGTCACGGGTCCGCCGTGGGAGTCGCCAGACCCGAGCCCACCAACGTTTCAGGCACGGGGCCACGACCCACCCCGGGTGCTTCGACCGCCGAGCGAACCGGTGCCACCCTCTTCATTCACATCCTCGGGGCGGTGGCGCGGCCGGGCCTCTACGAGCTGCACGACGGCGACCGGCTGGTGGATGCCGTAGCAGCTGCGGGCGGACTGCTCTCGACCGCCGACCAATCGCAGGTCAACCTCGCGCGCTTCATCGTTGACGGCGAGCAGATCCTGGTTCCCGCGATCGGCGAGGCGCCCGCGGTTACTCCCGGAATCTCTGCCGGTGGCAAGGTGAATCTGAACACGGGGGATGCCGCAGCCCTCGACACCCTGCCCGGTGTCGGTCCGGCCACGGCTGCCCGCATCATCGGTTGGCGCACCACCAATGGTCGCTTCACCGCGATCGAAGACCTCATGAACGTTCCGGGAATCGGCGATAAGACGTTCGCGCAACTCAAAGAGCTGATCACGATATGACCGGCGCTGGCCGGTGAGGGGCACTGACCTCCGTCTCGCGATTCCTGCCGCAACGGGATGGGTGGCCTGCATCCTCGTGGTCGGTGCGCCCGATTCGGTGCCTATTGTCGTTGCGGTCTCATGGCTGCTCGCTGGATGTTTGGTGCTGGCACGCCCGCGGTTCGCCCTCGTCGTCGTCGCTGTGGCTCTGTGCTGCACGTCCGTCGCGTTTCAGAGCCCCGGCCGAAACCCGGCGGTGCTGACCCAGGCCGTGGATCAGCACCGAACCGTGCACCTCACCCTGAACGCTGCCGAGACCGTTCAACGCGGTCAGGGTTCGTTCGCGGTCCACGTAATCGGCGTGCGCGTGTCGAATCAGCCCATGCTCCCGGTGTCGGTCTCCGCACTCGTCTTCGGGGCTGACGTACGAGAGCGGATCGGGATCGGGTCGGAGATCGACTTGGATGCCTCCGTAGTCGCGACGAAGCCGGGGGACGAGAAGGGCTACCTGCTGTTTCCGCGCGGACCCACGACCGTGGTGCAGGGTCCGCCCTGGTACCTGGCCTGGTCAGACGATCTACGCCGTGGGTTGGCCCGCGCGGCGGGCCAGTTACCCGGTGATGGGGGACAGCTGCTCGCGGGGCTGGCGATCGGTGACACGGGTAATGTCTCCGACACGCTGAACACTGCGATGAAAGCGAGTTCGCTCACCCATCTCACGGCGGTATCGGGCGCGAATTGCGCCGTCGTGATCGGCCTCATCATGCTGGCTGGCGGAGCGGTCGGCGCATCCCGTCGAGTGCGAATCGCGGCATCCATCGCCGTCCTCATCGGCTTCGTCGTTCTTGTCACCCCGCAGCCGAGCGTGTTGCGGGCTGCCCTGATGGCGCTGCTCGTGCTCGTTGCCCTTGCCGTCGGGCGCCCCATCCGAGGCCTTCCGGTGCTCTCGGTCGCGATTCTGCTGCTACTGATCGTCGACCCCTGGCTCGGTCGCAACTACGGCTTCATCCTCTCGGTGCTCGCCACGGCTGGACTCGTTCTCCTCGCCGGTCCACTCGCGGAAGCTCTTACTCGCTGGATCCCGGCAAAGCTCGCCCTCGTCGTTGCCGTCCCGCTGGCAGCGCAACTCACGTGCCAACCGGTGATCATCTTGCTGAACGCCTCCGTGCCCACGTACGGGGTCATTGCCAACATGCTGGCCGAACCCGCCGCACCGGTGGCCACGGTGCTGGGGCTCGCCGCATGCATCGCGTTGCCGCTCATCCCTGCCCTCGGGGTGCTGCTGTGCCAGCTCGCGTGGCTCCCGTCCGCGTGGATCGCGGCGGTCGCGCGCTTTTTTGCGGCTGCCCCGCTCGCTCGGCTGCCGTGGCTCGACGGCGCGCCCGGTGCCCTGCTCATGGCGCTGGTATCCGCTCTTCTGCTCGGGGCGCTTCTTGCTCCGGCGATCTTCTCTCGCTGGATGGCTCTCGCCCTTGCCGTGCTGATCGTGAGCTACGTCGGCGTCACCGTTGGCACGCGGATCGCCGAAGTAGCAGGGCGGCCGGCGAATTGGCAGATCGCGGTGTGCGACATCGGTCAGGGCGACGCGGTGCTCGTGCGCAGTGCCGGGAAGGTTGCGTTGATTGATGTCGGGCCCAAGCCCCCGATCATGGCCGCGTGCCTCACCGAGCTGGGGATCACCCATATCGATCTCCTGGTTCTCACCCACTACGACCTCGACCATGTCGGGGGAGTGGATGCCGTGCTCGGTATGGTCGATCGCGCGTTCGTAGGCCCGACGGCCGACCGCCAAGATGAGCGGATCGTCGCCGGCCTGGCTATCGGTGGTGCCGAAGTGGAGCGGATGAGTCGCGGACCGACGGGGACGCTCGGCGACCTGCGGTGGAGCATCCTGTGGCCGCCCGTGCGCCTCGGCGATATCGAGCCGGGCAACCCCGCGAGCATCACGGTTCAGTTCACTCCCGTGGGCGCGTGCCCGGAAGGGTGCCTGAGCTCGATCTTTCTCGGTGACCTCGGCGAAGACGCTCAGAATCGCCTGATGGCGGCCAACCGTCTCGGCCCAGTGGATGTCGTCAAGGTCGCCCACCACGGATCCGCCGACCAGAGCCTGCGGCTCTACCAGCGCGTGCACGCGGTGGTCGGCGTGATCGGGGTCGGTGCGACCAACACCTATGGGCATCCCACCCAGCATCTCCTCGACATTCTCGCGAGCGTCGGTACCCAGGCCGAGCGCACTGACCTGAGCGGCATGATCCTTCTCGCACCGGGCGGTGCTCCTGCCGAGGTCAGCGTGTGGCGCCAGCGATGAAGCCGTCGGGCCCGACGGGTAGCGTCACCGGCGCCGGTTAGGCTGACGGCGTGGTAACCAGGGCGACCATCCCGCAACTGACATGGGATCGAGTTCGGCCCGCGCCGGTCGTGCTCGTCAGCGGCACCGAAACGTTCTTGGCCGACCGAGCGGTGCATGCCCTCCGGGAGCAACTGAGATCGGAATCGCCGGAACTCGAAGTCAGCGACCTCTACGCCGACCAGTACTCGCCCGGTGATCTGCTCTCGTTCGCGAGTCCCTCACTGTTCGGTGAACCGAGGTTGATCCGAGCGACTTCGGTGGAGAAGGCCAACGACGTGTTCCTGGCCGACACGCTCGCGTATCTCAAGCAGCCAGCGGAAGGTGCGTACCTCGTTTTGCGGCACGCCGGAGGGGTACGCGGAAAGAAACTTCTCGAGGAAGTTCGATCCGGGCTCGGCGAGGGGATCGAGATCGCGTGCACGCCGTTGAAGAGAGATGTCGAGAAGATCGAATTCGCGGCCGCGGAGTTCGCATCGGCCGCCCGCAGGGTAACCGGCGGCGCCATCCGAGCGCTCGTCAATGCGTTCGCTGATGATCTCGCGGAACTCGCCGCGGCATGCCAACAGCTGCTTGCCGACGAATCCGACGAGATCACCGAGATCACCGTGGAGCGTTATTACTCCGGCCGGCTGGAGACGAACGCTTTCGCGGTGGCGGATGCTGCGATCGCTGGCCGAACAGGAGAGGCCCTGGTACTTCTCAGACATGCTTTGTCATCGGGGGCCGACCCGGTACCGATTGTCGCCGCATTCGCGGCGAAACTGCGCACCATGGCCAAGGTTTCCGCGAGCACGGCGCCCGCCGGACAGCTCGCACAGCGTTTCGGTCTCGCACCGTGGCAGGTCGACCGCGCGCGCCGTGACCTCCGCGGCTGGACTGGTGATTCGCTCGCCGACGCGATCGAGACCCTGGCCGATACCGATGAGCAGGTGAAGGGGCTGGGTCGTGACCCGGTGTACGCGCTCGAGCGCATGATCGGAGAACTGGGCCGGGCACGCACGAACTGAGACGTTGGCAGTGCGTCGCCTGAATGGACGAACGCCCCCGCCGTAGTCGGCGAGGGCGTTCGAGTTCGGGGGAGGCGTGGCCTAGAGCGCCGCAACCTGCTTCGCGATAGCGGATTTGCGGTTCGCGGCCTGGTTCTTGTGGATGACGCCCTTACTCACGGCCTTGTCGAGCTTCTTGTTCGCCACGGCGAGGTGGGTGGTGGCCGCCGCCTTATCACCGGCCGAAATTGCCTCGCGAGTGGCGCGCACTGCGGTCTTCACTTCGCTCTTCACCGCCTTGTTGCGATCCTGGTCTTTCTTGTTGGTCAGGATTCGCTTTATCTGCGACTTGATGTTTGCCACGTGAGTGTACCTAACTTCTCGAACGGGTTCAGGGCAGCCAATGCTGCGGGGCGCGTGCTTCGCGCAAGCCAACGGGCAACGTTACCAGCGATCGGGCCGACGTGCCACCTGCTCGGCGGCGTCGAGGAGTGCCCGGGTGAAAGCTTCCGAACGGGTCAAGGAAACCAGATGGGTCGCGCCAGCGATGCGCAGAAGACGCGCGTTGGGAGCCGCAGCCAGATAGCGACGCTCCTCGAGCCGAAAGTGGTCGAGTGTGCCGTTCACCAGCCAAACGGGCTGGTGGATGCGGGTGAGGGAGTGCACGGGGTGCACGTGCTTCAACTCGCGGAGGGTGTCATCCATCACCTCGAGCGCGACCCCCCCGCGGATGACGTCCGCCACGAGGTGCGGGTCTCGAACAGCGGCACGCACGGCCCAATTGTTGAGGGCGAGGCCGCGATCGGGGAGGCGATGGATGATCCGCGCGGCCAGCCTCCAGGAATCCAGAACCACCCGGTACGGCTGCGTACTGCAGCTTGCGGCCACTATCCCCTGCACCGTGCGCCGCTCGAGCCCTGCATAGTGCAAGGTGAGGTAACCTCCGAGAGACAGCCCGCACAACAGAACCGGGCCATCGGCAAGCTGCACGGCGTCATCGATGGCGCTTGTCGCCGCGTCGACGGAGAATCGTTCGCCCATCCGACTACCGTGACCGGGCAGGTCGATGGCGATCGCTTCGTGACCCGCTGCTTCGAGGGCAAGCATCTGTGCCCGCCACATCGAGGCCGATGTACGCAGCCCGTGCACGAGCACCACCGAGACCAGCATGGTCTCGAGGTTAGGCGAACGCCCCGGCGGCGGGGTCGGAAACCATCTCGTAAACTTATCCGTGGTCCTGCGCCGGGCCGTCACGAGAGGCACGCGTTGAGTCCCAGAGCCAGCATCGCTCTCGAGCCTGCGTCCACCGACCCTGCATTCATCCGTAACTTCTGCATCATCGCCCACATCGACCATGGGAAGTCGACCCTGGCCGACCGGATGCTGTCCATCACCGGCGTCGTGAGCGACCGCGACATGCGCGCTCAGTACCTGGACCGCATGGACATCGAGCGCGAGCGCGGGATCACGATCAAGAGTCAGGCCGTGCGGATGCCCTGGGCTCTCGATGGCAACTCCTACGCGCTCAACATGATCGACACTCCAGGCCATGTCGACTTCACCTACGAGGTGTCACGGAGCCTCGCGGCGTGCGAGGGGGCCATCCTGTTGGTGGATGCCGCCCAGGGCATCGAAGCCCAAACCCTCGCCAACCTGTACCTCGCCCTGGAGAACGACCTCACGATCATTCCCGTGCTCAATAAGATCGACCTCCCTGCCGCCGACCCCGAGAAGTACGCCTCTGAGCTCGCGGGACTCATCGGCTGCGATCCCGGCGACGTGCTCCGGGTTTCGGGTAAGACCGGCGTGGGCGTGTCGGAGCTTCTGGATGCGGCGACGCGGCTCATTCCCGCCCCGACCGGCGACGCGGCAGCGCCTGCCCGCGCGATGATCTTCGATTCCGTGTACGACTCCTACCGAGGGGTCATCACGTACGTTCGCATGATCGACGGCAGCCTGTCGGCGCGCGAGAAGGTCGTGATGATGTCGACCCGGTCGCAGCACGAACTGCTGGAGATCGGCGTCAGTTCCCCCGAGCCCACCCCGACGAAGGGCCTCGGAGTCGGGGAGGTCGGCTACCTGATCACCGGCGTCAAAGATGTGCGGCTCAGCAAAGTCGGGGACACCGTGACCACGGCGTTCAAACCAGCCACGGTCGCGCTCAAGGGCTATTCCGAACCCAAGCCCATGGTCTTCTCCGGGCTCTACCCGATCGACGGATCCGACTATCCGGTGCTCCGTGAGGCTCTCGACAAGCTCAAACTGTCGGATGCTTCGCTCGTCTACGAGCCCGAGACCTCGGTGGCCCTCGGCTTCGGCTTCCGTTGCGGCTTCCTCGGCCTGCTGCATCTGGAGATCATCACGGAGCGCCTCGAGCGTGAGTTCGGGCTCGACCTGATCGCTACCGCTCCCTCGGTGATCTACGAGGTGACCACGGAGGACAGGAGGACCACCATCGTCACCAATCCGAGCGAGTTCCCCGGCGGCAAGATCGCCTCCGTCAGCGAGCCGATGGTGAAGGCATCCATTCTCACGCCGAAGGATTACGTCGGCACGATCATGGATTTGTGCCAGGGCCGACGCGGCACGATGAACGGTATGGATTACGTCGGTGTCGATCGAGTCGAACTGCACTACACGATGCCGCTCGGTGAGATCGTCTTCGACTTCTTCGACCAGTTGAAAAGCCGCACACAGGGCTACGCATCCCTTGACTACGAACCGTCGGGCGATCAGGATGCCGATCTGGTGAAGGTGGACATCCTGCTCCAGGGCGAACCGGTGGACGCCTTCAGCGCGATCGTGCATCGCGAGAAGGCCTATGCGTACGGCGTGCTGATGACGGAGCGGTTGAAGAAGCTGATCCCGCGCCAGCAGTTCGAAGTGCCGATCCAAGCGGCGATCGGGGCGCGCATCATCGCGCGGGAATCGATCAGCGCCATGCGCAAAGATGTGCTCGCGAAATGCTACGGCGGAGACATCACCCGCAAGCGCAAACTCCTCGAGAAGCAGAAGGAGGGCAAGAAGCGCATGAAGATGGTGGGGCGGGTCGAAGTGCCCCAGGAGGCGTTCATCGCCGCCCTCTCCGGCGACACCGAGAAGAAGAAGTAGCTATCGGTTCGCTTCGCTGCCCGTCGGCATTTCGACGTCGGGGTCCTCACCGAAATCGGTGTCGGCACGGGGGGAACCCGGATGCTCCGTGCCGGCGGTGATCGCCAGCGGCACCGGTTCGGGCAGGCTGGCCGAGATAGCGGACAACAACGCCTCGAGCCCCACCTCGAGGTCCTCCAGCACCGCGATCGCGTTGCTATTCATCAGCTGGTCACGGGCATAAAACCCGGTGGCCACGGCGACGAACGGGATGCTGGCGGAAGTGGCGGCGAGACCGTCGTTGGGGGTGTCTCCGATGATCACGGCATTCTGGCCGGCCAGAGCGCTGCGGGCGCCCGCGGTGAGATGGTGCCTGGTGGGCGATTCGTGTCCGAAATAGGAATGATCCCAGTCGAAGGATTCCGGGTCGATACCCGCCGCGAGTAACTTGTACCGGGCCCGGTTCGGACCGTTTCCCGTGAGGAGGGCGTTTATCCAGCCGTTCACGGTGATCGCCTCCATCGCCCCACGCACCCCGGCGCACGCGTCACGCACCAGTCCACGTTCGTGCTGCTCCCGCGAGAGCACATCGAGGTCGTACAGCACCTCGCCCAGCCGAGCGGTATCCAGACCGTTGGTCTCGAGGATGGCGGTGAGCAATTGACCCTCGGTCATGCCGTGCGGTTCGGTGACCCGAATGGTCGGACGCACCCCGGTTACATGCTCGATTGCATCGAGGTACAGCACCCCCGCCGTCGGAGTGTTGTAGATCAGGGTGCCGTCGATGTCCCAGAGGATGTATGTGCTCACCTCCCCATCGTCTCACTGAGACAATTGGGGAGTGAAACCGGCGTTCCGCACCTGCAGCGTGCATGCCTAGCCTTCCCATCACCGACCCGG
>Ga0209100_1002078_pt1 | contig 12877 bp, 10 predicted proteins | sample lystaG_FD_185480 | JGI IMG/M metagenome (GOLD analysis project Ga0209100, IMG submission 185480) | Glacier valley bacterial and archeal communities from Borup Fiord, Nunavut, Canada, to study Microbial Dark Matter (Phase II) -... | ecosystem: Environmental > Aquatic > Freshwater > Ice > Glacier ...
TTAGAAAAAATAATTGAATTTGATGAAGATCATTATAGACGATAAAATCCCGTATATCAAAGGGGCCCTTGAACCTTTCGCAGAAGTAATTTATCTCCCCGGGAATAAGACAACTCCTGAGGACGTTAAAGATGCTGACGCAATTATTACGCGGACAAGAACAATCTGCAATGAAGCGCTGTTGGCTGGATCAACTGTAAAATTCATTGCAACAGCTACGATTGGTTACGATCACATCGATACAGCCTATTGTGAGCGATCTGGCATCACCTGGACAAATGCCCCGGGATGCAATTCAAAATCGGTTGAGCAATACATTGCTTCTGCTTTGATGGCTCTCGCTGAAAAGAATAATTTTTCCCTCACAGAGAAAACGATCGGTATTGTCGGAGTTGGAAATGTGGGTTCGAAAGTGGCCCGTCTTTGCGAAATACTCGGAATGAAAGTGCTGCTCAACGACCCGCCCCGATCAAGAGCCGAAGGTGGAAAAGGTTTTGTTGAATTGGATGATATTCTCGAAAAAGCGGACATTATTACGCTGCATGTCCCTTTAAACCTGGATGGTATTGATAAAACTTACCATCTCGCAGATGATTCATTTTTTGCAAAAGTGAAGAAAAAGCCGGTAATTATTAACTCATGCCGTGGCGAAGTAACCGATACAGTTTCTTTCAAATCGGCACTCAAATCGGGTCAGATTTCAGGAGCTGTAATTGATTGCTGGGAGAATGAACCTGAACTGGATCGTGAATTGCTCGCTCTTGCCGATTTGGTAACACCACATATTGCCGGCTATTCAAAAGATGGGAAAGCCAACGGAACGAGTATGAGTGTCAGAGCCTTGAGCAAGTTCTTCAATCTGGGTATCAACAGCTGGAAATGTACCGGGATTGAACTTCCGGAATCGACCGAAATATTCCTTGACGGAACCGGAAAAACGACACAACAGGTTCTTGCCGAAGCTATTTTTGCAACTTACGATATCCGCAAAGATGACAAGCAACTCCGGTCTTCCGTCGAAACATTTGAAAAACAGCGGGGAGATTATCCTGTGAGACGTGAGTTCCCGACATTTAATATTCTTTGTAAGATTAATAATATTAAAACGATCGGCAAACTCAAGAAACTTGGATTCAAACTATAAATTGAAATAATAGAAATAAATTGAAATAATAGAAATAAGTTGAAACAATAGAAATACCAGAAACATTTCAAAATAAAAACAAATGAAAAAAGCAGACATTGGCCTGATAGGCCTTGCAGTAATGGGTGAAAACCTTGTGCTGAATATGGAAAGCAAAGGATTCACAGTCGCAGTTTTTAACCGTACTGTCGACAAAGTAGATAAATTTATAGCTGGACGTGGCGCGGGCAAGAATTTCATCGGATGTCACTCCATCTCAGATCTTTGCGCCAACCTTGCACGACCACGCAAAGTTATGATGCTGGTCAAAGCCGGCTCTCCTGTTGACGATTTTATTGAGCAGATTATTCCACACCTCGAAGCCGGTGATATCATTATTGATGGCGGAAATTCACATTTCCCCGACACCATTCGTCGTGCCAAATATGTGGAAAGCAAAGGCTTATTGTACATTGGAACTGGCGTTTCAGGTGGTGAGGAAGGTGCATTATTAGGGCCATCAATGATGCCAGGCGGATCACCCGCAGCATGGCCAGCCGTTAAAGAAATTTTCCAGGCTGTTGCTGCCAAAGTCGATGGTCAACCTTGCTGCGATTGGGTAGGCGAAAACGGGGCAGGACATTTTGTGAAAATGGTTCACAATGGCATCGAATATGGTGATATGCAGATTATCTGCGAAGCCTATCAAATGATGAAAGACCTGTTAGGGATGAATGCAGACGAGATGCATGATGTATTTAAAGAATGGAACAAAGGCGATCTGGACAGCTACCTGATCGAGATCACGCGTGATATTTTAGGTTTCCGTGATGAAAATGGCGAAGCGCTTGTCGAAAAAATTCTGGATACTGCCGGACAGAAAGGTACCGGCAAATGGACTGCGGTGTCAGCCCTTGATTTTGGTATTCCGCTTACGCTGATTGGCGAATCGGTATTTGCACGTTGTCTCTCAGCCCAAAAAGACCTTCGCGTGAAAGCATCTAAATTTCTGAATGGTCCTGAAAAGCTCTTCAAAGGTGACAAAAAACAATTCATCAGCGATTTGAAAGATGCCCTTTTAGGTGCCAAGATTATCTCGTATGCGCAGGGTTACGACTTAATGGCTGAAGCAGCTAAAGAATATAAATGGACCCTTAATAATGGTGGTATTGCACTTATGTGGCGTGGCGGGTGTATCATCCGTTCGGTGTTTCTCGGTAAGATCAAGGAAGCTTTCGACAAAAATCCAAAACTCGAAAATTTGCTGCTTGACGAATACTTTAAAACTACGATTGAAAAAGCACAGGCCGGCTGGCGTCGTGTTGTCGCAACTGCAATTACAAATGGCGTTCCTGCTCCTTGTCTTGCTACTTCATTGACTTATTTTGATGGGTTCCGCAGCGAAAGATTACCTGCCAACTTGCTACAAGCGCAACGTGATTATTTCGGAGCGCATACCTACGAAAGGGTTGACAAACCACGTGGTCAGTTCTTCCATACGAATTGGACAGGTAGAGGTGGCGATACCGCTTCAACAACATATACAGTTTAAATACTTACAAAATAATTAATTAGCAAACGCTGCAATCGGATGATTGCGGCGTTTGCTTTTTATTATCTTCCCCGCTGCATTATCTCACATTGATGGACACTATCCGTTTGCAGCAGCGGGAATTCATTTACAGGAGTGGGAAGCCCGTTTGCAGCAACGGGAAACTCATTTGCAGCAGTGGGAAGCTCATGTGCAGCACCGGGAAGCCCGTTTGCAGCAGCGGGAAACTCATTTGCAGCAGTGGGAAGCTCATGCGCAGCACCGGGAAGCTCATGCGCAGCACTGGGAAGCTCATGTGCAGCACCGGGAAACTCATGTGCAGATACGGGAAGCTCATGTGCAGCACAGGGAAGCTCATTTGCAGATATGGGAAGCCCGTTTGCAGCAGTGGGAAGGCGGTCCCTGCTTAATATCAATAATTAACGTCTTCACTTATATGGTTTAACTTTAGAAAACACTTTATTGTCAATCATCTGCTGAAAGAAATCGATGATTGATTTATCGACAGGACGGTACTTAATTCCTAATTCCTTGATGCTTTTGGAATGATCTACACGCCAATGATATCCAACGTTTTTGCTGATCATCTTACGCTTAAATCCGGCCATTGGTGCCATCAGCCAAATAAGAAACTTGGGTAAAGTTCTGTTCGGAAATGGATATTGCTTGCCAAACTTCTTTTGCAAAATACCGCCCAAAGTCAGGAAGGAGGTTTCATTTGCTGAAATAATATGTCTGCCTTTTGCCTGGGGCAGAAATCCTGCTTTGTAGTGAGCTTCGGCTAAATCGCGCACATCAACAACGCCAATGTAGAATTCAGGAGCGCCCATTTTCATATTTCCGTCGCCTAACTGCCTGATCAGGTTATAGCTTTCAGAAGTCGATTTGGGATTTATGCCCGGACCGATTACAAGCGAAGGGTTGATAACGACCAAATCCCAACGCGACTGTTTTTGATTGATCTCCCAGGCAGCCCTTTCTGCCACCGTTTTGGAGTATGAATAGGGCTGATGATCGATCGTAGAAGTAAGATTCCATTGTTCCTCAGTTGCAGTGCCATTTGGATAAGCCAGACAATCGATCGCGTCGCCAATAATGGCGGCACAACTACTGGTCAACACAACACGCTTGACTGATCCTGTGCGGTTTACTGATCCCAAAACATTTTTTGTTCCGATCAGCGCCGGATCGACCAGATCTTTCTGTGGATCTTTCACTGTATTGATAAATGGAGAGGCAGTATGGAAAACCAGTTCACAATCTTTCATTGCCTCATCGTAGGAACCCTCCTTCAATAAATCAGCTTTAAAATACTTAATTTGCCCTTTTGATTCTGTAGCAATCGCATCCAGATATTTAAGCAACTCAATATTTTCCGGGTTTCGAACCGGTGCATGCACAGTCAGCCCTTCGTCGAGGAGTTTTTTTACAATCCATCCTGCAACATATCCTGTTGCTCCCGTTACCATCACTGGCTTATTTTTATCAATTGTCTTCATAATTCTTAATAAGTTTGTACATATAAAACCAAATACTTATCCAAATGTTTTGATAATTTAAGATTCTTAAATTTCAAATTCTGCTATTTTTAAGATTTCAGTTTCAATAACAAGAATATCTCTCAAAATAAAAAACGTGCAATCAGTTAAATACATGCAGATTGAACAAGAGAATATTGATTAAAAAGAATATTTGGCAAAGCTTGTTGGTCCACGATTTTCACCATATAAAGTTAAGGAAAAACCGTAAATTGCGCCGCAAAAAAATAAGAAATGGAAACAAAATATGCCAATCCTGAGAGAAGTTCTGACGAGAGTATTATGAAAAGTAATTTGAGTCTCGAAAAGATACCCTACCTGAATGACATTTTTTGCTCGTTATCCTACATTTTCTGTATTCTCGACGAAAACAGGCAGATCGTTTTCACAAACGACATCCTGATGAAAACACTTGAAATTGAAGATGTTAATCAGGTATTAGGTAAACGATTCGGCGAAGCTATTCACTGTCACTTTGCCGGGGATGAAGTTGGCGGTTGCGGGACTACGGAACATTGCCGTTACTGTGGTGCAGTCAATGCTATTTTGCAATGCCAGAAAACCGGACTCAAAACAACATCAGAATGCAGGATACGAAGAATGGTCGATGGTACAGAAAACTTTCTCGATGTTGAAGTTACAGCAACTCCGTTTTTGCATGAGAATTTAAACTATACCATCTTTTCATTGGTCGACATAACAGATCGTAAACGCAGAGCTATAATTGAGAAGATATTTTTCCATGATATTCTAAATGTTGCTGCGGGATTACAAGGTTTTTTTGAATTATTCGATTCCATTGATGAAGAGGAACAGCAAGACTTCATTAAAATGGGTTCATCTCTTTGTCAGCAAATAATTGATGAGATTGGTACTCAGCGGTTACTTACGCAAGCCGAAAATCATGAGTTGGTTGTCAATCGTCAGCCAATAAATAGCTTGATTTTTATACAGCAAATTGCCAGTGAACTAAAGTTCCTTGAAGTAGCGAAAGGGAAAAGCATTGTTGTTAGTGAAAATTCCACAGATGAATGTTTCGAAAGTGACCCGGTATTGTTGCGTCGGGTTCTGAACAATATGGTGAAAAATGCTTTCGAAGCCTCTACTTCAGGACAAACAGTTACAATGTCAGTGACTAAGATTGATCAAAAACTGAAATTTTCAGTTCACAATCCAAAATTTATCCCGCGTAATATTGAAATGCAAGTGTTTATGCGTTCGTTTTCAACCAAAGGTACGCAACGAGGTCTGGGAACCTACAGTATGAAAATTTTGGGTGAACAACATCTTGGAGGAACCGTTGACTTTACCACCTCCGAAAAAGAGGGGACAACATTCTTTATTATCCTGTGAAAGCATCTTTATTTTGGCGCTATGACGTTTGGTATGGGTAATTGGATTTTGTAATGATTGCTGCTGGCTATTAGTGACTGGCGACTGGCATACTCGCTTACTAAAAAAATCTGGAGTTATCTTAAAATGAATCTCCCCGCCGCAAGCGGACGGGGTATCTTGATGGACAATTTATTTTTTATTTCGCCGCAAGCGGCGGGGAACTTATCCAGTAGAGATTAAAAGATCAGAGCCAAATAGTTAGCACTATCATACCAGCTGTCCCGATACATCGGGACCATTAGCCAGCTGCTCATTGCATAAGCCAATTGAAAGCTGTTTGCAAATTTTACCCACACGATCCGTCATAGAGCCTTTATTTTTGATATGCTTCGATCACTTTTTTAACCGAACCATGGATCAACAACAACCTTCGGGCTTCGTCCGTTGGTATATTAATCTCATCAACAATCATTTGGGTTCCACGCTCAATCAGCTTTTTATTGGTGAGTTGCATGTTTACCATCTTATTTCCTTTCACTCTTCCCAATTTGATCATAATGGATGTTGTGATCATATTGAGAATCATCTTTTGTGCTGTACCAGCTTTAAGTCGCGTGCTGCCGGTTACAAATTCAGGTCCAACGATAGCCTCTATCGGGAACTCAGTGACTTTGGCAATTTCGCTTCCCGGATTGCACGTAATACAACCGGTCAGGATTCCGTTCTCACGGGCATGCGTGATTCCGCCTATTACATAAGGAGTAGTTCCTGATGCCGCGATTCCGATAACAACATCATTTTTATTAATATTGAATCCTTGTAGTGAAACCCACGCCTTGTTTGGATCATCTTCAGCCGCTTCAACAGATTTCCGAAGTGCAACGTCACCCCCAGCAATCAAACCGATTACCATACTTTCGGGAACGCCAAATGTTGGGGGAATCTCCGAGGCATCCAGAACCCCAAGTCTGCCGCTTGTTCCGGCACCAAGGTAGAAGACGCGTCCTCCTTTTTTCATTCGTACTTCGATTTGTTCCACTAAATTTTTAATTTGCGGAAGCGCCTGTTTGACTGCGATATGGACTTTAGAATCCTCCTCATTTATATGTGTAAGTAACTCTTCGATCGACATTTTGTCAAGATTATCAAAATTCGAAGGGGATTCAGTAACGCTTGTTTTGGCTCTGGCTGTTGACTTCATGACTAAACTTCTAATATTTTATATTGATTCTTTATTGTTATGGTATCTGATAAGTCCGTCCATCGGAGCACGTTCAATATTGCCCAATATCAGATGCTGTTCTTCAATGGCTTTACGAAGTTGAACTTCAAAATGAAAGGCGATGCTACCTGTAAAATGAATTGGAGTTCTTTCGATGCCTGGGTATTGCAGTAAATTTCGGGTCACAAACTCGCGAAAACTTGAAATAACAATATTCTCGATTTCAGGATGTTTGATGTTTTTCGAAAGGAATTTGGTAAAATTGGCAAGGTAACGGCTCGGAAAAGGTTTCTTGTAAACATTCTCAAGAATTTCAGTTGCAGTCGTATTATAAGTTTCAAAAAATTCATTTATCAACGACGTTGGCAACTGTTTTTTCAAAACATCACCAATCAGTTTTTTTCCCAATACAGCTCCACTTCCTTCGTCGCCAAGGATAAATCCAAGTGGGGAAACATTGTCAACGATTTCACTCCCATCATAATAGCAAGAATTCGAACCTGTTCCCAGTATGCAGGCAAATCCGGGTTGATCCTGGCACAACGAATGAGCTGCCGCCTGAAGGTCGCTTCCAATGAAAATTTCTTGTGCTTCAAATACTTGTAAAAGACCTTTTTTAACAATATCTTTTTTTTCCTGATTGATACATCCTGTACCGTAAAAGTAGATAGCTTTAAATTTTTTAATTGAGGAAAACTCTTTTTGCAATATAGTTGAAATATTTTCAGCTTCCTGATAAAATGGGTTTATTCCTGACGTGACAACTTTTTCCAAGGCTTCCTGATCACCAATTAAGCACCAATCTGTTTTGGTAGTGCCACTGTCTGCAATTAAGATCATTATCTTTAATTATTTTGTGTTTTATAACATGTATGACAAAAGTACAAATTTTTTAAAAATTAGTTCTATTTTTGATGAGTATTTTTAAAAGCTTATTGATGAAGAAATTTAGTCGACTCCACATAGGCATTATCGCAATGATCATCTTGGTCGCACCGATAATTGGTTTTTCACAAACAACCAGACGGTCCCGAATGATCATCAAAGCCGAAAACCGTCTAAAAAATATGGAGAATCCGATTCCGGATTGGTCACATGTGGGACGCATTCGATTTGATTCTTTGTCATTTCTTCCAGAAAAGCTTATCGTTCAGGTTTTTTTCACCACTCCCCTTTCGTATACACCTATTAGAGAACAGGAAGTTGCATATATTGAAAACTCAGTCACCAATGCTTTGGGAAGAAAGTTCAAAAATTATCCGGTCGAAATTTATACGGATCATCATTTATTGAAAGATTTAGTTCCCAATTCATTGCGAACGTCTTTTTCCATCGATCCAAACAGAATTTCGGGAGACAAATCTAATAGAATTCCTGTTGTGCAACAATCCGGTAAAGAAAAATCGTTATCAGGCTTGTACAACAATAACATCGCATTATGGGATAGTCACGGGTGGTACTACGAATCGAAGCTTGACAGATGGGAGTGGCAGCGTGCCCGTTTGTTTGGAACGGTGGAAGATATGTCGACGATGAGCTATGTTTTACCCTACCTTGTTCCGATGCTTGAGAACAGTGGCGCAAACGTTTTCCTGCCCCGGGAACGCGACTGGCAATCGCAGGTGGTAATCGTTGATAATGACAAATCCACAACAGGCTCGGAACTTAATATTTCTGACGGTTTACCAGTTGACCAAATAGATAAAGGATTTTCACTGAAAGACACTTTGTTTTCTGGTGAAAATCCGTTTCAAATGGGAACCTCGCTGCAATTTCAAATTTTGAAGGATAATAATAAGCTGATCAAATACATACCATCTTTTAGTGAGAAAGGCCGGTATTCTGTATCCGTTTCCTACCAAAGCGATGATGCTTCCTCTTCAGAAGTGAAGTATACCGTATATCATGCCGGTGGAAAAACCGATTTTCTGGTGAATCAAAAAATTGGAGGAGGAACCTGGATTTATCTTGGAACATTTGATTTTCTTTCGGGAAAAAACCCTGAAATGGGAATGGTAACCATTAGCTGCTCAAGCGAAGAAACGGGCTTTATATCAGCGGACGCCGTGAAATTCGGTGGAGGAATGGGAAATGTAGCCCGCCGTCCGGCAGAAGAAGCAGTGCAGAACAAGAAATCGCTCGCAGATAAAAACACAGAAAACGAATCGGTTAAAAATAATCCACAACTTTTTGATTATAAAACAAGTGGCAAACCTGCTTATCTTGAAGCTGCTCGATATTACCTTCAAAGTGCCGGTTTCCCCGATACACTTACCTATAGTCAGAATAAAGAAAAAAACGACTATAACGATGATTATCAGTCGCGTGGAGAATGGGTCAATTACCTGATGGGTAAACCAAACGGTCCGGGCAAACATCGCGATATTGAAGGTTTGAAGATTCCTGTTGATCTCGCCTTTGCTTTTCATACCGATGCCGGAGTTACACCAAACGACTCAATCATCGGAACGCTTGGCATCTACAGCACAATGGCTGATCAGGGACTTTTTCCAAATGGAAAATCACGAATGGCCAGCCGCGATTTATCGGATTTAATTCAGACACAAGTGGTTGATGATATCCGGCAAATCTATAATCCACAATGGACTCGACGCGGGCTTTGGGACAAACAATATTCCGAAGCGTGGCGACCAAATGTCCCTACAATGTTGCTGGAACTCTTTTCACATCAGAATATTGCAGACATGAAATTTGGATTAGACCCACGGTTCCGATTTGATGTGAGCCGTGCCATTTATAAGGGAATGTTGAAATTTCAATCGTTTCAGGAAAAGCGTCCATTTATTGTTCAACCATTACCTGTTGATCATTTTGCAATTATAAAATCAGGCGAAAACTCTTTTAAATTAAGCTGGAGTGCGGTGAATGATCCGTTGGAACCAAGCGCCAAACCAGACAAGTTCAAAGTTTATCAACGAATTGATAGCAATGGATTTGACAATGGAGTTATTGTTGAAGATACCACCCTCGTTTTGAAACTTGATCAGTACGACAAGATTTATAGCTTCAAAGTCACCGCAATTAATAAGGGCGGCGAAAGTTTTCCAGGCGAGACCCTTTCTGTTGGACAAAAGAGCAACAGCAAAGGGAATATTCTGGTTGTGAATGGATTTGATCGCATATGTTCTCCTTCAATATTTGATAATGGTACCACAGCAGGAGTTGCATGGTGGAAAGACCAGGGTGTAGCCGATCGGCAGGATATCAGCTTGGTGGGATTTCAATACGATTTTGATCGCAAATCGAAATGGCTCGATGACGATAGCCCTGGCTGGGGAGCGAGTTACGGTGATATGGAGGGAAAGGTAATTCCCGGCAACAGCTTCGATTATCCTTTTATCCATGGAAAAGCAATTATGACTGCCGGATATTCCTTTGTTTCAACAAGTGATGAAGTTTTCAGTCAGACCAAATTCGATATTTCATCCTATTTCGCCACCGATCTTATTTTGGGAGAAGAACGATCTACACCAAGTTTAAAAGATTCGACGTTAATTGACTTCCAGATTTATACACCTGGCATGATGTCGAAGATCTCCGAACTGACAGAAAATGGAAGTAGGCTTTTGATTTCAGGCGCTTACATCGGATCTGAATTCGGAGAAAGTAACGACTCAATTGCCTCAAAATTTGCGAAGGAAGTTTTGCATTTTATTTGGAGAACAGGACATGCCTCGAAAGGTGGTTCTTTTTATGCAACCGACTATGCCCGTCAATGGCTCAAAGGAAAATGGAATTTCAATGTCGAATATCATCCTGAAATTTATACAGTTGAAGCACCCGATGGAATTGAACCAGCCGGTAAAAATGCAATCACAGCATTCCGTTATGGCGAAAATAATGTGAGTGCAGGTGTTCTTTTCAACGGAAAATACAAAATCGTTGCAATGGGTTTACCATTCGAAACAATTGCAAATTCAACTGATCGTGAATTACTTATGCAACAAATCGTCCATTTTTTCGAATCAAAATAATTAATTAAAAATATTAAGATGAAAAATTTGATCACTTGCTTTTTTCCGGTACAGCACGGAACTGAATTCGAACCAACACTCAAAACATTAAGAGATTCGGGTGTAGTAGAAAAGATTGTTCTGGTGGGCGATGTCGAATTTTCCGTTGAAGGAGCTGATTTAGCCAAAATTACCATGGCTAATTTCAATTCAACAAAAGCGATAAGGGAGTTTTCAAAAGATGTAACGACTCCATTCACTATACTTTATACAAAAACACTGCCGCTCGATCTTGGACAGAATGCGTTGCGCCGCATGATGCAGGCTTCTAACAGCAGCAATGCCGGGATGGTTTATTCCGATTATTTTGAACAAAAGGAGGGCGCTTTAAAACCTCATCCGGTTATTGAATATCAGGATGGTAGTCTGCGCGACGATTTCGACTTTGGCTCTTTGTTGCTTTTCCGAACTGAGGCGTTAATTGAAGCGACTCAACGCATGGACGAGGAGTTTGAGCTTGCCGGTTTATACGATCTTCGGTTGAAGGTTTCGCAAAATTATAAACTGGTTCATCTACCCGAATTGCTTTATACAGAACTCGAATTGGATACCCGCAAATCGGGCGAGAAAATGTTCGACTATGTTGATCCACGCAACCGTTTCAAACAGATTGAGATGGAGAAGGCTTGCACTGCACATTTAAAAGTGGTTGGTGCCTGGCTTGCCCCGAAATTCAAAGAGATTGCATTCTCCGCAGGTAACTTCAAATACGAAGCGTCCGTAATTATCCCTGTCTGGAATCGCGCCAAAACTATAAGTCATGCTATTAAATCGGTTTTAAGTCAGGATGTTGACTTTAAATTTAATCTGATTATTGTCGACAACTATTCCACCGATGGAACCACAGATATCATCAAATCCTTTGCAGAATCCGATGATCGGATTGTTCATGTGATTCCGAAACGAAAAGATCTTGGAATCGGTGGTTGCTGGAATGAAGCGATCAACCATCCCGATTGCGGAAAGTTCGCCATTCAGTTAGATAGTGATGATTTATACATTGACAATACAGTTATTCAGCGTGTTGTAGCTTCTTTTTACGATCAAAACTGCGCGATGGTAGTTGGTTCATATAAGATGGTCAACTTCAAACTGGAAGAAATTCCACCCGGATTGATCGATCACAAAGAGTGGACACCTGATAATGGAAGAAATAATGCATTAAGAATTAACGGATTAGGAGCACCACGAGCATTTTATACGCCAGTACTCCGTGAAATCCAGGTTCCGAATGTGAGCTATGGCGAAGATTATGCATTAGGATTGGCCATTAGCCGTCACTATCAGATTGGCCGGATTTACGATCCTTTGTACCTTTGCCGCCGTTGGGATGAAAACTCCGATTCTTCGCTCGATATTGTGAAAGCAAATACGCACAATTTTTACAAGGATAAAATCCGCACCCTCGAATTCTGGGCACGTCAACAGGTTGTGAAAGAAGGTCAGAAACAGTAACCCTTGAAGTGGTTGCAAACCCTTCAAGTGGTTTTTTAGTTAGAAAGCGTAACCCGGGGTAAGAAAATAGAAAACTGGCTAAAGGCGCATCTGGAAATGTAATTCAAAATAAAAAGACCGTATGCGCCGTAAACTGAACATTCATACAGAGATAAGAACAATAAAATGGAGTTTTCAAAAAAAGCAAGGGAATTAATCCGTGAACAGGTCGGAGAATGGGATCTTGCGGCAAAAAACTATGCCAGTTTAAAGAAGGTCAAGGTAAAAACATTTGATTACGGAGATTATCACATTGATATCCAATTTAATCCGGAGCGAATTATCTCTTCTGCTGCCAAAGTTGATACTAAATCTATCGAAGCACGGCCCTGTTTTTTGTGTGAGAAAAACCTTCCGCCCCAACAACGAGGGTTCTATTTCAAAAATGAATACATTGTACTTGTAAACCCCTTCCCTATTTTTCCTGAGCATTTAACGATTCCACATATTTCGCATACTGATCAACGGATCAGCGGAAATTTTGGAAGTATGCTCGACCTTGCTTCCGGGTTGGATGATTTTGTCCTGTTTTACAACGGACCAAAATGTGGTGCATCAGCTCCAGACCACCTTCATTTT
>Ga0209100_1002080_pt1 | contig 12865 bp, 12 predicted proteins | sample lystaG_FD_185480 | JGI IMG/M metagenome (GOLD analysis project Ga0209100, IMG submission 185480) | Glacier valley bacterial and archeal communities from Borup Fiord, Nunavut, Canada, to study Microbial Dark Matter (Phase II) -... | ecosystem: Environmental > Aquatic > Freshwater > Ice > Glacier ...
GGAGTGGCTGCTGGCCCGGCGGCCATCGCGAGCGCCGCAATTCTCGGAATCCGCAATGGTGTCTACGGTATCCGCGTCGCCCCGATCATCGGTGCCGGCCGGTGGCGTCGATTTGCGGCGGCCTGGGTGACCATCGATGAGTCCTCCGCTGTTGCCACCACTCAGCCAACGCTTCGCAGCCAACGCATCGGATTCTGGGTGGCTGCGTTCTCGGTTTTCATCGGCTGGAACCTCACCTCGCTCGTCGGTGCGCTCATCGGCAATGCCTTGGGTGATGTGCGCGTTTACGGCTTGGATGCTGCTGCCGCCGCCGCTTTCCTCGGCTTGCTGTGGCCCCGCCTGCGTCAGGTGCAGACGATCGCCGTCGCCGCCGCCGCCGCTGTGATCGCTGCGGCAACCACTCCGGTGCTGATCCCCGGGCTACCCGTGCTCGTTGCGGGAATCGTCGCAATAATTGTGGGCGGGTTTAACTGGTTCGTCAGTCCCGATCCGCAGCCCGAACCCCCGGGGATTCCGACATGACCCTGTCCGCACCTGCCCGCGCACCTCGCGGGACAGCTTCTTCTCATGACCGGTGCCTTCTCATGAACGGTGCCTTCTCATGACCGGTGCCTTCTCATGACCGGTGCCTTCTCATGACACTGTGGCTCATCGTGATCATCGCGTCTCTTGCGTGCTTGTCGCTCAAGATCGCCGGGTACCTCGTGCCGCCGTCCCTCCTCGAGAAGCCCACCCCGGCCCGGATCGCCAACCTGCTGACTGTTGCCCTGCTCGCAGCGCTGATCGCGGTGCAGACCCTTGGTTCAGGAAACCGCATCGTCTTCGATGCGCGACTTCCCGCGCTGGCCGTAGCTGCTCTCCTGCTCAAGTTGCGAGTGCCGTTTATCGTCGTCGTGATCGCCGCGGCAGCGGTGGCTGCCCTCATCCGAGCAGTCTTCTAAAGCGGAAAACCCCCCTCAGCCATACTCGGCCCATATCTCGCGCCCTTATCCCGCGATCCATTTCCCCCGTCCATGCCCCGCCTTGGCACTGAGCAATCCCAGATCGCGGAGCGCGGCGCTCTTTGAGGGCATCAGACGTGGCCGCTGGTCCGCATCAACCTCCGGGGGTGGGATCAGCCAAAATCCCGCGTCATCTCGCACGATCTCCCAGCCGTTGTTATGAATAAGCAGGTGCTGATATAGGCGCAGCAGTACCCCGTCAAGGATGTTGGTCTCGCCGTGATCCCGTTTCCAATGTTTTGCATGATGCACCTCGCACCAACGGGGTGGCCGATCACAGTCCCCGAACATGCACCCGCCCTGCGCGGCGGCGAGCGCGATCCGTTGTCGTTGTGAGTAAAGCCGCTGCTCGCGGCCGAGATCGAGGGGGCGACCCAATTCGATGAAGTCGATCTGCAGCGTGCCGGATTCGCAGGCAATGCCTCCACAGTCCCGAGGGAGATCGGAATTTCACCTCCTTCTATACGTCCATGACTCTGCCTGGCCTCGAGTGCCGTTCTAGTGATGAGAACCCGCACCGCTGGCTGTCGAGAGCCGACGATGTGCCCGCTCTCATCAGTCTCCGGACTCACAGCAATCCCGAGCAATTGCGTAAAAGTGTCGTGAACGTAGTGGTCCGTGGTTCGCTCATCGGACGAGATCCCCTCGGTCCAGGCCTTGTCGGCGTCATCAACGAAGCGAGCGCCCCCGCAACGAGGCGGCGGTAGCGTGTCGTAGACGTCGTCCCAGAAGGCGGCGGACTCGATATCCGAGTCGACTATGCACTCCGGGAGCCCACTGGGCCGCCGTGTGCCGCGCTCAGACCGCTCCTCGAACGCCGCCCGCTCGCGATCAGCGATGCCAGCCTCGTCCAGATCGTCTCGCGTGCTGTGAGCACGGCGCAACAACTCGTCCGAATCGACATGTGCGGCCTCGATCACAAGGAGATGGGTGGCGCTGGCAAGAACCTCACGGGTCACCGCACCGGCACGTTCTGATGGTGCGCCGAGCCCACTGCGGATCGTCCGAGCGGCATCCATCGAAAGGCTTCCCGCCGCGACAGCCGCACCGACCTCCCGAAACTATGGCTCGGCACTGACACAGCCTCGACATCCCGAAGTCACGTGCCATCGTCCCCACCTGAACGAGGGCAGACGCAAGACGCGCCGTCGACCCAGTCTCGTGGCGGATCAGGGCCTCGGGAGTTTGAAAACCCTCCCGTGGGGCTAGCCCGGCATATCCAAGCTCGCGCCGGGACCGATGACCGATCTGTCCCGCGACAACCGCAGCGCTGGCCCCGAGTCCGCGGTCGAGGTCAGAAAGATCGCGTTGGATATCCAACAAATCGAAGTCGGAAAGGTCACTCACCAATCGAGACCATCCCGCCAAGTCCTCTAGAGCTCGACGCGCGCCATCAAGCGATGTGTCGAATGTGGGGGCAACAGGTTGATAAGACCGGGGTGAAGGAGGAGTCAGGGGTCCCACGACGAGCAGAAGCCACCTCAGCACCTGTCATCCCTCGAGTTCGTCGATTCCCGGCATCCAGCTCAACCCGGGCTCGCCCCAGCCGCTCTTCTTCACCGCCTTGGCAGCAGCTTTGCTGGCCGCGTGGTCGAGACGATCCACGTAGAGCACACCCTCTAGATGGTCATATTCGTGCTGGAAAATGCGGGCGAGCCATCCCTCCGCCCGGATCTCGAACGGCTTCTGATCGAGATCGACAGCCGTGAGGATGGCCAGCTCCGATCGCCGGAGCGGATATCGTTCGCCGGGCACTGAGAGGCAGCCTTCGGACTCCTCCTCTTCATCAGCCGATCCAATCGGCACCGGGGTCACCCACAGGGTGGGGTTGATCGCGACGCCGCGCCAGAGTGTCTCGTCGTCATCTGTCCAACTGAAAACGAAGAGGCGCATCGCTACGTCGACCTGCGGCGCCGCGAGTCCGACGCCCGGTGCCGCTTCCATCGTCTCGAACATGTCGGCAACGAGAGTCGCCAGATCCTCGTCGAAAACCGTGACTTCGGATGCGCGGGCGTGGAGCACGGGATTGCCCGTGATTTGAATCGGGAGGACGGCCATTCGGCAAGAATATCGGAGGGCCAGCGGGTAGGGTCGTGCCGTGACGCCAGACCTCAGTGCCATTTCGGACCAGATCTCCCTCACCCCGTATCAAGCGCTGGGCATTCCAGTTGCTCTGGTCGGGGCGGTTTTTCTCGCCCTTGGCGCTCAGTTTCAGCATCGCGGCGTGACCAAGGTTGACGGCCTGACAATGGAATCGTCAACAGGGGGGCTCAATCTCGGCCAACTTCTGCTACTTCTTCGTCGGCCCTCGTGGGTGATCGGCTCCCTGATGCTCGGTCTTGCGGTCGTTTTTCAACTCACGGCACTGATTTTTGCGCCGCTCATCGTCGTTCAGCCTCTGGGGGCGATTGCGCTGATCATCACCGCGATCGTCAACGCGCGAGTGTCCGGTGTGAAGCTCAAGCGGGATGCCATCCGCCCCATCATCTTCTGCGTCGGAGGCGTCGCGTTGTTCGTCACCTTCGCCACGATCTTTGCTCGGTCGAAGGAGATCACCCAGACCGAGCTCGTGACCGTTCTCGTGCTGCTTGGCGTTGTCACCGTGGCATTCGCGCTGCTGTTCGCCTTTCTGCGCAAGAAGTTCGGCGCACTCATCTACATCGTCGGCGCCGGCGTTCTCTACGGATTCGTTGCCACTCTGGCCAAGGTCGTCATTGACCGGGTGCACACGATCATCATCAACGGTGCCCCGGGATTCGAGTGGCTCACCATCGCCTGCGTCGTAGCCCTCCTCGCGGCCACCGTTCTCGGCGGCTACTTTGTTCAGACCGCGTATTCCTCCGGCCCTCCGGATCTGGTGATCGCCGGCCTCACCGTGATCGACCCGATCGTCGCGGTCTCTATCGGCATCATCGTGCTGCAGGAAGCGTCCACAGCACCTTGGTTTGCGATCCTCGCGTTCGTTGTGGCGGGAGCCCTCGCCGTATACGGTGTGGTGCAACTGTCGAAGCGACAGCCCGAAGCCGCCGCTAGGCTGTGACCGATGGTTTCAACTGCAAGGGATGCCTAAGACTTTGTCCTACACCTCGCACGACTCCCCACAGGATGCGAAGGCACCCCTTCGTATCCTGATTGGCGCAGACACCTTTCCCCCTGACGTGAACGGAGCGGCCAACTTCGGCTCCCGCCTCGCCGCCGGACTCACCGAACGCGGTCACACCGTGCACGTAGAGGCCCCGGCTTTCAACGGCACCCGTGGCGCGTTCCTCGAGAAGCACGATGGCGCCGAATTCGTCGTGCACCGCGTCTACTCCTGGCGCTGGTATCCGCATGAGTGGCTGAGGTTCGTGTTGCCCTGGCGCAGCCAGGCTCATGCCGCCCAAATCCTCGACGAGGTCAAGCCGGATGTCGTGCACATCCAGTCACACATCGTCGTGGGCCGCGGTCTCGCCCGGCAGGCCGCGAAGCGTGGCATCCGCGTGATTGCCACCAACCACTTCATGCCCGAGAACATCATCGAGCACACCCGATTGCCGTATTTTGCGCGCAAATGGGCGATTCGCACCGCTTGGAATGATGCCTCGTCCACCTTCGCTTTTTGCGAAGCGGTGACGTCGCCCAGCCGCAAGGCAGCAGACTTCCTTGAAACAGAGACCCATCTCGAGCATGTTCATGCCATTTCCTGCGGGATCGATGCGGCGCTGTACACGCCGAACTTTGAGCCACGTACGGAGAACCGGGTGATCTTCGTCGGGCGCGTCTCGGGCGAGAAGCACCTCGAGGTGCTCATGAAGGCGATCGCGCAGATCGACTTGGCCTTTGACGTGCAGCTTGAGATCGTGGGCGGGGGAGACCAGACGAACCAGCTCAAGCAGCTCACCCGCGAACTCGGTATCGCCGAACGCGTCACCTTCACTGGCTACGTGACGGATGAGCAGCTTCGGGCCGCTCTCACGCGTGCCACTGTCTTTGCCATGCCCTCGATTGCAGAGTTGCAGAGTATCGCGACAATGGAGGCGATGGCCTCGGGCCTGCCGATCGTTGCGGCCAACGCGATGGCGCTTCCCCACCTGGTGCATGAGGGCGAGAACGGCTACCTCTTCGATCCGGGCGATGCGAAGGACCTGGCCGAGAAGCTCAGCCGCGTGCTGGCTCTGCCCGATTCGGAGTTGCGCCGGTTCAAGGAAGCGAGCCTGCGTTACATCGCAGCCCACGATATCCAGCGCACCCTGTCCACCTTCGAGCAGCTCTATCGTGGCGAGAAAGTCACCGACCCAGTGACGGATGCCTCGCTCGACGAGCAGGTCAGCTGAGCCCACAGGCCTGACGCTCAAGGGTGCGCCAGCCTGTATCGTGGTCTCGCACCGCTTCTCTTGAGCGCTGCGGGGCGATAGCTCAGCTGGTTAGAGCAGCGGACTCATAATCCGTCGGTCGCGGGTTCAAGTCCCGCTCGCCCCACATCCGAACAATCCGAGGTTCCCCGGGCAGCTTACGATCCGTCGGCACCGTGGGTCGCGACTACCCGTGTCTCGCGCAGGCGCAACTCAGCGCGATTTTCCTCGATCATCACGACCACCCGGGGTGCGCTGCTCAGCCCGTTCTGCGGTTCGTGACCGGCTTGTCCACAGTTCACGCCGGATGTCCTAATACCAGTAGGTGAAGCCGAAGGCGATCGAGGCCGTCATGGCGCCGATGTGGATGCCGTCCCGCGTCGAACCGCCCTGAATCTTCGAGAGATCGCTTTCGAGAGCTCGCGTCGGGAAGACCCACGTTGACGACGGTAACTCCCGCCGCTACCTGCTGGCCTTGATCATGACGCGCCGCTGAGTGCCCGCGTGCGGGGTGTGGTCTGCGGGGGATGGCGAAACGAGCCTCTCTACGCCTCTCTTCGTATTCGCGCAATTCCCTGACGTTCCGTGTGAATCAGGGGCACTGTAGAGGTATGAAGCGTGTTGCGTACGGGGGAGAGTCTTTCATTACCAGTGACGAGGGTGCTGCGGCACTGCTCGACTTCGCGGCCTCGGCCGCCATGAGCGACGTGGCAGAGGTGGTGGCTTTGCCCGCTGTGCGTCCCGACGGTCAGGTCATCACGGTCAACTTGGTGATTGGTCCTTCGAGTGAACTCATCACATCCCCGATCGAGACATCGCTAACCGAGCCAGATACCCGTGAGGCCACGGCCGCTCTCCGCGCCAGGGCTTTACAAATCGGGAAGTCGAAATCACCCACACACGGTGCCGCGCTCTCGGGCAGGGATCTCGACTCGGGTGATCCCGACATCGGTGGCCTGGAACTTGATTGAGGGGATTCAGTCACCTGGCGCTTACGGATGCACAGCGTCTGCTGTGAATCCATAGGCGTGATCGACGCGACGACAAAATTCAGTGCATCGCGGGAGGGGTGGTTGTTGACCAAGCCACCGATCCGTGCCCAGCAGAGTACCGGATCAGAAAGCGCGAAAAACATCCCGTCATCTTCGCGGACCGCGGTGGTCTCACCGTATGCAAAGGCCGACGCTTGAGAGCGACTGTGCTACGTCCTGAGATCCAACAGCGAATAACCGCCACAACGTCGCGGCGACATCCCCGGATGTGTTCGTGGTCGATGCGAGATGCTGGGTCGATCTTGCGGTCCTTGGTTTGGTCATCGATGGGCTGACCGCCCTGCGACGGACAAGCCGTCGGGTCATGCCGCGATGGTCGGCGCGCGATGATTACGGGCGGCGGGGGCTGTGGCTGCTTCCACCCGTCCCGCGTGGGCGCCCCGGCGCGACGCTGAAACGGCGTCGAAGGCCGACCACCCGGTCGCGTTCAGGCCGGATGCAGGAAAACCAGAGGCAGGGAAAGGCACCCTCGTCTCGCATCAGTACCAATGCTCTGTGACCGAGAAAGTAAACGCCAGCAGAATAATGCGAGGCCAATGTGTTGCGTTCTTCCGGCACGGGTGCCGAAAGCGCAGTAGGTGCACTACAGTTGGTCATGCAGTTGCAGTACCTCGCACATCTTGAATGCTTGGAACTTGCCGTACTGGTTAGAAATGGCCAGATCGACGGGTGCCATGTTTCTTTCGGGAGCGGACGATGAACACCGCGACGAGTGGGTCCGAAAGTCGGGTTCACGCGAAGACTCCTGAAGGAGAAAAAAATGGCATTAGGAACAGTGAAGTGGTTCAACGCTGAAAAGGGCTTTGGATTCATCGCCCCGGACGACGGAAGCCCAGACGTTTTCGCACACTACTCGGCAATCGCCTCGAGCGGCTACAAGTCGCTTGACGAGAACCAGAAGGTCGAATTCGACCTCGCCCAGGGCCCCAAGGGACCTCAGGCGGAGAACATTCGCCCCCTGTAATTCACCAGTGGCCGTAGTGGCCGAATTGGATGCAGCTTTGTGCGCCGAATAGGCGCTGTGGGTCTCCTTCCTCACGGATAAGGAATTCCACATGCTGTGGGCGATGCCCATCGCAGCTGATACTCCGAAGGACCGGTCCCGCTCAAGAGCGGGGCCGGTTTTTTCATGGCCGGGGCCGGGGTGGGGGAGCGTGCGGCGGCGAGGATACGCCATAGGCCGCGGTCGAAACCTGTCGCGAGTTCGGCAAGGATGGAACTATGACCGACACCACCAACTCAATGTCAGCCACCCCGACGCCAGCTATCCCGACGCCAGCCACCTTGACGCCAGCCGAGTCCTACGCCGTCTACCACAGCCGCCGAGAGTTGTCGGTAGTGCAGCCTGCGGGCAGCCTCGCCCTCGTGAACACACAGTGGATTGACTCGTCACAAACGATTTGGGGTGTGCCGGGCACCTGGGCGCCGATACCACGGGGTGAATCGGGCCTGAAACTCACAGCCGAGGCATCCGCGAACATCACCGTAGACGGTGTGCTCATCGACGGCGAGGTGATCGTTCGGGGGAAAGATGCCGAAATACCGAGCACGATCGTGTTCAGCGACACAGTAACCGGCTTTGTGATCGCGAGCGAGGAGGGTACCTATGCCCTGCGCGTCTGGGATGCAGCTTCAGAGGGCATCCAGGAATTCGGATCCATCTCGAGCTTCGACTACGACCCGGAGTGGGTCGTGATGGGCGCGTTCACTGAACTCCCGCAAGGCACGACGATGGGATTCGAGCACCTCAAGGACGACGGTAAGACCCGCGATTTGCCCATCCCGGGCGAAATCACCTTTTCGAAGGACGGCGTGGATTACAACCTCGCCGCGTTCAAGGCCGGGCGAGCATTGCAGCTCGTCTTCTCGGACTCCACCAGCGGCGACAGCACCTACAGCGTCGGACGCTTCCTGATGATCGCCCCAGATGCTGATGGCTCGATCGCACTCGATTTCAATCGGGCAATTCTGCCGCCCTGCGCCTTCAGCTATGCCTTCAACTGCCCGATGCCACCCCAACAGAATCGCTTCCCCGTGCCTATCGAGGCCGGGGAGAAGCAGGTATTGAAAAAAGACGGTTCACTGCTGCACGAGTGAGCGGTACTGCAGTGAGCGGCAGTGCAGTGAGTGGTACTGCAGTGAGTGGTACTGCAGTGAGTGGTACTGCAGTGAGCGGCAGTGCAGTCGCCGCACTCGGTCTCTCGGCCCACTTCGATCTTGATGCGGCCGAGATCGGTGCCATCGCTATTCCCGATGCCGAGTCCGGCCCGATTAAGCTACATTGTGCTCCTGTCGACTGCTTCCAGGACTGCTGCAAATGCCAGGACTGCTGAAAATGCTAGGAATGCTGCAAAAGAGCATGGAACCTCCGGCTAACAGCGCCCCCTCGACCACTGCTGATCGGAGGCGCCATGGTCAATCCGTGGACAGTCGTGCGCCCGACCGACAGCTCTGAGCGGCAGCGATTGGCGTCTGCCCATGACTCGGTGATTGGGACCCTCACGGCGGTGATTGGAGTGCGCAGGCTAGTGCAGGAGTCCTGGCAGAGATCACTGCAACTCGAGCTCGATCCCGACCACCTCGACACGGTGATCGATTTTGATGAAGACGATCTTCACCATTACCGAAGTGCCCACCCGATGGCGTTGGCGCTCCCAACCATCCACAGCCTGCTCATCCGTCATACCTGCGATGCCGGCCTGATCGTCGCTGTCGGAGACGAAGCGGGTCGTCTGCTCTGGATCGATGGGGATCGGGCGCTGAGACGCAAAGCCGAGGGCATGCTGTTCGTCGAAGGTGCCGACTGGTCGGAATGAGCGGTCGGCACGAGCGCGCCGGGAACGGCCCTTGCTCTCGACCACCGCATCCCGATCCAGGGTGCCGAGCACTCCAATCGCATCGTGCACCCGTGGAGTTGCACGGCGGTACCGGTGCACGATCCGGCGACCCTGCCGCTACTGGAAGCCGCTGTGGCGGCCGTCGAGTCGGAGATGCGCATCCGTCGACTGGACCAGTTGACCGCGCGTCTGTATCGTTCACGAACGGCATCGACCGCTCCGCGGGTCTCAGCTCCGCCGGTGCTCTCCGTGCTCGTCAGCGATGTTGGCCGCCTCCTCGTTGGTGGTCGAGCGGCCGAGCTCAGCATGCGCCACTCCGAGATCCTGACGCTTCTGGCGTGGCATCCGGGAGGGCTTTCGGTCGATCGTCACGCTCCGTGCCGAGATGGTGCGGCTGCGTAAGGTGCTCGAGCGCATCGGTGAATCGCTCGTGCCGCTCTCACGTCCCTACCGGCTTCCGGCACGGTTGGAATTGGATGCGCATCGAGTGTTGGCGTTCCTGGACCGCGGGGCGTACCGTGTGGCTCTCGGGGCGTACTCGGGTGCACTTCTCGCCACATCTGTGGCCCCGGGGATAGCCGCAATCCGCCAGGAACTGAGCCAGCGGCTGCGCGATGCTCTGCTTACTGACTCTTCCGGCTTACTGACGCTTCCGCCGAAACGCTCCTCGCCTATGCCCGCGCCGATGAAGCAGCGAATGACGCTGACCTCTGGAGGACCTGTCTTCGGATGCTTCCGCCCAAGTCCCCGAAGCGCGGCCGTCGTCGCCCGCCTGGAACGGATCGAAGCCGTACTCGGACTGCAACAGGTCGCAGCCTCCCCGCAACCTCGCCGCCCCTAAGCTGGAGGGAGACCCAACCGGTCTTTTTGACAGAGTCGTCGACAGGAGTTGCAATGACCGTTTACGCGGCCCCGGGTACACCGGATGCGAAGTTCAGCTACAAGCCCCGCTACGAGCACTGGATCGGGGGTGAATGGGTCAAGCCGGTAAAGGGCCAGTACTTCGAAGACATCTCGCCGGTCAATGGAAAGCCGTTCTGCGAGGTCGCCAGGGGAACCGCCGAGGATATCGATGCAGCACTCGACGCCGCGCACAGGGCCGCACCGGCGTGGGGCAAGACCAGCGCCACCGAGCGGGCGGCGGTCCTCAACAAGATCGCTGACGTGATCGACGCCAACACGGAGTTGCTCGCTCTCGCCGAAACCTGGGATAACGGCAAAGCCATCCGGGAGACGTTGAACGCTGACATACCCCTCGCAGCGGATCACTTCCGTTACTTCGCCGCCGCGATTCGTGCCCAGGAGGGAAGCTTCGCGGAGATGGACAACGGCATGACCGCGTACCACTACCATGAGCCGCTCGGCGTTGTCGGGCAGATCATCCCGTGGAATTTCCCCATCCTCATGGCGGTCTGGAAGCTTGCTCCCGCCCTCGCGGCAGGCAACGCCATCGTGTTGAAGCCAGCCGAGCAGACGCCGGCGTCGATCCTTGTCTTGATGGAGCTGATCGGCGACATCCTCCCGGCCGGAGTCGTCAATGTCGTCAACGGCTTCGGAGTCGAAGCGGGCAAACCGCTGGCCTCGAGCCCCCGCATCCGCAAGATCGCCTTCACGGGTGAAACGACGACCGGTCGGCTGATCCTGCAGTACGCGAGCGCAAACATCATTCCGGCAACACTCGAGCTTGGAGGTAAGAGCCCGAACGTATTCTTCAAGGATGTCGCGGATGCCGACGATGCGTTCTACGACAAGGCGCAGGAGGGCTTCGCTCTCTTCGCCTTCAACCAGGGAGAGGTCTGCACCGCGCCGAGCCGCGCGCTGATCGAGAAGCCGATTTACGATAAGTTCCTCGGCGACGCGGTCAAGCGCACCGCACTCGCGGTACAGGGCAATCCACTCGACACCGACACGATGATCGGCGCCCAGGCGTCGAATGACCAGCTAGAAAAGATTCTCAGCTACATCGATATCGGAAAGCAGGAGGGCGCAAAACTCCTGCTGGGTGGTGAGCGTACCGACCTGGGGGGAGACCTCAGCGAGGGCTACTACGTGCAGCCGACGATCTTCGAGGGACACAACAAGATGCGCCTCTTCCAGGAGGAGATCTTTGGTCCGGTGCTCGCGGTAACGAGCTTCGACGGCTACGACGAGGGCATCGCCATCGCGAACGACACGCTTTACGGCCTGGGAGCCGGAGTGTGGTCGCGCAACGGCAACACGGCGTATCGTGCCGGTCGTGACATCCAGGCTGGTCGGGTCTGGGTGAACAACTACCACGCCTACCCCGCGGGCGCCGCATTCGGTGGATACAAGAGCTCAGGAATCGGTCGAGAGAACAGCCGGCTGGCGCTCGATCACTACCAGCAGACGAAGAACCTGCTCGTATCGTACGACGAGAACAAGCTGGGCTTCTTCTAAACCCGAAAGTCGAGGGTGCCGATCGTGTTCGGGTCACGATCGGTACCCTTTTCATAAAACTTCTCTCTCAGCGGAGAGCGCATACTGAACTTAGATCGAAAGGACACCGATGTCTGTCATCGAAAGCACCGGCGTGGTCACCGCCTCCGTCACCGTTCCGGGCGAGACCATTGCCCGCGTCGAGTTTTTGGCGGTGACCGTAAACCTGCTTCGTAAGCTCTGGGACCAATACGGGCCGCTCATGATCCACCAGTCGGGTGGATGCTGCGATGGTTCGAGTCCGATGTGCTTCCCCGCGGGGGATTTCCTCACCTCTGACCAGGACGTGCTGCTCGGCCGTCTCGACATCGCGCCGGCCGGGGGAGATCCCCAGGTCATCGATTTCTGGATGTCGGTGGAGCAGTTTGGGTACTGGAGCCACACCTTCCTCACCGTCGACGTGGTGAAGGGTCGCGGAAGCGGATTCTCGGTGGAATCGCCGGAGGGCGTGCGGTTCATGATCCGCTCCCGCCTGATGGAGACGGCGACCCCGTTTGTGTGACGCTCCACCCGCCTGAAAGGGTCGACACGGCTGTTTTTGACCCTTCGCGCCCCTGAGTGAAACTCGTGCCAAAACCTTCCGGTGCGAGTGTCACGAACGGGCGCGGAAACTGTCGCGAAGATACTCCGCGGATGCTGCGGTCGGTGGCATCCCGCACACTTGGACGGTGAACGTTGCCGTTTTTTCCGCCCCCGGGGGTATCGCTCTTCAGCGGCTTGCGGATGACGGTGCTCTCGACGGCTACGCGCAGGTGGTCGCCGAGGGGGATTTCACCTCGGCCGTCGCTGCCCTCGAGCGGCAACACCCGCGCTGGGTCTGGGACGACACCTCCCGCTGGTATGCCCGTCTCCTCGAGGCTCACGTTCGTATCGAACGCTGTGTGGACCTGCGGCTGTCGCACGCAATCCTTCGCAATTCATCGCTGACGGCGGGGTCGGCACTCGCCGCTGCTCCCGCGTGCTCGTGGGATGGCCGTGCGCTCGAACGTCTCGAGAAACCGGCGGAGCACACCCTCTTCGACTTGGACAGGGTGGCGGCCGATGACGTCACCGAAGACACCCTCGCCGAATTCGCCGCCCAGCGGGCCGCTATTGCCGGTGCCGAGAACCCGGCACGCATCGGGCTGCTCCTCGCGGCCGAGTCTGCCGGGGCTCTCGTGGCCGCAGAGATGATGTATTCCGGGCTG
>Ga0209100_1002083_pt1 | contig 12854 bp, 11 predicted proteins | sample lystaG_FD_185480 | JGI IMG/M metagenome (GOLD analysis project Ga0209100, IMG submission 185480) | Glacier valley bacterial and archeal communities from Borup Fiord, Nunavut, Canada, to study Microbial Dark Matter (Phase II) -... | ecosystem: Environmental > Aquatic > Freshwater > Ice > Glacier ...
AATAGTGTGGTCTTTCCTGCCCCATTTCTCCCGAGGAGGGCATAGATCTTTCCCTTCTCAAACTGAAAGCTGATATCCGTCAGCACTTCTTTCTTATCGAAAGACTTTTGTATATTTTTAAGTTTTAATAACATATTTTACCTCATTTCTAATGATATCTTTTATTGTACTGTTGCCTTATTGAACAAAATCGCTACGCGATAGTTCTTTGACTTCATTTTAGCCTATGGCCTCTTGATTTAACAGAGGCTTATTTTGTTGCGCAAAAAAATAGTAGTTTATCCACTGACTTTGGGTTATTGTTGAATCACGACAAACATCAATAACAAAGCAAGGAGGACAACTACTATTCGTATGATTATAGTATCACATCCAAGCTCATCCAACAACAACTTCATCAGGGATTTTATTTCCCTTTTCATTCGACCTCCTCCAAGGGGACTGGCGTGCTATTGCTTTGCCATCTATCTTGGAAGGAGATATTTTTATGCCAAATTCTAACGTCGGGTCCTATTATCAGGAACTGGAAAACTATCTTGAACTGCGCGATCTTGCGCCGAACACGAGGAGATCTTACCGGTCCTTCCTCAGATCCTATCTTACCTGGATTTCCGAAACCCTTGGGGTTTCGCCGGAAGAGGCCACCTACGACGATATCCGTTCCTATCTGCTCTACCTGAAGCGGGTCCAAAAACTTTCCAACCACACCATCAATGCCCATTCCTCCTTGATCCGGTTCTTCAGACTCTTCATTCTCAAGCAGGGGTGGAGCGAGTTTGAAGTGCCCAGAATGCGATACACGACCGCGCTTCCCTTTGTACTGTCGAAAGAGGAGGTATTCGCCTTCATCGATTCCATTCCAAACCTGAAACACAAGGCCTTCGTCGCTCTTCTCTATTCCTCAGGCCTTCGCATCAGTGAGGTTTGCCATCTCCGCTACGAAGACGTCAAACGCAAAGAGAAACGCCTTTTTATCCGCTGTTCGAAGAACCGGTCGGATCGCTATGCCTTGCTGTCTGAGGCGACTTTGGATATCCTCACCGACTATTGGCGAACTCACGGCAAACCGAGAGGATGGCTTTTCCCAAGCCGAAAGCTGGGGTTTCCCATCGCCACCTACACGGGAAGCGTTTATATCCGGGAGCACCTTCAACGGTTGGGATGGACCTGTCCCGTGACTTCACACACCTTCCGCCATTCCTTTGCCACCCATCTCTACGAGCAGGGGGCTGACCTCCTGATGATTCAGAAGCATCTGGGCCATCGCTCCATCAACAGTACGACGATTTATGTTCATCTGGCCCGAGCGGGCCTCGGAAACGTCATCAGTCCTTTCGATATGCGGTGAAGCCATGAGTTACGCCATTCAGGAGATCTTCAAGCAATCTTACGCCGACTTTCAACAAACGCATCCCTTTTCCTTTGACGCCCACAAGGTCGCCACGGCCGTCCTGCGGTGCAAGACGCCCCTGATGGGCGGAAACCAGGCAGTCTGTGAGGACTGCGGGGCATCCCAGATTCATTACAACTCTTGCCGCAATCGGCACTGTCCCTGCTGTCAGGCACTCGCCAAAGAAAAGTGGATTGATGCAAGAAAAGCCGATGTGGTGGATGCCCCTTATTTTCATGCGGTCTTTACGGTGCCTGCCCAGCTGAACAGCCTCATGTTCTCCAATAAGAGAGTCCTCTACCATCTGCTCTACCAAAGCAGTGCGGAAACCCTCAAAGAGCTTTCCCAGGACGAACGGCATCTGGGGGCCAAAATTGGATTCATCAGCATTCTCCATACCTGGGGAAGCAACCTTTCCTATCATCCCCACATCCACACCATCGTCCTGGGGGGAGGATTAAGCGAGGACCAGAAGTTCGTCTCTGCCAAGACTGGTTTCCTGTTTCCCATCAAAGCCGTATCCCGGCTTTTCCGGGGAAAATTCCTCGAGGGGTTGGAAAAGTTGTACCAAAAAGGGAAACTGATCTTTCCTTTCTCGGAAGTCATGCTCCAGTATCCCAGGGAGTTTAAAGCATTTCTCTCCACACTCTATGCAAAGGAGTGGATTCCCCATCTCAAGGAAACCTTCAAAGGGGCTGCCAACGTCATCGAATACCTCGGCCGATACACCCACAACATCGCCATCGCCAACTCCCGAATCCTTAGCGCCACTCCTGAGTCCGTCACCTTCAAGATCAAAGACTACAAAACAGGCACCCCATCCACAACCACCTTGGCTTCGGGAGAGTTTATCCGGCGGTTCCTCCTGCATGTGCTCCCAGACCGTTTCGTCAGAATCCGGCATTACGGACTCCTGAGCAATCGGCACAAACGCATAAAGATGGCTTTAGTTCGGACTTTGGTGGGTGGTGTTTGCTTCAAGCCTAGATTCAAGGACATGGCCACATTGGAAATCCTGAAAAGCCTCTATGGCTTTGATCCTAAAATCTGCAAGAACTGTGGCGGAAGCCATCTCACGAAACGAATGTTGTGGCCCTTGCTCCAGCGGGAATAGAGCTCGCAAGCCTTAACCGGCTGCATAGTTTTTTTTGCTCCACCCAGTGGGGCTATTCAGTTTGCCCATTTTTCACTATTTCGCAAAAAAGCTTAGGATCCGTTGAGCTTAAGGGCTTGCCCTTGGCTCAACGAGGCCAAAAAGGAACATTGAATCCCCATAGGATAGAGACTGGAATCGCGACTTTGTCCAATAGGAAAAATTGCAATCGAGCCATCTTGACTTAGATGTTCAAGATGGCTTTTGTTTAGGCTCAATTACAATTCTTTCCTAATTAATTATAACATAAGTGATTGTAAGTGTACATATTAAATGATAAAAATTTACAAAATAAAACCCTCGATTACCATATGGCTCAAGGGTTTAGCGAATAGACTATTCGGCTTTATATGGTTCTAACTCCCAAACTCAGGAGTGATGAAATACAAATATCCGATATTTTTCAGATTCTATAAATCTAGTACCTCATCAACTCTTAAACTATGGATAGAGTCTTTTCGTATTTATCCTTGCATCATCAGTTGAAAACTGACAGCTCACACCCTTTTGCATGGTATTGCGGGTGGATCCATATTTAGTTAGTTTCTAAAATTCCGTCAAAATTTATAACAACACTCCCTCTAGTTGGGATATATCGAGTGCTTCAAATATCATTCGTTGTTCTTTAGTTAGTGGTGCGATGATGCTTTGTTCATTGATTTCCAGAATACGCAGTTTTGCCAGGATTCGAATCAATTCTTTCATGGTGTATTTTCGGTATAGTTTTTTGTCGGATATCACCTTGTTGATGCCCGACATGATGACTGAGGCAACAAATCCGACAAAGAGTTTACTTTGGACGGCATTACCGCTGTGGACACGAAGTCTTTCAAGATCAATGCTGTTCTTCAAACGAAGGAAGCCCTTTTCAACCACATCCTTCTGGCTTCCGCTATAAAGGGATTAGATAGATCGGCAGACGTATGGTTTCACAGATGTTAATCTGCGGGAGATTGTCATGGTCGCGATTGTATCTCCATTGCCTTACCAGCAAGTCGTAATTCCTTCAGATATTCCGGCTTATAGACCTTCCGACCGGTCTTGGGATCAATTTTCACAATAGGTCGGATTAACAAACGGCAACTATAAACTACACTTGGCATGAAATATGCTAGTATAAATGATATAAGGAAATATATTTAAATTAGGATAAGGAGATTGAAGAAATGAACAATCGACCAATTTTAGGAATTACCATGGGCGATGTCTCTGGCATTGGACCAGAAATTGCAGTGAAGTCCCTTAATCGGGAAGAAGTCTATGCGGAAGCAAGGCCAGTGATTGTAGGAAATGCTGACATCGTCAAACGGACAATCAGGCTGCTAGGCCTTGATCTGACACTCCATGTTATTGATTCGATCAGTGAAGCAAAGTTTGAACACGGGACTGTAGATGTCTATGACGTCTCCGATTTTAAGGCAGAAGACATCGAATATGGTAAAGTCAGTACCTTGGGTGGAATCTCAGCCTATGAGGCCATCGAGAAGGTCATCGACCTGGCGATGAATGATGAGATCGACGGCACAATCACAGGACCATTGAATAAAGAAGCCCTGAACCTCGCGGGATACCACTTTAACGGACATACAGAAATCTATGCCAAGCTCACTGGAACAAAAAAGTATTCCATGATGCTGGCCCATGGAGACTTCAGAATCGTCCATATTTCAACCCATGTCTCCTTAAGACAAGCCTGCGACCTGGTCAAGAAGGAGCGAGTATTCGAGGTCATCCAGATTGCTCAGGATGCCTGTTTAAGCCTCGGAATTGAGAAGCCGCGCATTGCCGTGGCAGGGCTCAATCCACACTCCGGAGAAGGTGGGCTTTTCGGCTCAGAGGAAATCGAAGAAATTATTCCGGCAATAGAAATAGCAAGGAAGATAGGACTTAATGTTGAGGGGCCAGTCCCTCCCGATACAGTCTATTCCAAAGCTATCGGGGGTCAATACGACATTGTTGTCGCCATGTATCATGACCAAGGTCATATTCCCATGAAAGTCGTAGGATTCAATATGGACAAGGGAACAGGAAAATGGAAGGCTGTCAATGGTGTAAACATCACCTTAGGCCTTCCAATCATCAGAAGCTCCGTTGATCATGGAACAGCCTTCGATCAGGCAGGAAAGGGAACAGCCTCCGAAGAAAGCATGCTAAACGCCATAAGCTATGGCGTAAATCTGGCTAAAGCCAGAAACGCAGCAAAAAAACATTAGTATCCGACCAGTTGTGTAGAAATCACGATTTCCAGTGATTTCTACTAGAATGAATAAAAAAGGATTTGAAGAATTCCATTAAAAAACGAAGAATATCACTTAATGATGTATAAGCTACAGCTTCAAGTGAAGAAGAGAGGAGTAGGAAAATTGAATAATATCGCAATAATCGCAGATGATCTTACAGGAGCCTGTGACTCCGGAGTGAAACTACTAAAACAGGGATATAAGACAGAAGTCATTATCAACTCAACCCAGTTTGATGAGTTCAATATTGATAGTAATGAAGCGATTTCGGTAAACACGGAATCAAGAGCTTTATCTTCCGAAGAGGCTTACCAGGCCGTCTATCAGACTACACAGAATATGCGGAAGAAAGGTTACACTCGTTTCTATAAGAAAATCGACTCCGTCCTCCGAGGAAACATCGGTTCTGAAATTGACGGGATTCTTGATGCCTTAAACTGTAACCTTGCCATCATGGCTTCAGCACTTCCTGCCAATGGGAGGATCATTCTTGATGGGAAACTAAATGTTATTACAAATGGAACAGCGACTTCTGTTTATTCTGTGGAAGAAAGTATCAAGAAAACAGGAAAAAGAGAAGTTGGAAACATCTATCTGGAAACCATCAGACAAGGCTGTGAAGTTACCCAAAAAGAAATCAGACATCTTGTGGAGAGCGGAAAAGAAGTACTAGTCTTTGACTCCGTCACAGGGGATGACTTGGAAAAAATCGCCTTTGCGCTCGATACCCTTGGTCTTAATTTTGTTCCCGTAGGAACGGCAGGTCTCATCAATCATCTAGATTCATTCTGGAGAAGAGATAAGAAAGAAGGAGATCATCACCTGCTCATGGCAACAAGTCTGGACGTTCTTCTTGTAGTAGGGACCAAGCACCCAAGCACTGCCCTTCAGGTTTCAGAACTTCTAACAAGAGGAGACGTTTACGTTGCGGCGATTGATGTCGATGACCTGGATGAAGCCAAAGCAGTGAAGGAATCTGAAAGACTCCTGGAAAAGCTTGAACAAGATAGAAATATCGTATTTCAGAAAAAAGCACTGCTTCTCACCACCTACACGATGTTGGGAAATGAGGAGAGCAGGAAGATCGAATACAACAGCAACATCTCCAATCCACTGATCACAAGAACCATAACGGTTTTGGCAAGAAAGATTATGGATTCCTTTTCCTTGAACAAATGCATTGTGACCGGAGGAGATACCTCCAGTTCCTTGTTCAATGATATCGGGGCGCAGAAGATCACACTCCTTGATGAGCCAATGCCTGGAATAGTCACAGGAAGAATCACAGACAAAAGCCTGAACCTCCTCGTCTCTACAAAATCAGGTGGATTTGGAGACTCTTCAACCCTGACTAATCTTCTTGACTATATGGCGGACGCCAAGTTCATGTAAGACAAACACAATAAAATTGCCAGGTATTGTATATAACAATTTCAAGGCACCATCCGAAGTGGATGATGCCTTTTACTTGTTCAAAAATCATATGGTAATAGACAAGCCCTAGGCAATCTTAGTGGAAAGAAGTCTGTAATCGTTTGTGCTATAATTAAAGGGTTGAAATTGAACGAAGTGATTGATGTTTACATATAATAGGAGGAATCCATGAAAGATATTGTTGTACTTGCTCCCATACAAGATCTATATGATAAAGCTGTAGCGATTATCAAAGAACAAAACTATCATAACGTGGATGTCGTATTGGGGTCTATGAGTGAAGGTCTTGAAATTGCCAAAGAATTAGAGAGGGCTGGTGTGAAAATTATCGTCACCAGGGGAGGTACGTATCAGCTCTTAAAAAAAGGAATTGTGATTCCCGTGACAGAAATCAAGGTCACGGCTTATGACATTATCGAAAGCTTCGGAAAGCTTGAGGATCCCAATGAAGTCATCGGACTAGTGGGAATTTCCAATGTGGTTTACGGGTTCGATCTTCTTAAGGAACTCATTCCCAATAAGGTCATCAAGATCAAGATGGAAAGCGAAGAAGATATTGTAGGAATTATCAAGGAATATCGAAGTAAAGGAATCAAGACCTATATCGGAGACTCCAATGTGGCGAGGATTGTCAAAGAACTGAGTTGCAAGGGGATTCTCATAAATTCCCAGAAAGAATCCATCCATGCAGCGATTCAGGATGCGCGAAGAATTTACCATGCTATTAAAGAAGAAAAGTACAGAGCAAGCCAAATTTCGGCTGTCACAGATTTTGTGGGCGATGGTATCATCGCCATAAACCAAGAAGAACAGATTACACTTTTTAACAAGACCGCAGAGAAGATTTTTCGCATCACTCATGAAATGGCTATGAACAAGAAGCTTGAGGAAATTATTCCCCATAAGCTTCTTCCCTTTGCCATGAGCACAGGAGAAGTCAAAACCGGGGAGATCTTTAATCTGAATGGAACTAAAATCTCAGCGAATATCATCCCGATCAACGTCAACCAGGAAATTACTGGTGCTGTACTGACTTTTCAAGAGATATCGGAAATTCAGGAAATGGAATTAAAAATCAGGAAAAAGTTGGCGCAAAAAGGTTTCCAGGCCAAATATCATTTTAGGGACATCGTGCATTCGAGTGAGGTTATAGACAGGTGCATAGATATTTCCAAGGAGTTCGCCCTTTACAATACCCCCATCCACATCTGTGGCGAGTCAGGTACAGGAAAAGAACTGTTCTGCCAAAGCATCCACAACTATAGTCCCCGAAAAAATGGTCCTTTCGTTGCCGTCAACTGTGCGGCCATCCCGCCAAATCTCATCGAAAGTGAGTTCTTCGGCTACGAAGAAGGCTCCTTCACAGGAGCCAAAAAGGGAGGAAAACCTGGTGTTTTCGAATTAGCTCATAACGGTACCTTATTCCTGGATGAAATCAGTGAAATTCCCATGGAACAGCAAGGAAGACTGCTCCGAGTACTTCAAGAAAAGGAGGTCATGCGTGTAGGCGGGAATAAACTTATTCCCGTCGATGTCAAGATCATCACGGCCACCAACAAATACCTGAAGAAGCTGGTGCAGGATAACCTATTCAGGAGAGACCTCTACTTCAGGATCAATGTTTTAAAGCTGAGGATCCCCGCACTCTCCAAAAGAAAGGAAGACATCCCACTGCTTGCAGAGTATTTTGTCAGGAAGTTCTCATCGATGTACGACAAGAAACCGCTTGAGCTCGACAAGCAAGTGAAAGTACTGCTCCAGAATCGTGAGTATGAGGGAAACATCCGAGAACTGGAAAACATCATCGAAAGATGTGTGGTTCTCTCTTCCTTCTCTATGCTATTTGAGGAAGAAAGGGAGAAAATCCAAACTGAGGAAAACAGCGAGCTAGTGATCTCAGAGAAAAATGAAAATGATTTTTTATTGAATAACTTAAGCCTAAAGGAACTGGAGAGCCAATATATCGAACGAGTATATCAGGAGACTGGGCAAAATATCTCTAGAACCTGTGAAATCCTCGAGATCAACAGATCCACACTTTGGAGAAAGCTCAACAAGCAAAGTGTGACTGGTGGGTAACATCAGTAATTAAATTAGACTGTTTCAAAAACGGGAATTATTGCACAATGCAACATTAGTTTATTGCATTGTGCAATAATTATTTGCGAGTGCATATTAAGACATAAAAAACACAACACAGGCAAGAGTTAAAGTATCGGTTTTTGTAATGAAGTTGGCATGAAAAATGCTTAAATATAAGTGTAAACATTTTCAAAAAATATATAGGGGGAGAAAAAATGAACGCAATTTTAAAAGTATCCGATAATGACAATGTCATTACCTGTTTAAGAGCCCTTGCTAAGGGAGAAGAAATCGTAATTGAAGGCAAGAATTATGTAGTGAAGGAACATATTCCTCAATTTCACAAAATGGCAATCGCTAATATTAAGAAAGATTCATATGTTTATAAATATGGTCAAGTCATCGGTACGGCAACAAATGACATCGATGAAGGCGAATATGCCCATGCACATAATATTGAAAGTACACGAGGCCGTGGCGATAAATAATAGGAGGAGATGAAAGTAATGAAATTAATGGGATATAAAAGACAAGACGGATCTTTTGGGATTAGAAATCATATACTAGTCATTCCGGCATCTGTTTGTGCCGTTGAAACGGCTGCAAAAATAGCCAAAAGCGTTCAAGGTGCAGTTTCACTTCCTCATCAACATGGCTGCTGTCAGGTTGGTGCTGACTTTGAACAAACCGTAAGAACCTTTGTAAATTTTGGGAAACACCCTAATGTTGGTGCTGTATTGGTTGTCGGTTTAGGCTGTGAAGGAATACAATCTAAATCGGTAGCAGATCAAATAGCAACTACTGGAAAACCAGTTGAATATATCATAATTCAAGAAAATGGGGGAACACCAAAGACCATCGCAAGAGGAACAGAAATCTTAAGCAGAATGGCTTTGGAAATTTCTAAGATTCAAAGAGAAGAATTTGATATCAGTGAATTAGTATTAGGATTGGAATGCGGCGGTTCAGACCCAACAAGTGGCATTGCATCAAACCCTGCCATTGGAAAAGCATCAGATATGCTTTTATCACTTGGCGGCAGTAGTGTTTTAAGCGAAACCACTGAAGTAATCGGTGCAGAACATTTATTGGTTGATCGATTCAAGACTGAAGAACAAAAGAAAAAATTCCTGAAAATGGTTGATGATACAGAAAAAAGAGCAATTGCCATGGGCGAAGACTTAAGAGGAACTCAGCCTACTCCCGGAAATATTGCCGGCGGAATTACGACCATAGAAGAAAAATCATTGGGTTGCATGCACAAGGCGGGAACTGCATTTGATTTTGTAGACTGCATTGATTATGCTGAGCAGGTTTCAAGAGATAATAAAGGATTGTACTACATGGATACTCCAGGTCAGGATATGGACTCTGTAACAGGAGAAGTCGCTGGTGGATGTCACATGGTTGTATTTACAACAGGAAGAGGAACACCTACGGGATGTGCCATTGCTCCGGTGATTAAGATCACAGGAAATTCAACCACGTATCACAATATGATTGACAACATCGATCTCAACGCTGGTAAAATTATTACTGATGGTGCAACTGTAGATGAGGTAGGACAGGAAATATTTGACGAAATCATAAAAGTGGCAAACGGAAAGCTTACAAAGGCAGAAATACTTGGTCATAATGAATTTGGTTTGGCAAGAATCGGTTTTGATTTCTAAGATAATGATGCATCGAATGAATAGAGATTGCTCAGTTTCAACTTGAGCAATCTTTTGCATGATAAGCGTGTTATCGAGTGGATAGGTGAAAGAAACCTGCCAGCCAACTAGCGAGAAGACAAGCTGCAAACAAGGGCATCAGCGAAACAATGAGATCTGAAATAAATGTAAGCAGGATTAATTAAAAGGTTGTTTCAAAAAAAGAAAACATTGCACTTTGCAACAGTAGGTTGTTGCAAAGTGCAATGTTTTTTTATGGAGTGTTGCTAACAGAACAAAATAGACCCCAAAAATTAAGAATTAGGGAGTTGATTCTCTTTTTAAAGTTGGCATGAAAAATGCTTATATATAGGTGTAAACATTTTCAAATAAACCTAAGGGGGACAAAAAATGCAAATTCTTAAGACAGTCAAAAAAATTCCAGGCGGTCTCATGGTCGTTCCACTATTATTAGGCGCACTTATCAATACGTTCTTTCCTGATGCCTTGGCCATCGGAGGATTCACCTCACACTTGTTCAAGACTGGCGCAATGCCGATCCTTGCTGTATTCCTTTTCTGTAACGGCGCTCAGATCAGTGTCAAGCAGGCAGGAGCTCCGCTGGGCAAAGGCGTGCTTCTAACAGCGGTGAAGTTTATCATCGGTGCCCTGTTCGGCGTCATTGTCAATCGGGTCTGGGGAGTCGCAGGTGTATTGGGCCTTTCACCCCTTGTCCTCATCGCAGCTATCACCAACTCCAACGGAGGACTCTATTCAGCACTTGCAGGACAATACGGAGACTCGACAGACGTCGGTGCCGTATCTATCCTCTCATTAAATGACGGACCTTTCTTCACGATGCTGGCATTTGGAATCACCGGAATCGCGGAGATTCCATTCATCGCTCTGGTGGCCACAATCATTCCGATCCTGATCGGATTCGCCCTGGGAAATCTGGACGAAGACCTGAGAACCTTCCTTGAGCCAGGAACCTATCTCTTGATTCCTTTCTTCGCTTTCCCACTGGGTGCAGCGCTAAATTTTGGACAGATTATCCAGGCAGGTCTTCCTGGAATTCTCCTCGGCGTCATTTGTACGCTGACCACAGGTCTTGGCGGTTATTATGCTTACAAGGCCATCAAGTCCAAGAACCCACAAGTCGGCGCAGCCATCGGAACCACAGCAGGAAATGCCGTTGCTACACCAGCAGCCTTGGCTGTTGTTGATCCTACACTTGCAGGAATCGCAGCCATCGCTACCGTTCAGATTGCAGCAGCCATCATCGTTACAGCCATCCTTTGCCCACTTTTTGTAAACTATCTCGACAAGCGGGAGAAGGCAAAGGCAGCGGCAAAAGAGGTGCAGACAGCATAAGCTTGCTGGATTTGAATACACTTGAAGAATGAGGAGGAATATTATGACTCAAATTAAATTACCTTATGGACGGGATTTTCTCACAGCAGAAATTCCAGACGAAAGGATCAGCGCTATGCTGGTTTCAGAGATGCATCATTACAGCCCTAAAGAAACCCAAATTGAACTGGTTCAAAAGGCGCTGGAAAATCCTATAGGTTCACCAAGGCTTAAGGAAATTGCTAAAGGAAAGAAAAAGGTTGTCGTTATCGCTAGCGATCACACCAGGCCTGTTCCAAGCAAGGTGATCATGCCCCTGATGCTGGCAGAAATTCGTAAAGGAAATCCTGATGCCGACATTACCATCCTGATTTCTACGGGTTGCCACAGAGAAACGACAAAAGAAGAACTAGCCAATAAGTTTGGTCCTGAAGTCATGGAAAACGAAAAAATCTATGTCCATGATTGCGACGATGAAAGCATGCTCGTAAATATCGGAACACTGCCTTCCGGAGGAGAGTTGATCCTGAACAAGTTGGCCGTAGAAGCTGACCTTCTGGTTGCCGAGGGCTTCATTGAACCTCATTTCTTCGCTGGATATTCTGGTGGAAGAAAGAGCGTGCTCCCAGGTGTTGCAAGCAGAAAAACTGTCATGTTCAATCATAATGCCGTATTCATCGACAGTGACCGGTCTAGGACTGGGATCGTTGATGGCAACCCCATCCATCGGGACATGCTCTACGCAGCACGTGCTGCAAGACTTGATTTTATCGTCAATGTTGTGATCAACTCAGATAAGGAAGCCATCTTTGCTGTAGCAGGAGACTGCGATTTAGCTCATATAGAAGGTAGAAACTTCTTGAATAGCATGTGCAAGGTTAATGCTGTACCTTCAGACATTGTCATCACAACCAATGGAGGATATCCCTTGGATCAAAATATCTATCAGGCTGTGAAATGTATGACTGCGGCTGAAGCCACAGTAAAGCCTGGTGGAGTCATGATCATTGGAGCAAAATCCAATGATGGCCATGGAGGAGAAAGATTCTACAAGACGTTCAAGGAAGAAAAAGACGTTGCGAAGATGATGAGGGAATTCCTCGCAACACCAAGTGAGGATACCATCCCAGACCAATGGCAATCACAAATTTTTGCGAGAATCTTGAAGAATACCTCTGTCATCTACATCTCTGACGCAGAAGATGAGATTGTTAAAGATCTTCAAATGATTCCAGCACATTCTATTGAAGAAGCCATTGAAAAAGCAGAAGAGATTTTAGGCAAGAAAGATGCAAAAATCGCCGTTATTCCTGATGGAGTTTCAGTCATCGTACTTTAAAAAAGATGTCGCATATCAGCATGTGTTGTTTGATATGCGACATTCTACTATAAAATGACAGGAGGACAGGAAATCTTGAAAAAAATAGTATTGATCCCAGATTCATTCAAAGGTACCTTATCGTCAACGCAAATCTGTGAGATTGTCGGAGAAAAAGTGACTGAACATTTTCCTGGTTGTGACGTGGTCTCAATTCCTGTTGCAGATGGAG
>Ga0209100_1002086_pt1 | contig 12843 bp, 10 predicted proteins | sample lystaG_FD_185480 | JGI IMG/M metagenome (GOLD analysis project Ga0209100, IMG submission 185480) | Glacier valley bacterial and archeal communities from Borup Fiord, Nunavut, Canada, to study Microbial Dark Matter (Phase II) -... | ecosystem: Environmental > Aquatic > Freshwater > Ice > Glacier ...
CCTGCAAACCAGCGGCGCGCGCATCGCCGTCACCAACGCCGCGAACCGGGCCAAGCTGGATGAGGTGCCCGGCCTGGAGCGGGTGTTGCTCGCCGGGCCGGAGCTGGACGCTGCCTTGGCCGCGCAGCCCGCCGCCTTCGACCCCGTGCCGCGCACCGGGGACGACCCGTTCCTGCTCATGTCCACCTCCGGCACCACCGGGCTGCCCAAGGGCGTGCAGGTGCCGCTGCGCGCGCTGCTGAGCTTCGGCGCCTACATGCGGCAGTCCGTGGACCTGCAACCGGGCGACCGCTTCTGGAACCTGGCCGATCCCGGCTGGGCTTATGGCCTATATTACGCCGTGGTCGGGCCGTTGCTGCTGGGCCGGGCCACCACGTTCCATGACGGCCCCTTCACCGCCGCGTCCGCCGTGCAGGTCATGCAGCGGCAGGGCATCACCAACCTGGCCGGCGCGCCCACTGCCTTCCGGCTGCTGATCGCCGACGGCGGCCTGGCGGCGCTACGCGGGCAACTCCGCGTCATCAGCAGCGCGGGCGAGCCGCTGAACCCCGAGGTCATCCGCTGGGTGCAGGCGCACCTGGGCATCCCGATCATGGACCACTACGGGCAGACCGAGCTGGGCATGGTGGTGTGCAACCATCACGGCCTGCGCCATCCCGTGCGGGCGGGATCGGCGGGGGTGGCACTGCCGGGCTACCGGGTGGTGGTGCTGGACGACGCGGACGCGGAGTTGCCGCCCGGGGTGCCCGGCGTGCTGGCGGTGGACATCGCGCAGTCGCCGCTGCTGTGGTTCGATGGCTACCTTGGCCAGCCGCCGCTGCCCGCCACGGGGTACTACCGCACTGGGGATACCGTGGAGGGGGAGCCGGGCGGCGGCATCAGCTTCGTCGGGCGCGCGGACGACATCATCACGTCGTCCGGTTACCGCATCGGCCCGTTCGAGGTCGAAAGCGCCTTGGTGGAGCATCCCGCGGTGATGGAGGCCGCCGTCGTGGGCCGCCCCGACCCCGAGCGCACGGAGGTCGCCGTGGCCTATGTCGTGCTGACGCCGGGCACGGAGGCGACGCCGGCCCTGGCGGAGGCGCTGCAGCAGCACGTCCGCACCCGCCTGTCCGCCCACGCCTACCCGCGGCAGGTCCGCTTCGTGCCGGACTTGCCCAAGACGCCCAGCGGCAAGCTGCAACGCTTCGTGCTGCGCGCGCAGGAGCGGGAGGCTGGGTGATCCAGGGGTCGGCTGATATCAACGGGCCTTCGCTCTGACCCTTTTTGCCCGTCATTGCGAGGCGCGCAGCGCCGTGGCAATCCAGAGGCCGCACGGCCAAGGGTCGGTTCTGGCGGCCCCTGGATTGCCACGCCGCAAGGGCGGCTCGCAATGACGAACGGGTCAGAACATTCGTCGGTTGGTATGATCCCACGCATCATACCAGCCAGCGTTGACTCTGATACCGGCCCGCACAAGTTTTGACCCGCTTGCCCCGGCTGCAAAGCGCAGGCCGAGCCGCGTCGGCACCAGATCAAGACTTGTGCGGACTGGTATGACTTGTCATTGCGAGGGGCGCAGACCCGTTGCAATTCAGAAGCGGCCAGCCCGGTCCTGTTGGCCCCTGGATTGCCACGCCTCAAGGGCGAAGCGCCCACAGGTCAATGTCAACGCTGATTGGCATCGTGCGAGCCGCCTGTGGCGTGGCCACAAAGCCGCCAGGACTGTGCTTGCGGCCCTGGATTGCCGCGCTGGTATGCTCCCCGCAATGACGGCGGGAACAGATCAAATGCAAAGGGCGGCTCCACCCGAAGGTGGCGCCGCCCTTGCAGCCAAACGCCACGCTGGCTTTGGCGTCAGTTCGGCAGCGGCAAAGGCTCCTGCGACAGAGAGCGCAAGTAGCTGATGACGTCCGCCCGCACCTTCGGGTCGGCGATGCCTGCGTAGCTCATCTTCGTGCCCGGCGCGTAGGCGCTGGGCTTCAGCAGCCACTTGTCCATTTCGGCATAGTCCCACTTTCCGCCCTTCGCCTTCAGTGCGGCGGAGTAGGCGTAATTGGGAATGTGGGTGCCGATCTCGGCGCCGACGACGCCATACAGGTTCGGGCCGACGCCGTTGCGGCCGCCCTGCTGGAAGTTGTGGCAGGCGACGCAGCCGAGCTTCGCCGTTGCTGCCTTGCCGGCGTCCGCGCTGGCGTAGGTCAGCAGCTTCGTCGAGTCGTTCTCCGCCACTGCCGCGGCCAGCACGTCGGCTGGCGGGGCAGGGGGCGCCATGGCGGCCGGAGCCTCTGCTCCCGCAACCGGGAGCTGGGCCGGCGGGGCGTTAGCCGCCACTTGCTGCGGCGGCGTGCCGGGCGCAGTCCCAGCGGGCTGGCCGGCCTGGGTGGGCGCGGCGGCAGCGGCGACCTGCTGCGGCGCGGCAGGCGCGGCGCCAGCGGCCTTGGCCGGAGCGGCTGGCAGCGGCAACGGGTCGTGTGACAGGCTGCGCAGGTAGGCAATCACGTCTGCCCGCTTCTTCTGATCGCTGATGCCCGCGTAGCTCATCTTCGTGCCGGGCGCGTAGGCGCTGGGCTTGATGAGCCAGGCATTCATAGCCTCAAACGTCCAAGGGCCTTCCTTACCCTTCAGCGCGGCGGAGTAGGCATAACCCTCCATGTGCCCATGCGGCCCGCCGACCACGCCGTACAGGTTCGGGCCGACGCCAGCCTTCCCACCCTCGTTGAAGTTGTGGCAGGCGACGCAGCCCAGCGCCTTCACCCCGGCCTCACCCCGGCCGGCATCGGCCGACGCCAGCAAGATGTTGATCGGCTGCTCCGGCTCCTGCTTGGCAACCGCCGCGGCACCGGCCTTGTCCGGGAGGTCAATGCGGATCGCGGTCTGCTTCAGCGGGGCGGGCTTTACCAGGGCGTCGCTGACCAGGCCTGAGCCGACGAAGGCAATTCCTGCCATCAGCACGGCGGCGACCGCCTTGTTGACCTCCATACTGCTCATCTCAAGCCCTTCCTAATCCGTGCAGCGGCGTTGTCTGCACGGGATACAGCACCCGTGATGCAGAACAAACCCACGCCGCGGGCATTTCTATGACTTCTAGGGTGGGGAGGGTTGCACGGCGGTCAAGCCGCGCGCCGTAGCAGATGACGTACATGGGAAGGGCCTGGCCAACCGGCCAGGCCCTCAAACCCAGGCAGCACCCAGGCTCTAGTTGATCGGCGTCGGCTTCATCGCCGGCGTGGTCCGCGCCCCGGCCGGATAGACTCCGGGGTTCACAACCATCAGGCTCGTCTGCACCAGCCCGGCCTGCGGTCCCGGCTGCTTCAGCTCCGGGAAGGCGTTGACCATGTTCACGCCGTACAGCGGCTTGAACACGCCTTGGTGGCAGGTCGCGCAGGCCACCTTGGGCGCATCGCCCGTGGGGCCTAGCCGCCCCACCGGGAACACCTCACGCAAGGTGTCCATGTAGTTGTTGTTGATGTCCCGCACCATGCGGATGGCGTGCCAGGCCGAGATGCGTTGCGGCGTGCTCTGCGACCAATCGCCGAAGGCGCGGCTGTTGTGGCAGTAGGTGCAGTTCACGCCGAGCGACTGCGCGAAGTGGATCATCAGCGCGTAGGTCCACTCGGTTTCCTTGATCGAGTGGCGGTTGCCTGCCGGCAGCGCCGTCTCGCCTTGCTGGCGGATCGGGTAGGCGCCCTCCAGCATCGGCGTGAACGGGTCGTAGGGCAGGCTGCTATACCCGGCGGCGGACGAGGCCATGTTCTGCCCCATGCTGACCTCCAGCACGCCACCGGCGCGCGGCGTCGGGCCTGGGTCCTTCCACCAGATGTAGTTCGGCACGGGGTTGCCGCGGTGGCAGGTGTAGCAGGTGACGCCCGCCCCGGCTGCCGCTGTGGTCGTCCCCGGCGTCCCGGCTGCGGGCGCCGCCGACGCAAGCACGACGCCACCGGGTGTGCCCGCTCCGGCGGTTGCGGCAGCGGCGCCGGGGATCATCGTCCCGGTGCCGTTGCCGGGGTTTGCCGCCACGCCCCAGACGTGCGGCGCCCAGGTCGAGTTGATGTTCTGCGTCATCTGCACCATGCGGCGGGCGACGATTTTGGTGTAGTACGTGTCCTCCGCCATGTTCGCGGTGTTGTGGCAGTAGGCGCAGCCCTGGGTGGGGGACACCCACTGGGTGATGCTGACCATCAGCCGGGTGAAGTTGCCGACGCTCAGGTCGCCCAGGACCTGCACGTTCTTATAGACCTGACCGGCCTTGGGTCCCGTGTCCGGCAACCGCGGCAGGGCGCCCGGCGCCTTGTTCGCGGCCACGTACTTCACGAGGTCCCGGGGGTTGTAGTTGGTCTCCATCGCCACGCCGCGGAAGCCGCGCTGCACCGTGATCTGGCCCGGACGCTCGAACTTGCTGAGCATCGCGATGGTCAGCAACGTCCCTGCGACCGCGCCGACGATGCCCAGGCCAAGCTTCAGACCGGGCATCATCGCACGGCTCCTGTCGCAGGGGCTGCATCGGGAGCAGTTGCTTCCGGTGCGGCATTAGGCGCAGCAGATGCTGGCGCCACGATATCCGGCACAACCGTTGGAGCCGTGGCGGCGGGTGCCATGGTGGAGGCATCCGGCACGACCGGTGCCGGGGCGACCAGGGCCGCAGGCGCCGGAGGCATGGCGGCAGGCGCCACAGCGGGGACATCCGGCACCACTGGGACTAGCGCAGCGGGCGGCGCCAGTACGGCAGGTGCCGGGGGGGCATCCGGAACCAGCATGGCAGGTGCCGGGGCAACTACGGGTGCAACCACGGGCGCCGGGACCGGCAGGGCGGCGGCGCCCGGCACGGGATGGTTCGGCACCGCCAGCGGGTTGACCGGCGCGTCCGGGAAGCCCGGCGTCGTCAGGACCGGGTCCTGGATGTTGCCCCAGACGGCTGGATATGGCGCCGCAATGCCATGCTTCTCCCCCCACAGGTACCAGTTGTCCACGACGGTGCCGGTCAGCAGGATGCCGATGCCGCCGGTGATCGGCGTCAGCACGGCGAACCACCAGGCCCAGCGGTGGATGCTCTCGGCCGATGCGCACCAGCCCATCGTCCAGCGCCAGAACAGCGACCCCCGCTCGAACGCGGTGCCGCGGTCGGCGATCTGCTCCAGCTCGCGCTCCGCGCCGTAGCGGGTCGTGGCCAGCACGGTGGCGCTGTGCATCGCGAACAGCAGGACCGAGCCGTACAGGAACACGATGCTGAGCATGTGGAACGGGTTGTAGAACAGGTTGCCGTAGCGGATGGAGAACGCGGCCGTCCAGTCCAGGTGCGGGAAGATGCCGAAGGGCACGGCCTCCGACCACGATCCCATCAGGATCGGGCGGATGAAGCCCAGCACGAGGTACAGCCAGATCGCGGCGCCGAAGGCCCAGGCGGTGTGGCTGCCCATGCCCAGGGTCTTCGCCCGCTGATAGACCCGCAACCACCACAGCCCGATGCTGATCGTCAGGAAGAAGCCGGCCATCAGCCACCAGCCGCCCTGCGCCAGCGGCGGCAGGCGCAGGCCGTAGGAGGGTGCCGGCGGCTCCAGCGCCAGCCAGGGAAGCTGGCGGATGAACTGCACGACGTCCCAGTTCACCGAGGCCCACATGTTGAGGCCGATGATCTCGAACGCGATGAAGCCGCAGATTAGGGACGCGATGCCGGTGGCGCCCAGGTAGATCGGCCCGACCTGCGCGTCCCCGAGGACGCCGAACAGGTGGATGTAGAAGGGCTTGCCCGAGCGGGTCCAGCTTGTCGCCGTCACCGGCACGCCGGCATAGACGGGACCGCGGACCTGCACGCGGGTGAAGATGTTTTGATACTCAGCCATGGTTCATTAACCTCCCTTGGCTCTCGTTATTTCCAGATCGGAAGGTTCAACCACCAGCCCCACCACTCCGGCCAGCCGCGGGTCCAGAACGGGCCGCTGATGATGATGCACACAGCGCTCCAGAACCCGGCGGACAGCGCCAGGAACAGGCCCAGCCGGTGGATGCCCAGCGTGCCGATGGACCAGCCGATGGTGTCGCGGAAGAAGGTGTTCTCGTGCTCGGCGGTCTTATAGACCTTGCCCTTGCCGGGGTTGGCGGCGGACAGCACGAGTGCGCCGTGCAGCGACAGCGCGAGCGTGGTGGTGAAGAAGAACGTCACCGCCAGCATGTGCGCCGGGTTGTAGTGGAAGTGCAGGTATTGGTAGCCGGTGTTGCTGACCCAGTCCAAGTGGCTGAGGATGCCGTAGGGGAAGCCGTGCCCCCAGGCGCCCATCAGCACCGGGCGGATCACCACCAGGCTGACATAGGCGAAGATCGCGACGCCGAAGGCGATGGGCACGTGCAGGTTCATGCCCAGCTTGCGGCTGATCTCCACCTGGCGCAGTGCCCAGGACACGAAGGCGCCGATGGCGCAGATCGTGATGACCTGCCACAGCCCGCCTTCCCTGAGCGGCGCGAAGCCCAGGCCATAGGACAGGTCGGGCGGCGCGATGTTGATGCGCCAAAGGTTCCAGGTCGGCCCGATGGCCGCGCCATAGATGATCAGCGCCGTGCCCAGTATCGAGAAGAACAGCGCGGTGACGCCGAAGAAGCCGACATAGAACGCGCCTACCCAGAAGTCGAACAGGTCGCCGCCGACTAGGGTCCCGCCTCGGACACGGTATTTTTCCTCGAAGTTCATCATGGCCATGTCGGGGGGACTCCTGAGCCGGTGCCGGGCGGGGTTGGTGTCCCCGCCCGGCGCCGTGGTTGGGGTTAGCGGGGCGCCGCCGGTGCCGCAGACGGCAGCGGAGCCAGTTGCGGGGACGCCATGGTGCTGCCGGCACCGCGGACGGGGCCTTCGATCCAGTTGAACCGGCTCGTGCTGAGCAGGATGAAGTGGATCAGCAGCGCGAGCACGAACAGGAACACGCTGAGCGCGACCAGGACCCGGCGGGGGTCAAACAGCAGCCAGATACGCCACATCGTCAGGTGCTCCCTATGCCAGCATGGACGTGAGGTATTGGACGCCGTCCAGCAGACCCGTGGTGTAGCCGGTCTCCTTGGGGAACCACGGGCGCCACTGCCAGACGAGGAAGTGCGCGACGATCGCAATGCCCGTGAAGATGATGAAGCTGGTCACGAAGATGCTGTGGAACTCGCGCGCTTCGCTGTCGGTCAATCCCGAGCTGGAATTGCCGCGTACTGCTACGTCAGACATAGACTGGGTCCTCCTCTTTGGCCGGTACTGTGGCCATTGCTGCCGCACGCCCCCCGTGCGGCTGGGTCCTCGCCACGGCAACCGCCGGGGCCACGCGCCAACCGGCAGCGCCAGTCAGCCATCGCTGACCGACGGGGCCGGTCAGCCATTGCCAACCGGCGGGGCCGGTTGAACCTCCAGGGTGGGCGGCGCTCATGCGGCCTGCCCTCCCGCCATTGCTTGCAGCGACTGCTGGACGCGCTGGGCCGACACCCGGCCCTCCCGCGCCGCACGCGCATCCGCTTCCACCCGGTCCCGGGCGCGCTTGGCCGTGCTGATGCGGACCAGGAACGGCGCCCGCTCCACGTGCGCGTCCAGCGCGGCTACGGCGTCCTCGTCCCAGGGGCCGGCGTTCCAATCGGCACCCTGCACCGGCGTCGCCTCGACCCGGTCCATGTCCGTGCTGAGCGGCAGGATGTGGAACAGCGCGTCGAACAGGGCGTTGCAGAACTCCTGCACTACGTACGTCGCCCCGGCGTAGCCCATGAACGGCGTGCCCGTGGCCCGGCGGATCACCGCACCCGGGAAGGACGCCGGGATATACATGCACCGCGCCCCGGTCTCGGCGGCATACATCCGCTCGTTGAACGAGCCGAACAGCACGAAGGGCGGCGTCGCCTTCATCGCTGCGCGCACGGCCTGGTTGTCGGGCTTGGTGCCCGCGGTGCGGCTGAAGCTGAAGGTGCAGGGGATGCCCATCTCCCCTTCAAGGAAGCCGCGCAGGCCCCGGGCGTAGGTGTCGGTGGCCACCACGGCGAATGACGCAGTTGGGAAGAAGTCCTGGGTGACGCTGCGCCACAGGTCCCAGATCGGCTTGATGGTGGTGTGCTTCTCGGCCTCGATGAACGGCTCGGGGTCCAGGCCGGTCAGTTCGCCGAGCTTGCGGAGGAAGTTGGTGGTGGCGAACAGGCCGATGGGCGCCTGCAGGTAGGGGCGGTCCAGCTCCTCGCAGAGTTGCCGGCCGAACTCGCGGTAGAGGCAGATGTTCACGTCGGCGTCGGGCAGGCGCGCGGCGTCCTCGATGTGAGATCCCAGCGGGAACGTCAGGTTGACTTCGCAGCCGATGCCCTCGACCAGGCGGCGGATCTCGGCCAGGTCGGACGGCATGTTGAAGGTGCCGTAGATCGCGCCGATCAGGTTGACGCGGGGCTTCGTGCCGGGCTTGCGGTCGGCGACGGGGGGGCGGGGCTTGGGCTTGCTGCGCTTGGCGCCGAACTCGGTCCACAGCCAGTAGATCGCGCGGTCCGCGGCCTGCCACTGGTCCTCGTCTATGGTGCGCGGGATGAAGCGCAGCAGGTTGCTGCCCTCGGGCGTGACGCCGCCGCCGATCATCTCGGCGATGCTGCCGGTGACGACGACGGAGGGCATGTCCTGGTCGCCGGTGCGGGCGGCCTGGCGCAGCGCGCCCTCGGTGCCGGTGCTGCTCAGGTTGTCCTCGGACAGGCCGGTGACGACGACGGGCAGCTCGTGCGGGGGCAGGCCGTCGGTGTAGTGCAGGACGGCGGTGACGGGCAGGTTCTCGCAGCCCACGGGGCCGTCAATGACGACGCGCAGGCCGCGGATGGCGGTGAAGGCATAGACGGCGCCCCAGTAGCCGCCGGCCCGGTCGTGGTCCTGGATCAGCACCGCCTAGGTTCCTATCGCTTCGGTGGCGCGGGCTTTTGCCTCGCGCACTTTACGATAGCGGTCCCGCGCACCAGCCGGCTCGACCGGCTTGCCGCGGCTGCCGTAGCCGGCGGCGGTGCCGGTCCCCACGCCCTCGAAGAAGTCCACCATGCGGTTGAACCGCCCGGCCCCGCCGATCTGCGCGGCGACGATGGCCGCCATGGACCCGGCGCCGGCCGGGCCGAACAATGGGCGGGCGGAGACCATGTTGGTGAAGTATAGCGCCGGGATGCCCATCTCTTTCGCCGCCTGCACTAGCGGCGTCGTTCCCACGGCGAGGTCTGGGCGCACGTCCTTCATGGCGGCCAGGTCCTGCTCCAGGCTGGCGCGATACTGGATGTGCGTGCCGCGGGCTTGCAGCCATTCGCGGTCGGCGTCGGACCACTCCGTGCGCGGGCAGGCCGTGCCGACGTAGGGGACCTCTGCCCCGGCCTCGATCAGCAGCCGGGCCACCAGCAGCTCCGATCCCTCGTAGCCCGACACGGTGATGCGGGCGCGGATCGGGTTGGCGTCCAGCGCGGCGCGGATGGCCGGCAGCGCGCGGGCCTTGGCGGCGTCTATCTTGTCGGTGCCGACGTTGGCCGCGGCGCCGATGGCGTCGAGCCAAGCCGCGGTGCCGTCCACACCCACGGGTCCGCTGCCCACCACGGGGCGGCCGGCGGCACGGAACTCGCGCACGGTGGCGGTATAGAACGGGTGCGCTGCCGCCGCGACTTGGCAGTCCAGCGCGGCATACAGGTCCCGCCACTCACGGGACGGCAGCGGCGGCGCGACGGTCAGGCCCATCGGGGCCAGCAGCGCGCTCAGGCCCGGCGGGTCGCCTGGGAAGAACTCGCCGATCATGGCGACGGTCGGCAGGGCCGCTTGCTGGCGGGGGCGGGCGACGGGGCCGTGCTCGGCCTCCGTGCGGGCATACTTCAGCATGGCGCCGGCCAGCACGTCCTTGGCCTCGGCATGGGTGGGGACGCCGAAGCCCGGCACGTCTATGCCGATGATCCGCACGCCATCAATCACCTTGGGCAGCCGGTCCAGCGGCACGCCGGACGCCGTGGGCACGCACAGGTTGATGACGACCACGGCATCGTAGTCCGCAGGCTTCGCCGTCTCGTACACGGCGTCTCGGATGTCCTCGTAGAGCTGGCCCTTGACCAGCGTCTCCGAGTTGAACGGCACGTAGCCGACGCTGCGCCGCGCGCCGTAGAAGTGGCTGGTGAACGTCAGGCCATAGACGCAGCAGGCGCTGCCGCTCAGGATCGTCGCGGTGCGGCGCATCCGCAGGCCGACGCGCAGCGCGCCGAAGGCCGGGCACATGCTTTGCGGCTGGTCGTGCGGGCCGCGCGGGTAGTCCTGCATCAGTTGGTCCATCGCCGCACCCTTGCCGGCGGCGCGGGCGGCGGCGTCCAGCGTGTCCTTGCCGCCGTGGCAGCCGGAGCCTGTGACGGGGGGGATGATGGCGCCGCCGTCCATGCGCTACGCGCCCTCGTAGATGACTTCGAGGCTGGCGCGGTTGCTGACCGTCGCCGGGCACATGTCGGCCTCGGTGGCGGGTTGCAGCACCACGCCGCGGCCCACGGCGTCACCCTTGAACAGGCCGAGCAGCGCGTCGTGCGTCAGCGGCGCCGGGCGGACCGGGGGCGCGGTGGCGACCTGCTCGGCCAGCAGCTCGAACACCGCAGCCCAGTCGCCGCCGGGCTTGCCGATGATCTCGTAGTTGGCGGACTTGCGGCGGATGTCCTCGTTGGCGGGGATGGCGGACAGGACGGGGATGCCGACGGCGCTTGCGAACGCCTGCGCCTCGCCGGTGCCGTCGTCCTTGTTGATGACCATGCCGGCAACGCCGACGTTGCCGCCCATCTTGCGGAAGTAGTCCACCGCCGAGCAGACGTTGTTGGCGACATAGAGGGATTGCAGGTCGTTGCTGGCGACGACGATGACCTTCTGGCACATGTCGCGCGCGATCGGCAGGCCGAAGCCGCCGCACACCACGTCGCCCAGGAAGTCGAGCAGGACATAATCGAAACCCCACTCGTGGAAGCCCAGCTTCTCCAGCAGCTCGAAGCCGTGGATGATGCCGCGCCCGCCGCAGCCGCGGCCGACCTCCGGGCCGCCCAGCTCCATCGCGAACACGCCGTCGCGGATGAAGCACACGTCGCCAATCGTCACTTTCTCGCCGGCCAGCTTCTTCTTGCTGCTGGTCTCGATGATGGTGGGGCAGGAGCGTCCGCCGAACAGCAGGCTTGTGGTGTCGGACTTGGGGTCGCAGCCGATCAGCAGCACGCGCTTGCCCTGCTGCGCCATCATGTAGCTGAGGTTCGCCAGGGTGAAGCTCTTGCCGATGCCGCCCTTGCCGTAGATGGCGATGACCTGCGTCTCCTTCTTGGGCGGCGCGGTGTGGACGGCGTCCGGCTCCTGGGCGGCCTCGGCGCGCAGGGCGTCCGTCATGCTGCTTGGCGACGTGATGGCGTTCATGCGCGGTGGCTCCAGTCCAGGATCATCTTGAGGCACGCAGCGTCGTCGAAGGCAGTGCGGTAGGCGCTGCCGGCGTCGGCGGCGGCCTGGGTGTGGGTGATGAGGCCGTCGAGGTTCAGGGTGCCGGCGGCGGCCATGTCGGCGACCAGGCGCAGGTCGGCGGGCTGCCATTGGGCGGCGATGCGGATGCGGGCCTCGCGCATGAAGGCAGGGGCGAAGGCGAAGCTGAGCCGCTCGGAGTAGAAGCCGGCCAGCACGACCTCGCCGCCTGGGGCGAGGCGGGCGATCAGGGTGTCGAGCAAGGCCGGGTCGCCGCTGACGTCCACGATGCAGCGGTAGTCGCGGCGGGTGTCCTGATCCGGGTGCAGGACCGTGTAGCCCTGGGCGCCCTCGGCACGGGCCGGGTTGGTCTCCCACACGGTTGGCGTGGCACCATGGATTACGGCCAGGCGGGCGAGCAGGCGGCCCAGCACGCCGTGGCCCACGATCAGGTCTGGCAGGGCGTCGGCGACCGCGTGCTGCGCCGTGGCGGCCAGGGCCAGCAGGGTGCCGCGCTGGCCCAGGGCACCATCAATCGCGGTCACGCGGGCGCCGGGCACCACCAGGCGGGACGCCGCGCCGCCGAACAGGCCGCGGACGGGTCCGAAGCACTTTGCGCCGGGGACGAACACCTGGTCGCCTTCATGCCGACCGGAGTCTGCGCCAGCCTGCACGACACGGCCCACGGACTCGTAGCCCGGCACCAGCGGGTAGCCCATGCCGGGGAAGGGCGGCATCCGTCCGGTCCACAGCAGGCGCTCGGTGCCGGTGCTGATGCCGCTCCAGTGGATGTCCACAACGACATCGGCCGGGCCGGGGGCGTCGAGGGCCAGGGTTTGCAGCGCCAAGTCTTCGGGTGCGGTCAGGACGACGGCGGTGGTTTGCATGCTGGTCCCTCCCTGGGCTGCTTCGAGTGTCAGACTATCCTGACGGTTCGTGGTGTCAACTCTCATTTACAGATTTGAGGGAGAGGGAGTGTCCCGCGTTGCGCTCAGCACGCCGACCAGCAGGGGGGTGTGGGTGCGGTGGCGGCGGACGGACGCGAACCCGGCCGCGTGCAGCAGCTCTGTCAGTTCCGCGCGCGTGCGGGTGCGGCCCTGGCCCATCGCCATCAGGTAGAAGCCGAAATAGGCGTCGCCCACCGGCTCGGCGCCGGGGGTGTCCGACATGGGTTCGGCCAGCAGCAGCGTGCCGCCGGGCGGCAGGGCGGCATGGACGGCGCGCAACAGGCGGAGCGCGGCATCGTCGTCGTGGTCGTGGACGACTCGCACCAGGCTGACCAGGTCGGCGCCAGGCGGCAGGGGGTCGTGCAGGAAGCTGCCGCCCGCGGCCTCCGCCCGGTGGCCCATGCTGGCGGCGGCGAACCGCTCCGCCGCACGGGCCGCGACGGGCGGCAGGTCGAACAGGCGCAGGCGCAACGCCGGGGCCTGCGCCGCGGCGGCGAGCAGGAA
>Ga0209100_1002089_pt1 | contig 12831 bp, 11 predicted proteins | sample lystaG_FD_185480 | JGI IMG/M metagenome (GOLD analysis project Ga0209100, IMG submission 185480) | Glacier valley bacterial and archeal communities from Borup Fiord, Nunavut, Canada, to study Microbial Dark Matter (Phase II) -... | ecosystem: Environmental > Aquatic > Freshwater > Ice > Glacier ...
TTTTTTGATTTGCCGTTGAAACTCTTGTATAAATAATAATTTTGCCATGTTTTGAATTTCCATCACCCATGTAATCCATGTATTGTTTATGCGTGTAATATCGCCGATCAGATGGGGAACGATATGCCTTTAATTTCCCATCGTTGTCCCACCGTTGCAAAGTTTTTACAGACCCCTCCACAAGTGCAGCAAATTCATTCGGTTTATAGATGTCCATAAAAAATCTCTCCCTTATGTACACGTTATGCCATGTGTGTTAACATTTGTGAGTGTTTTTGTTAATAATTACTAATCTCCTTTCTGAAGACGAGCATGTTATCCACATCTTCGTGCTGGATATTGGTCTTGAAGGTCTTGATGTCGTATAGCACGCCTTGATTGTCGCCCATCCTTATAATAAAATCAGAATTATGGATGGCGGCTGAAATGTTATGTTCCACCGTGAGGATGGTGACCTGTTTTTCCCTTAGCCTTTTTAAGATGGAACGGACTTCCTTCTGGCTTCTTAGATCCATCCCTGTGGAAGGTTCATCAAGAATCATCACTTCGGGATTTCCTAGTAAGGCTCGCCCGATGAAGATTCTCTGGGTCTGTCCACCTGAAAGATCTCCGATGAGAGAATGCTTGTATTCTGTCATGGACACATCAACCAATGCCTGGTCGATGAGGCTTAGATCTTTAAGTCCCAGGGCCTTCAGATGAATCTTATAGACTTCGAGGACCGTGATTGGAAACTGTTTATTAAAGCCTTCCATTTTCTGGGGGACATAGGCAACATTATTGCTGTTGATCGTGATGCTTCCTTTAAGTGGTTTAAGCAAACCGACGACCAGTTTCACCAGGGTCGATTTGGCAGAACCGTTCTCTCCGATGATGGAGATCAGCTTGCCACCTGGAATACTGAGGTTCAGATCTTTTATGGTGTAAGGTTCATCTCCAGTATAGGAGAAATAAAGGTTTTTAATTTCTATCATTTTTTTCACTCCAACTTGTCGTATCGTCTAAATATATCTCAGATTAATATATCCTAAAAATTTAGTATTGACAATGTAATTATCTTCCTATATTATACTCGTAGATGCGAATCACTTGCAACAACTGGAGGAATTAATTTGAAAAAAATAGGTTTAATCTTGACGGCTTTGGTCTTGTCTGTGGCTTTTTTTGCCGGATGTACACCAAAAACTGTCAATAATGAAGGAAATAATGGAAAGATAAAAGTTTCCACGACGATAAATCCCGTGGATCAACTTGTAAATATCATAGGAAAAGACAGGGTGGAGACATCGAGAATGGTTCCAGCCGGCTCAGAACCTCATGATTTTGAACCCACAATTAAGGACATGGGTCTCCTTACAGAAACAAATCTCTTGTTTACCAATGGACTGGGGATGGATACCTGGGTAGATAAGGCTGTTGAAAATTCAGGAAATAAGAGCCTTAAGATTGTGGACCTTTCTACAGGCGTCGATCTCATTCCTTTGGATGGGCAGAAAAGTGAAACGACAGTGGAGCAAAACGCCCAAGGCCCAAATGACCCACACATTTGGTTAAGCCTTGATGCACTGGTCATTATGGCGGAAAATGTTGAAAAGGAACTTTCCCTGGTATCTCCAAAAGATGAGACCTTTTTCAAGGGGAATCTTGAAACGTTTAAGACGGAAGCCGCAGCGATGAAAGTGGAATACGAAGAAAAATTCAAACCCTATAAAGGCAAGGCTTTCGTTACAGGGCATGCAGCTTTTGGTTATCTGACGAGAGAACTTGGACTCATTCAGAAGGCTGTTGAAGGACCTTTTCAGGAAGGGGAGCCAACCCCAAAATCACTTGAAGAACTCATTAGTTTTGTGAAGAGTGAAGGGATTAAGACAATCTTCCTAGAAGAACAGTCTTCCCCAAAGGTTTCTGAAACCTTGGCACGAGAGACCGGAAGCAAGACCGTCGTCATCAATCCTTTAGAATCCGATGGAGAATTACTCCCTACGCTGAAGGAAACTTATGACAAGATCCTTGCCAGCTTTAATTAACTAAATGTGACCCTATCTAAAAGTATTTTCTTTTAGATAGGGTCATTTGTTTTTTCTGGAAATTAGCGATGAAAAAAAGCTATCCGAGTAGAATAGAATCCTAAGAATTCTCAGCTGATTTATTTTCTTCATCCGAAGCATCACCTAAAGAATATTCTAAGGTTATCATCGTATGATATAATGTAATGAAATGAAACAGAATAATTTGGAGGAAATGAGATGAAATTCTATTCGAAAAAAGACACGACCCATACGGTATTTATATGGGGAACCATCGTTTTATCCTTGGTGGTCTCCTACTTCAGTTATAATAAAGATCCGGAAAATGGCCTTGGTAAGATCCTCGTGATGCTGGGTGTGCTCGTTTTTCTTCTATGGTTCTGGTTCGGAACTTTCTATACATTCAAGGGAGACCATATTCATGCAAGAGCCGGTGCGATTAGCGAGAAGTACTATTATGAGCAAATCACAGACATCAGACGTGCAAGCAATTTCTCCTCTTCGCTTGCCTTGTCCAAAAAAAGAATGGCCATGTATATCAACGGAACTGTAAAGGGGTATATCTCTCCGAAGGATGAAAAAGAATTTTTAACTGAACTGGAGAGACACATGGAGATTAAGGAATTTAGCATATACCATGAAGTCATGGGAAGCTAAAACTGAAATCTTATATTGTAGTACAGATTAATATCTATTAGGATTGCCAATGATTTAAAATATAGAATATAATATAGCTAATTAATAATTTATTGGAGGAAGATATGGAAAGTAAAGTTAAACTGAGAAACGAAATAGACGATAAGTTCAAATGGAAAATCGAGAAAATATACACTTCAAATGAAGAATTTGAAAAGGAGCTTGAACAGCTGAAGAAGGATTCGATTGTACTCCTTGAGTATAAGGATACTCTTCATCATAAGGAAAGCCTGCTCGCTTACTTAAAGGATTATGAGAAGCATACGAGAAAGCTGGAGACTCTTTATGTCTATGCCAGCATGAAAAGCCATGAGGATACAGGCAATAACGTTCAGCAGGTCATCCTTTCAAAGGTAGCCCAGTATGCTGCAGAATACAGCGCTATGGTCAGCTACTTTGTACCGGAACTTCTATCCCTTGATGATGAAATCATTAATGGATACCTTAACGATCAGGACCTTTCGGAATACAAGTTTTTTATCGAGTCCATCGTAAAGGAGAAGCCTCATGTCCTAAGCAAAGAGAAAGAAGAACTCATGGCCATTCTGTCTGATTCCTTGAATGCGCCGGATGATATTTTCTCTATCTTTACCAATGCGGATATGACCTTTCATGATGTAGAAGACAGTGAAGGGAAAATGCATCCTTTGACTGAGGGAAGTTACAGTATGTACATCCAGTCAAAAGACCGTACGCTAAGAAAAAATGCATTTTCAGAGCTTTTTAGAACATATGGTGCCTATAAAAATACGTTGGGACAGACGCTTTCATCCAACATGAAGATTTTTAATCTGAAGGCCAAACTAAGAAACTATGCATCACCCATCGAAGCATCTCTAAGCCCAAACAACATTCCTGTGGCGGTTTATGACAACAGCCTGGAGACTATCAATGAAGGACTTAAATCCCTTCATCGCTATGTGGAAATCAAGAAGCAGCTTTTGGGGCTAGATGAGATCCACATGTACGACTTGTATGTTCCAGTCATTGATGTTCCTGAACTGGATATCGAGTTTGAAGAAGGGGTTCAGATGGCACTTAAGGGACTTAGCCCTCTAGGTGAGGAATATCTTAACGTGTTTAAAGAAGGGATCAGCGAAGGCTGGATAGACATCTATGAGAATAAGGGCAAGAGAAGTGGAGCCTATTCCTCTGGAACTTATGACACCAATCCCTATATCCTTTTAAACTATCACAATGACCTGAGAGATGTCTCAACGCTAGTCCATGAGATGGGCCATTCGATCCATTCCTATTATTCAAGAAAAAACCAGCCATATGTTTATGGAGACTACACCCTCTTTGTCGCTGAAGTAGCTTCGACGACAAATGAAAAACTTCTGATCAAGTATCAGATTGAGGAAGAAAAAGATCCTCTTAAGAAACTTTACCTCGTTAATCAGGAGTTGGAACAGATCAGGACTACCGTATTCAGGCAGCTGATGTTCGCTGAATTTGAAAAGATCACCCATGAGACCATACAGGGTGGAACGCCGATGACAGGCGAAGACTTCAATATGCTTTGGATGGACCTGAATAAGAAGTACTTTGGTGAGGGAATTATCATTGAGAAGGAAATTGAGATCGAATGGGCAAGGATTCCTCACTTCTATAGCGACTTCTATGTTTATCAGTATGCCACAGGCTATGCGGCTGCAAGTGCTTTTGCGGAGAGCATCCTGAATAATGGACAGGAAGCTGTAGACAAATACCTCGGATTCCTAAAATCAGGCGGAAGCAGCTATCCTGTGGATACACTGAAGAAAGCTGGAGTCGACATGACGGGCAAAGCACCGCTGGAAGCGACGATCAGAAGATTCGACGAACTGCTTGACATGCTTCAGGAGTTCATTGAAAACAAGTAATAAGAAATGGACAATAAAGTAAAGAAGGCCTTCTGGCCTTTTTTCTTTATATTTTTAGAATATAGTATTAAAATCAGGATAAGTAGAATTTTAATAAGCTGAAACATAAGATAAATAACATGGATTTCTTTTTTCAAAAACCAACGTAAAAAGATGCAGATCCGGAAGGGAGAACTCTTCATGATAAATCAAACGATTCAACAAACAATGGATCTTCTCATCGATGAGAAGGGATTCTTTTTGGAAGAATTTCCGTCCATGGAAGAAGATTTTAATTTCTATCTTTATACCAAAATCCGAAACGGATATCTTGCGGTGATTTTTTCCAGCGCCGGTCACGAGGATGAAAATCATCTGGCCTTTAGAAATTATGCGCTGAAGAATGGATTCAAGGCTTATGTCCTGAATGTCATTTTTACCAACGGCAATTATGGCTCTCTGAACCCGAAGCTGGCGAATTATTCAGAAGCCTTTGTCGATGGTGATGGGAATTTCTATAACCTCGATGAGCTCGGTAAATCAATTCTCTTGCAAAGAGAGGCAAGCGTCGTGAAGCCAAAGGCTTCCGCTATGAAATGGACATTGAGTCTCGTGGGTATAAATATTCTTGTTTACATCCTGACGGCAATCGCTTCTGGGAGTGTAGATATCAATATCCTCGTCTTGGTTCAGTATGGGGCCAAAGTCAATGAACTCATCGTTTATGGGGAATATTGGAGGCTGCTTACCTCGGCGTTTTTACATGCAGACTTGCTGCATATTCTCTTTAACATGTATGCACTCTACAGTCTCGGGAAAATTGTGGAAACAGAGCTGGGTGGATTAAGGTACCTGATCATATATTTCTTCTCAGCGATAACCGCAGGCCTCCTCAGTTTTTACCTGACACCGAACATCGCCGTTGGAGCCTCGGGAGCAATCTTTGGACTGCTCGGTGCAATACTGGTCATGGCTCTTTTCGGGAAGAGTAAAGCCCTAAAGGGCATGATTAAGAATATCCTGTTTATTCTCGGCCTAAATCTCTTTATCGGTTTCGCGGGAAACTCGAATATCGATAACTTCGGACATATCGGGGGGTTGCTTGGCGGAATCTTTGTTGCTGCGGTATTCATGCTTCTGGAAAGATTAAGCAAAGATCGAGATGAAAATTGGATGTAACACAAATATAGGGTGATTTAGCATGGATTATCGCTGAGCGAATTGCTCTAAATGTTAAGTTATCTAAAATATTCGCATTTTAGCATTTTGTTCACCCTAAAATTAGGTATAATGAATATAAAATGAGCATAAGAATTTTCACTATTTGCTATAGAGAAGGAGAAAAGTTTATGAGAGTAACAAGTCTAACGACAACTTTAAGTGCAGAGGATATCCTACATGACTTACAGACCCTTGTGGAAGCAAATGTTGAAGGACTGGCTTTCAAATCGGTTCAGCTCGAAGACAATTTCATCGAAATAATCGGAAGTTTTAAAAAGATCATTAATATTCCATTCTTGGCAAGAGTAAGAATCGTCAGTGTCTTCAACAATATCATGACCGTGAAGATTGAACGGGTCAAAGTCCTTAAGATTGGAATCCCCAAGTTTGCTTTAAATATTGCAAGCAAAACCCTCGCATCCAAGGCGGAAGAAATGGGACTGAAGTATGAAAATAAATCCCTTTCCGTTAATATTGAAGAAGCCCTTTTAAAGGTGCCTCACGTCCATATGGTCGTCGATCATTTCACGATGACTGATGGTATTCTTTCTTTGAAGATCAAAGGCATAGAGGCAGACCTTGATGCTATTCAAGCAGAGTCCAACAAAGATAAGGAAGAAGAAGAAAGACTCCATGCTGAAGAAGAGGCTAAGAAATTGAAAGAATTCAATGAAAAGCTTAAGCTAGTCCAAAAGACTGAAGATTCCTACTCGGGATTCCGAGAAAAGGTGCTTGAGAAAGTGCCATTTAATCGAAGAAACATCGCAGATTATGCTTTCATCTTGCCTGATATTTATGCCTTAGCCTTCAGGCTGCTCAAGGATAAAAGGGTTTCCAAGCGAGACAAGGTACTCATCGGAGTGACCTTCGGATATCCACTGCTTCCTTTTGATCTTCTTCCGGATAAAATCCCCGTCATAGGGAAACTAGATGATCTCTCTCTAATTTTCTTTGGCGTTAATCACATCATGAGAAAGATTCCAGTTCCAATTCTCGTCAAGCATTGGCAGGGAGACCTCAAGATGCTAAAATTAGTTAGGGACAATATCGGGACAATTGCAAACTTTACCCCGGCTAAAACATTGGATCAGGTTTATGGTGTTGTTGATAATTCCTTGGAGAAAAAGAAGAAATCCTATCTTAATGATGAATTTTATCTGATCCCAGATAATGAAGTGAAGTCATTGGATTTGAATCCGATTTTCGAACCTGTGATTACCCCTAAAGTTGAACCTGTCATCACCAAGAACGTTGTGGAAGACTATAAGAAAAAGCCATATGGCGAATAACTTCTATGAATATAAATAAAATAAAAGAAGAAAAATGAAAAAGGAGCATTTATGCTCCTTTTCTAAGGAGAAAAAGTTGGGAAAATATTACGCAGTGATCAATGGACATGCTAAAGAGCCCGTGATTCTAGAAAGCTGGGAAGCATGCAAAAAAGAAGTGACCGGTGCCAAGGACGTCAAATTCAAGTCGTTTGCTACACTGGAAGAAGCTAAGGAATTTATAAGCCTTCATGAAGAACATGGCGTAGCAACGGCTACCGTGAAAAAGAAGAAGAAACCAGAGAAAATGGACTCACCTGTTACCCCTTATGAGCCCCTAGTGAAAACTTCGGATGAAATCACCATCTATGTCGACGGCAGCTACGAGCTCAGTTCGGAACGGTATGCCTATGGTCTGGTTGCAGTTTCTTCGGGTGAAGAAATCTACACGGACAAAAAAGCATTTAAGAGCGAGTTCAGTACGATGAGAAATGTCGCAGGAGAGGTTCTTGGTGCAGTTACAGCGATGAAATATGCCAAAGCGGCAGGATATAAGAAATTGAAGCTTTATTTCGATTATCAGGGAATTGAATCCTGGGCACTCGGTACTTGGAAAAGGAACAACAAGCTGACTCAGGGTTATCATGAATTTTACAAAGAAATCAAGAATGACCTTCAGGTTAAATTTATCAAGGTAAAAGGACACAGCGGAGATGAGTTTAATGATCGTGCAGATGAACTTGCCAAGAGTGCATTTCTCTAAATTTAGTAAATATTTACACTTTCTTTGTTCATAAATTATGAGATTATTTAATTAATAATCAAAATAAAGTGAAATTATGTGAATTTCGGAATTGGTTTGCTTAGAAAAATTTTAGCATGTTTGAATAATTTTACAAAACTGGGGGCTTTCAGTCCCTGGTTTTGCGTAAAATGATGACGACTAATCACATTAAGTGGCTGACATTAAGCTTTTTTCGCAGAGATAAAGTGTATTTTATAAAAAATCGTTAAAAACGTTTTTTATTTAGTAATTTCTAAAGATATTCTAATTCAATTATATGTTATAATAAAAATGTTAATATCGTATGTAGGAGAGAAATTTATGGAAGTATTATCTTTAGGAGAAAAAATCAAAAAACGGCGAAGAGAATTAAATTTAACGCTGAAAGATGTCGCCGGAACCAGAGTAACACCGGGACAAATCAGTCTTGTAGAATCCAGCAAATCAAATCCATCCATGGATCTTTTAGATTATCTTTCGAAAACCCTGGATATCTCTGTAGAGTACTTCATGGAGTCTGAATCCACACAAGCCGAAAAAATCTGCCAATTTCTTAGCAAAATGGCTGAAATCAACATCGAGATTGGAGAATACGACAAGTCAAAAGGCTATTTGGAAAAAGCGAGCAAATATGTCGACAGATATAACTTGATTCTTCCTAAAGCCAAAAATCTTTATATCAATGCTTTATATGAAATTAAGATGAAAAACTATACCAAGGCTTATGATTATCTCTTTCAATGCAACGTGATTTATTCGACAACCAGTTACAAGACTGGTTTCATCGATAATTTCATGCTGGTTGCAAAGACTTTCCTCGATGCAGATTCAATCCCAATAGCCATCAGTTATTTTCACAAGTCTGAATCGCTCTTTACTCAAGGGGTGATCACAGACGAGTATATGCTGGCTAAAGTGTATTTTTATCTTGCAATCGCTTATAAGAAACAAGGGGTAATCGATAAATCGAGAGAATATACTTTCTTAGCCAAAGAAAAATTCGCAATTCTTTCAGATAACCAGGGCTATGCGAAATTTCTGACCAAGGTTGCCGAAAAATATGAATTGGAAGGCAATCTTGAAGAAGCGACAAAGTATTCCACCATGGCTTTGGGCTTGTTTAAATTGAATGAGGAAAGCAGCGAAATCGGGAAAATCGAACTGAATCTGGGTAAACTTTTTGCAGACTTCGATGATTATAATGAGGCTTTGGTCCATTTTAAGAAGGCAGAGGGATTCTATTCCAAAACCCGCGGAAATGACCTTATCGAAGTATATTTATGCATGGCGGATTGTTATGCCCATTTAAATCAAAGGGATGCTTGCTTTGAAACCCTGTCTTACCTGGACCGGATCATTCAGGAAGATGATTTTTTTATCAATATCAAGATGCATCGCTTGAAATCCAAAATCAATAATCTATTCCATAACAGTAAGGAATCACTGAATAATCTGATTCTGGCGCTTAACATCGCAAGGGAGAACCAACTTGCAGAAGAGGAATCTGAGATTTTGATTTTAATGGCAAAGCATTACCAGGACCACGGTAAAAGCGTGGATTCCTTGAGATTCCTTGAGAAATCCATGGAGATCGCAACCCGCAAGGAGGCTGAAAATTAATGGAAATTTTAAGCACAGGTGAAAAAATAAGACGTGCCAGAATTCAGAAAGGCATGACATTAAAGACATTATGCGGGGATGAAATCTCAGTTTCCAAGATGAGTACAATTGAAAATGACAAGATACAGGCAGAAGAATGGATATTGGATCTTGTAGCAGATAGACTTGGAATTAAAAAGGATGATTTGAAGAAAGACATTGTTCAGGAAATCAATGAAGAACTCAAAAGTCTTTCTGAAAAATTATTCTCCAAAACCTATGAAAAAGAAATCAAAAATTTAATCAGTGTTTGTGATTCCAATGGACTAACTATTCAGTCATTTCTTGCCAAAAGACAACTGATTGACCATTATCTTGTAAAATCAAAAGTTGAAGAACTAAATGTGGAAATTGCAAATTTATACAGCGCACTAATCAATATTGTGAGTACCGAAACGTTATTCTTGTATTTCCTAACGATGGGGAAATATCTCTATCACTCCTCGGAATACAAAAATGCCTTGGTTTTCTTTGATAACCTTATGCTTCATTTTGATGTACTGCCTGCTTCAATCACCAAGGAGACAAAGCTAGAAATTCCATTGATGGCAGCCAACTGTCACATTTATTTGGAAGAATATGATGAAGCCAAGAAATATCTCAGCTATATTGATGAACTGCTAAAAACTTCGAAGGACGATAAGGTCAAAGGGTCCATACATCTTTTGTATTACCTCATTTCGTCGTCTAGTGAACTTAGCTATGACTATAAAAAAGTCTCGGATTACTTGGTGAATTATCCTGAAATCCACGCACGGGCAAAATATTTCATCGCCGTAAAATTATTGACGAAGAATGACTTTGAAGGCGCATACAGGGAAATGAGAGAAGCTTCTCAAATTTTCCCGGAAGATAAATATTCCGACAATGTAGAACTTTTGCTTGATGCCATGGAAAGATTCGTCGATGCTGGGCATTTTGAGGAAGCTTCAAAGTATATTGATCTGATCGTCAATTCAGCCATTGAGAATAAAAATCCTGTCACTATGGAAAAAGCCTATTATTATAAAGGACTTTTGCTTTCTGAAAAAGGAAGCTATGACATGGCTGAAACTTATATGAGTGTTTCCTTGGATATGCTGATCAAAAAAGGAAAGTCTTCGAAACTTGCGAAAAGATATCGGGATCTCGGAGATATTTATTACAAGATGGGAAAGAAAGAAGATGCAATAAATTACTATACGACAAGCATCAACATTAAGAATAGCTGCAATTAACAAAAGGTCTTGTCCTTCTAAAGGATAAGACCTTTTGTTATTCACAGGATTTGAAACCTTTCATTGGTTTCCTAAATGTTGCCGGATTTTAAGATGGAGATGAGAAGCCAAAGTCCAAGAAATCCAGCCAGACCAAATCCTAACATCCCGACAATGCTGATGCCATTGATGTTAGGGCCTCCGCCAGAGCGGATGATCAGCGCAGAGGCGATGATGATTGCGGAAACAACCAAAGCAAAAACCACTCGGTTGACCATTTTGTTGAAATCCTTCCAACGATCACTTAAGTTGCTGATATCAACCTTGATTTTTCCACGTCCGCTAATGAAATTATCCAGAATTGTAGAAATGCTTGTGGGTATTCGTAGCGAATCCTTAATCAGGGCATAGCCATTTAGAGCCAGGGTGTCGAGGTTGAACTCTGGTTTGAACTTTACTGCCTGATCTTCCTTAAGATAATCTCTCGAAATTTCCATGATGCTTAAATCAGGAGCCAATTTACTCAGCACCCCTTCCAGGATTAAAAGAGACTTCAGCAGTGTGGTAAATTCCTTCGGGAGTTTCAGGTTGTTTTTCCTTGCCGCATCAAACAGGTCCATAAAAAGCATGGAAACCTGGATGTTTCTGAGGCTGGTTTGCAAATAGTAATGGATGATATATTCAATATCCTCATAAAGCTTATTCTTGTCTACAGGACCTTTTTGCTGGGCCAAACTGAGAACGACATTGACCAGCTGGCTGATATCTTTTCTTACCATGGCATCCAAAAGATCATTGATGGCATTCTTTGACTTGATGGATAAGTATCCCATGATGCCAAAATCGATAAAGTAGATTTTTTGTTTGCTGATGATGAGGTTTCCGGGATGAGGATCACCATGGAAGAATCCTTTATTGAACAGCTGGTAGAGATAACTGAGAATTAGTTTTCTTCCGATATCGTTCGTGTCGTAACCCTCTTTTTCAAGCTCGGACTTTTCTGTAATTTTTATTCCTTCAATTTTTTCCTGGACAACAATCCGTTTGGTTGAAATCTCCCGGTAAACTTCTGGAATACTGATACATCTGATGTCTTGGTTCTCTCGCTTGAACCTTTGCATGGCGTCGACTTCATTTCTAAAATCAAGTTCAATTTTAGTGGTTTCAAGGATTTCTTCCAAGGCTTCAACGGGATCAAGTAAAACATCCCTTAAGGTGTTGGGCGCACGCCTAACAATCCGGATGAGGATTCCAATATCCTCCAGCAGCTGATCTTCAATATCCGGCCGTTGAACCTTGATGATGACCCTCTTTCCATTAATGAGGACGGCATCATGGACTTGCGCCACGGATGCAGAGGCCACAGGATCCGGATCGATTTCCTTGAAGATATCGCTGATGGGTTTCCTGAGATCAGTTTCAATGATTTCCTTCACCGTCTCAAAAGGGAACGGGGGAGCGGAATCTTGGAGCTTAACAAGTTCATTGATGTACTCGATGGGCAGAATATCAGGTCTAGTGGAGAGAATCTGTCCGATTTTAATAAAGGTGGGCCCCAGTTCCTCGAATACCAGCCTCAAGTTCTCGGGATCCTTCTTGATCTTCTCTGATTTCAATTTTGAACGGACGATATGTCCAAAACCATAAGTACCAAGTACTCTTATGATTTGACGAAATCTTTTATTGGACCTTTTACTCTCCTTCCTATCCATCGACTAACCACCCCGTAGGCTCTCTTATTTTGATTCGAGCGCTAAAACTCTTTCCTCTAGCAATTTGATTTTCTCTTCAAGGAGTTCCACTTCTCTTTTTGAAACCAGATTCAGAGATTCGATCATGGCATCAAGGTTTTCTCTTGTTAGCGATTCCGGTTCTTCCTTTCTGTTCTTTTTAATGAGTTCTTCCCGTAATTCTTTTCCTTCTTTCACGCTGATTTTCCCTTTCTCCACAAGTTCATTTAGCGTGCTGTCGATTTTTTCAAGGGAAATGGTTGCAGCACCAACGGTTGCGAGCATCAATTTCTTTAATTCTTCCATATCTGATTCCTCCTTATTTTGATTAAACGAAATATTCTTGTTTTTATATCATATATCAATATAGTTAAGACATTATTAACGACTTATTAATATCTTCAAT
>Ga0209100_1002090_pt1 | contig 12830 bp, 14 predicted proteins | sample lystaG_FD_185480 | JGI IMG/M metagenome (GOLD analysis project Ga0209100, IMG submission 185480) | Glacier valley bacterial and archeal communities from Borup Fiord, Nunavut, Canada, to study Microbial Dark Matter (Phase II) -... | ecosystem: Environmental > Aquatic > Freshwater > Ice > Glacier ...
TCGCTCGAGTGTTGCTGATTCCCAGTCCGCTGCTGCTCATCGACGAACCCTACGCCAACCTCGATAAAGCGGGGCGCGCTCTGGCCCAGGAATTTCTGCTCGAGCTGCGTTCTCAGGGCCGCACGGCACCGCGAGTGAGGGCTGAACTCGATGGTCTTCTTTTCTCGAGGACCCCTCGAGCCTCCCCTCGTAATCTGCGCTATCACGCTTCCAGAACTCGAGTTCCTTCTTTCAATCCGGCTTGTCGCACACCTCTCGAGCCGTCACCGCGTCTCGAGCCGTCACCGGGTCTTTGGGCAACACCGCGTCCCAGTTCGCGCGCAGGTGCTCGGCTAAAACGCTGGCCTGACGGCGCTCGAGCGGCGAGAGCACTCCCTCGAGCGTCACCGCCACCCGCGTGTGCAGCTCCAGGTGCGCCCGAATCTGCTCGGTGATGCCGGGGTCCAGGTGGTTGGTCTCGAGCAGCGATTCACAGAGAATCGAGATGGCCCAGCTCGCCACCCGCCGCACGCTGAGGTCGCGGATGTAGTTGTGGTCGGTCAGGGCCAGCAGGTGCTCCCGGCTCGAGAACGACTTGATGATTTGCAAATCGCCACGCCCCAACATCACCTGGCTGACCTTGCTGACCGCCACCTTGCTGACCTCGAGCGCGTGAGCCACCTCACTCAGTGAAACGGGTTCAACCTTGAGCAGGAGCAGCGCAATCAGGCGACCCTCGAGCTGTGGCTGGCCGAACTGGGCGTAGAGTTCGCCCATGAGTTCCAGAAAGCGCTCCGGTGTGACCGGCACACCCCCGTGCAGGGTCAGCGCGGCGCGACCTCGCTGAATCTCCCGGTTCAGGTGGCGAAGCTCGGCTTGGTCCAGGCGGCGCTGGCTGAGGTCCTCGCAGGTCAGCACCGCCGCCACGAGCTTGCCCTGGCGGTCGTAAATAGGCGCAGCGCTGGTCAGCACCACAGCGCGGCTGCCGTCGGGGCGCTCGATTTCGAGTTCCTCACCGGAGACGCACTTCCCCTCGAGCGCCCGACCCAGCGGGGACGGTCCTTTGTAGCGCTTTCCGCCGGGGCGAAAGGTCGGACGCTCTAGGCGCTCGAGGGCCATGCCAGGGGTGAGTGGGATTCCGTAAATGCGCTCGAGTTGCGGGTTGACCAGGCTGACCCGCCGATTGTCGGCGTCGGCCACCACCACTCCCGGCGGCATCTGGGCCAGCACCGCCTCGAGTCTGGCCCGCTCGAGCGCGAGTTGCTCGAACAGGCGTTCGCGCTCCAGGTTCAGCGCCTCGAGTTGGGCGTTGTCCTGATTGCGCCTGCGTGAGTCCACCTCGGTGGCGGTGCAGACCCAGCCGCTGAGCTGTCCGTCCGGGTCTGAAAGCGTGGTGTGGCGTCCCAGAAACCAGCGGTACACCCCGTCAAAGCGGCGCAGGCGGTACTCCAGCTCGAGGGGCTGTGACGCGTGAGGTTGTGGCTCGCTATGCTCCCAATCCCAGATGGGGTCTGCACGAGCGGGGTCGGGCTTCTTGCGGTCATAGGGATGAATGGCCTCGAGCCAGCCGAGATTTTGAGCCTGCTGCAAACTCAACCCGGTGTACTCGAGCCAGCGGGCGTTGAGCTGATGCGCCCCTCCGTGCGCGTCGGTCATCACGACCAGATGCGGAAGGGCCTCGAGCAGCGCAGAAAAGGTGGGGGAACCCGTCCCCAAAGCTTTCCGGCTGGTTTTTGGCGTCTTCATGGCGTCCCACTCTCGAGCCTAGCAAGCCTTGCTGATGCCTGCCCACGGCTTAGCGGTGAGCAAGCTCAAGCTGTCTGGGAGCAGTTTGATACGGAAGGCCAAGCTAGGCATGCTCGAGCGGTCCCCGCGCTATACTGACCCCCACATGTCCAGACGGCGAAGCGTGCTCATGTGGGGCGGTGGACTCGCTGCCCTGGCGGTGTTCGTCATCAACTCGCCCGCCGCGTAGCGCCTGCTTTACCCTCGAGCCAACCTCAGAGCCAGGGCGCTGCCCAAAGTGCCGCCCTACCGCGCCGGTCAGCGCGTGCTGGTTGTGGCCCCTCACCCCGACGACGAAAGTCTGAGCTGCGCCGGTTCGGTGCTGCGCGCCCTCCAGGTCGGAGCCGAGGTATTTGTGGTGTGGATGACCTGCGGCGACGGCTTTGAATTCGACGCCATTCTCGAGGAACGCACCCTCCACCCAGACCGCAGGGCCTTTGAAGCGCTGGGCCGGTGCCGCATGGAGGAAGCCCGAGAAGCTGCCGGACTGTTGGGGGTAGCTCCAAGCCATCAAATCTTTCTGGGCTACCCGGACGGCGGCCTGCAACACCTGTGGCTCGAGCATTACAGCGTGCCCTTTGAATCGCGCTACACCTGTAATCAGAGCGTGCCCTACCCGCAGGTGCTGAGTCCCGGCGCACTTTACACCGGGCGTGACCTGGACCGCGACCTCGAGCGGCTGCTGGACACGGTGATGCCGGACTTGGTGCTGGTCCCTTCACCCCTGGACCTGCACCCCGACCACCGGGCCACGGCGCGCTTTTTCATCAGGGCCATGTCGCGGCGCAATCAAAAGGACCGACTGCGCTTCTGGATTGTTCATGGTGGCCTCGAGTATCCCCTGCCCAAAGGGCTGCGTATCGGAATGCCCCTTTTAACCGCGCCCACCGGGCGGGGTCTGGCCTGGGAGCGGCTCGAGCTGAGCGGAACTGAAATCGAGCAAAAGGCGCGGGCGGTCAGGGCGCACCGCAGCCAGATGGAGGTTCTGGGCCACTTTATGCTGGCCTTCGTGCGCCAGAACGAGCTGCTCACCCGCGAGGATGGAACGCCCGCAAGCCCAAATCCGGCACCGTTCACAGACTCAAGCCCATCGCCACCCGCGTGACCGAACGGCCCAGCCACGGTTGCCACAGGTCGGATTCTCGCTGCGCCAGGACCGTGAAGCCGCGCTTTTTATACAGCGCCAACGCCGAGCGATTCTCGAGCGTGGTGGAAAGCTGCACCCCGCGCACCCCGCCCAGTCGCAACACGCCCAGATAGCTGTCCAGCAGCCGACCTCCCAGCCCCAGGCCCCGCGCCTGGGGCAACAAGTTGAGGTGCAGGTGGGCCGGATACGCGCCCCCGTCCAGATGCGGTCCGGGGTAGAGCGCTGCTCAAGCCAGGTAGGCCACACACCCACGCCACCGGGGGTAGCGTCCGCTGGTGAGCTTGCCCAGCACCCGCACCCCTTCCCTCGAGAGTGCCTGCTGGTACTGGGCCGGGTTGGTCATGCCCACGATGTATCCCAGCACTTCCGCGCGGCCCTCGAGCGGGTTTTGAACCGCCACCAGACCCAGAGTTTCGCGCTCGAGTCCGGTTTTCTGGAGGTAGGGTCCTACCCACAAATCCCCGAACAGGGCGCAGTCCGGGAAAAAAGTCTGGGCCAGGTCGCCAAAATAACCCGTCTGGTAAGCGATGTTGGCCACCTGAGCGAAGTCGAGGGTACGCAGGGGACGCAGGCGTAAAGAAGACATGGCTTCAGGGTATACCGATAAACAGCGCCATTTTCGCCATGGCGTGGCCTGAAAGGTGCTCGAGTCCTCCAGTTGAGCGGAGGACTCGAGCACCTTTCAGGCCCGGGTCGCTGAACTTCAAACCGTAGAAGTTCCTTTACAGGTGCCTCCACACAGGATTTTCTGTGAAACCCCTGAACATCTGCAAGTCATGTGTATCACCACAGTTTCCATCCCGGTACCAGATTGGGGTGGTTGAAAATCTCGAGCAGGGTGGGCAAATATACCGCCAGCACCAGCGCCGCCGCAATCCAGAACAGCAACCCCACGTCGTCAATAAACTTTTGTATGCCCACGGGTTTGGCGCTCGAGAGGATTTCGGAAAAGGGAATAGCGGGCGCGGTCTCGAGGTTGCGCTCTTTGCCCCACAAGGTTCGGGCCAGCACCAGGTAGTACAGCACCGCAGAAACTAATAAAATCATCCCGCTGATTCCGGTGAGGGCCATCGGAATCCTGGCCCCATCGGCGTAAACCTCGGCAGGCAGGCTCGAGATATGGGCGCGGCGTGGGATGCCCAGCAGTCCCTCCCAGTGCATCCCCACCGCAAAGACCATCATGCCCACAAACCAGGTCCACACCGACCACAAGGCCAGCCGTGGGTTCCACAACGGTTTTCCGGTGAGGTGCGGCAACAACCAGAAGCTGATGCCGAAAAACGATAAGGTGGTGGCGGTTCCCACCGTGATGTGAAAGTGTCCGGGAATCCAGGCGGTGTTGTGCACCAGGTGGTTGAGGTCGAAGCTGGCGTTCACGATGCCGCCTGCGCCGCCGAAAATAAAGCTGACCATCGCCAGCACCTGGGCGGTGAAACTGGGGTTTTTCCAGGGCAAGACTTTGACCCAGCCCACCAAGCCTTTTCCCCCCTGGCCTCGAGCCGCGTTTTCCAGGCTGGCGGCCACGCTGAAGGCGGTAATCATGCTGGGCAGCGCCACCGCGAAGGTCAGGCTCATCTGAATGAGTTTCCAAAAGGTGCTGATGCCGGGGTCGGTGTACTGGTGGTGCAGGCCCACCGGGACACTGACCAGCAGAAACAGCGCGAAAGAAATTCGGGTCAGAGGTTCGGAAAGCATTTTGCCGCCCGCTTGTTTGGGAATAAAGGCGTACCAGGACACGTAAGCCGGCAGCAACCAAAAGTACACGATGGGGTGTCCGGTCCACCAGAACAGGGTACGGGTGAGTAGTGGGTCTATCCCCGAGGTCCAGCCCAGCGACCAGGGAATCAGGAACACCACCGTTTCAACCACGATGCCCGCCGACCCTAGAATCCACATGCACCAGGTTGCCACGCACATGTAGGTCACGATGGGCGTGAGCTGCCCTTTGTGCTTGTCGCGCCATCCGGCCCACATCCACAGGGTTTGTAGCGCCACCAGTAAGCTCGAGACTATGAGCAGCGCCGCCCCGATGTAGAACAGCGGACTGCCCTGAAGCGGGGCATAAAAGGTGTACAGCACGCTCGAGGTGTTGGTCAAAATGGCGATGGCCGCCAGGGTCACGCCAAAGTTCATCAGCCAGTAGGTAAACCAGGCAAAGCCCAGGTGAGGGCGCAGCTTGAGTTCTCTCGAGGGCAGGTAAATCAGCAGCCCACTGATGAAGTAGGTGGTAAAAACTAGCGCGTTGAGCACCCCGTGCAGGCTGAGTCCCTGATAGTAGGATTTGAGAAAGGGAAAGTAGCCGTAGACATCGATTCCGGCGTAGTTGAGCGCCTGGAGCGGCCCGATGAGCACCCCGACGAGCAGGAAAATCAGACCCGTCACCAGGTAGTACAGCGCCAGTTTGCGCTCGGGGTTGGTGGCGTAAGCGTTCTGGTAGGGGGGCGTAAAGGTACTAACCGCCATGCGAGGACCTCTTCGGAACGGACGACCTTTCACCTATGAATGAGGGCAAGGCTCGAGCCACCAGGGGGAAGGTTTTACGCTCGAGCGGATTCACGCGACCACCTTTCTGGCTCGCACGATAATTTTGGCCATCATGATGTGGTGGCCAAGTCCGCAATATTCGTTGCACACCACCAGATAAACACCGGGTTTATCGAAGGTATAGGTCGTGGTGGCCACTTCACCGGGAATGACCTCTATGTTGACCGGAGTGTTCAGAATCTGAAGTCCATGAATCACATCCTTGCTGGTCACGCTCAACTGAAGCGAGTCTCCGGCCTCGAGTTGGATTTCGTTGGGGGTGAACATGAACGCCTGCGCGGTGGCGTACAGCTCAAAGGTTTTGAAGCCCAAGCGCTTGAGTTGAGGTTTGCCAAAGGGGGTAGTGGCCAGTTTGCTCAGGTCCACATGCTGGGAGGTTTGGGACCGCACCACCGGAAAAACCGAGTTGAGCACGTTAAAGGCAGATGCGGCACACATCAGCAGCAACATCACCACCGCCAGCGAAATCCAGAGTTTTTCAAAACGCTCTACCGTGTGTAAATTCACATCAGCTCCTCAAAACCATCAGGGTAAAAACCAGTCCCCACATGCCGAGAATGGCGACCATCAACACGCCAATGACCACCAGGGTTCCTGAGGGAGACCCATCTGGCGTTGACTCCTGGCTCGAGGTCGCGGCCTGGGAAGCCACCTGCGACGATGGGGACGATTGGGATGGACTGGGGGGTGGGGTTTCGGACATCTTTTTCCTCCTGCCGCCTGGGCGGTGAGGGCAGACTAAGGACCCGGCGTTACGCCAGCATTACGAATACTCGAGCCACTTTCCCACACACTCGCAACCCTGTGATAAAGGCCAGCTATGACCCCCGAGAAATCCGAGTAATCCGAGAAATTGGGATGGGAGAAACTGTGCGAGTTTGCGTATACCCAGGCCCTCATACGGTGTGCGTCACCCCGTATATCCCTCGCTCAAAGGTACGGCTGACGGACGAAAAACATGAACGGAATTTTGACCGTCTTTGACTCGGGTTCGCAGCAGGGGGGGCCTCGAGCAGGGGTAAACCCCTTGAGAGGTCCACATGGAACAAAGGGTCAGCGGTAATTTCAGCTCAAATGTATGTAGGTAAACAGCGTCCTCGAGTTTGGTCCCAGGAAACCCCTGTAATGCGCCGGTAACGCTCGTGCATCAGGCTGTGGGTGTGGACCTGATCGCGCCTGATCGCGCTCGAGCCATCTCGCACCCCGCTGATTTCGGACCTAGTTGCGAAATTAACATCCTTGAGAAAAGTCTCGAGGACAAGGAGAAAGACATGACCACCACAACCCAAGAATTCACACTGCGCGGAGAAGCCGTATTGGCCAAGCTCAAAGAACTTGTTCACGAAGGTAATATTCGCCGCATCACCCTGCAAAACGAGGAGGGGCACACCCTCATCGAGATTCCCCTGACCCTCGGGGTGGTGGGTGCGCTGCTGATACCGGTCTGGGCCGCTGTGGGCGCGATTGCTGCGCTGGCGGCCAACCTGACTGTCAAAGTCGAGCGAACAGACGCCCACACGCCCGCCAAACTGGACCCGCCCGCTGTGGGTACGCCCATCTCGGAGTAGCCCATCCCGAAATAACATTTCGGGATACCCTCGGGCGCACGGGGTAACTCCCACGGACACTCGAGTGTGCTTTTGCCCTGCTCGAGTGTTCTCGTGTCTAAAGACCCTCGCCATGAACGTCCGTGCTCGAGGGCAAAGGAGTTCATATCATGGAAACCTGTCCCATTCTGGTCGCCTACGCCACCCGCGAAGGCAGCACCCGTGAGGTGGCCCAGTCCATCGGTCAAAGTCTCAGCGAACACGGCGCGAAAGTCGAGGTGCGTGCTATCAAGGACATCACCGACCTGACACCTTACCGGGCCGTCATTCTGGGCAGCGCCATTCGTGTCGGGAAGTGGCTGCCCGAGGCGGTCAAGTTTGTCGAGCAGCACAAAGGCGACCTCGAGCGTAAACCGCTGGTGTACTTCCTGGTGTGCGCCACCCTGCGCGAGGACACGCCCGCGCACCACCGGGAGGTGCTGGCCTACCTGGACCCGGTGAGGAAGCTGGTCGAACCGCTCGAGACAGGGCTTTTTGCCGGCAAACTCGATGCGGACCACTTACCCTTCCTCGAACGGATGATGGTCAAGGTGATGCACGCCCCACAGGGTGACTGGCGCGACTGGACCTCTATTCATGCCTGGGCAGACGGGGTAGCGGACCGACTCGAGCCGAAAGGGGAAGTGGTTTGAAATGAGCCGCTCGAGCGAAAAGCAGCCCTTCGTGGAGTCCGGTCCGCCGAACCTCAGTGAGCGGTTTCCTATGAAGCAAGCCCCACTGGCTGAACGCCACCCGTTTGCGTATGTGACCCTCCTAGAATTTGCCGTGATTGCGGTGTATCTCGTGGTCGGGACCATCGCTCACTTTGCCCGCCTGTCCGACCAGGGCGTTACCGCCATCGCCAATATTGCCCTGAGCGCGCTGGCCGCCGGGCTGCTGACTTGCGCTGGGCTGGTGGCGGAGGGTGGGCTTCAAACGGGCGCTCAGACCGCGTGACCTGCTTTTGTGTCTTCCCCTGCTCCTGCCGGTACTCCTCAATCTCTTCGTGGGCCTGGAGTTCGGGAGTTTGCTGCTGACCCTGGAACTGCTGCTGATTGCCTTGCTGGTCGGCTTCTCGGAGGAAACCATCTACCGGGGCCTGATGCTGGATGCCCTGAAGGCAAGGGGACCCTGGACGGCGGCCATCGTCACCTCGGTGCTGTTCGGACTGTCCCACTCGCTGAACCTGCTGTCGGGAAAAAGCGGCGCAGAAATTCTGATTCAGGTCTGTTACGCCCTGGCTGTCGGCTTCAGTCTCGCCGCCGTGGTGCTCAAGACCGGATTAATCTGGCCGCTGGTTCTGGTTCATACACTGATTGACTTCTCCGGCTTTCTCGGCAAGACGGAGCTTTCACCCGTCTGGAACGCTGTTGCTGGCATCGGAGTCACCTTCGGTTTTGGGTCTTACGGCCTTTACCTGATGCTGCAAGGGAAGCGAGCGACGCTGGTCCAGGTGCCCAGGTGACGAGCGCGCACCCGAAGGACTTTTATGAATGCTACACAAGCCCACCCAGTGGCCCAGGGAAGCGGCTCGGACTCGAGCGGAACGGTCCGGCCAGGAGAAATGAGCACCGTCTGCTCGAGGGAGAGCCGGTACGGCATCCCTCAAAGGAGGACGTATGGAACGTAAAGACGCACGTTGGATACTCGGCGCGGGGCTGCTGGCCCTCGGCACGCTGGGTCTGCTCGGAAATTTTGGCCTTTTACAAACCCTTTCCACACTCGTCTGGGCCGCCTTATTCGCCCTCCTGGGCCTGGGTTTCCTGGCTTGGTCCAGGCGGAACGCTTCGAGCTGGTGGGCGCTCATTCCCGGTGCAAGCTTATTAGGTCTGGGCCTGACCACCTTCATCGGGGGCGACTGGGGTGGAACGGTCTTTCTGGCGTCCATCGGCCTGGGGTTTCTGGTGGTGTACGCCACCCACCGCGCCCGCTGGTGGGCCATCATCCCTGCCGGAGCACTGCTTTCACTGGCCCTGGTGACACGAGTGGGTGATGATTTGGGCGGCACGGTGCTGTTCCTCGGTCTGGCCGCAACCTTTGCTGCTGTTTGGCTCGAGGCTCACCGCTGGGCGCTCTACCCCGCGCTGGCTTGCCTGGGAGTGGCGGCTCTCACGACCAACGTTTTCACGAGCTTATGGAACGTCGTCTGGCCGCTGGCGCTGATTTTGGTGGGACTCTACTGGCTCTGGAACAACCAGGGTCGTGGACGGGAACACTGACCGCGAGCTGCTCTCGAGTTCCGTGCTTGTGCTGGCTTTCCCCACAGGAAGACCTGTGAAACGCAGAAACGCACGCCGGATGGAAGACCCGAAACAAATGTCTCCAAAAGATGGACACAGGGGAAACTATGAACAGCGTTTTGATTACAGGGGCAACGGGGAATGTGGGCAGCGAAGTGGTCAAAGCCTTGCGGGAGAAAGCGGTCAAAATTCGGGTGGCGGTCCTGGACCCGGCCCAGCCGGAGCCTCGTCTGGACCCGGACCTCGAGCGTGTCCGCTTCGTCTTCGGCGAGGAAGCCAGCTACCTTCCCGCTTTTCAAGGAATCGATGCCGTCTTCCTGCTGCGGCCTCCCCAGATCAGCGACGCCAAACACCTGATTAACCCAGCCATAGACGCGATGGCGGCGGCAGGGGTGCGGGCTGTCACCTTCCTGTCGGTTCAGGGAGCGCAGAGCAATCCCCTGGTGCCGCACCACGCCATCGAGAAGCACCTCGAGCAATCTAACCTGGAATACACCTTCCTGCGCTCGGCGTTTTTCATGCAAAACCTCAGCACCACCCATCGCGACGATATCCGGCTGCACGACGACATCATGGTGCCAGCGGGCAGCGGCAGGACCGCTTTCGTGGACGTGCGCGACCTGGCGGCGGTGGCGGCCCTCACCCTGACCAGGGCGGGACACGCGCGGTGTGCCTATGAGCTGACCAGCGACGAAGCCCTCACCTACGACGAGGTGGCCCTCATCCTGAGCGAGGTGCTGGGCCGGAACATCCGCTACCCGCACCCGAACGTCATCCAGTTCTGGGAGCGGATGCACGAAAGACATCTGTCGGTCGGTTTCGTGCTGATCATGACCGCGCTTTACGCGGTGGCGGCCCTGGGCAAGGCCGGACACCTGACCGGGGACACCCGGCGGTTGCTGGGCCGTGCGCCCACCTCCTTTCGCCAGTTCGCGCAGGACTATCAGCAGGTGTGGGCCAGCGTTCCGGTGGGCGTTTGACTCGAGTCTTGGTTCCTGCCAACCCAGGAGAAATGAGCGCCGTCTGCTCGAGTAGGAGTTACCATGCAAACCTCATTGAAACCGCTCTCGAGCCTGCGCCTTCTCTCCGCCCTGCTTTGGATTCTGGGACTGGGGGCCACCTTTGGCGGGGCGGTGCTCGCGCTCGACCCGTCGGGCGGAATCCTCGGGATGCCGCTTTCGATTCTGCGATACTCGCTGTTTGGTGATTTCCTGATTCCGGGTCTGATTCTTCTCGCCGTGTTCGGCGTCGGTTCTTACGCCACGCTGTGGGCGGTATGGCAGCGCCCCGCGTGGCCTTTTGGGTCGGCGCTGACCCACTTTACCGGTGAGCACTGGTCTTGGAGCGCGGTGCTGGCGCTCGGTGTGGGTCAGTTGGTGTGGATTGTCACCGAGGTGCTGATGCTGCGCGGGGTGAGCTGGCTGCACTTCCTGTTCGGGGGAATTAGGAATCGCTATCGGGTGGGTCGCGCTCGAGCCGCGTTTCAGAGCGTATCTGGCCCTGAAAACCCCAGCGGTCTCGAGAGGGCAGGCATGAACTCGAATTCTACGGATGAACGCACGACCCAGGGCGCACAGGTTCACCCCTCACCAGCTCACCCTCACCAGAAAAAGCTCCCCAAAAAGGTACGCTCACCCACACCCTAAAAACCTTGACCCTCGAGAACCCTGTGCTGCTGCTGGCGCTTATGGGGTTGATAGCGGGTGCGGTCCTGCGCTTCTGGGCCGGGCTTCCTGGCCCTGGCAATCTGGTGTGGCTGGCTACCCTCATTGTGGGCGGCGCGCCGGTGGTGTACCGCACGGTGCGAGGGATGCTGCGCGGCAACTTCGCCTCCGACGTGGTGGCCATGCTGGCCATCGTCGTGGCGGTGGTCATGGGTCAGTCGTTTGCCGGACTGGTCATCGTCATCATGCAGTCGGGCGGTGAGGCGCTCGAGAAGTACAGCCTGCGCCGCGCTTCGTCTTCGCTCGAGGGACTGCTGGCCCGCGCGCCGCACCTGGCCCAGCGTAGGGCGGCCTCGGGCCTCGAGAGTGTGAGCGTTGAAGAAATCCGGGTCGGTGACACCCTGCTGGTGCGGCCCGGAGACCTGATTCCGGTGGATGGCGAACTTCTCTCGGCCCAGGCAGAAATAGACGAAGCCGCCCTGACCGGCGAGGCACTCTCCGCGCCCAAGCTGCGGGGCGCGGCGCTGCTCAGCGGCAGCGTGAATGTGGGCGACGCCTTCGAGCTGCGGGCCACCCACCTGAGCCGGGACAGCAAATACTCGCAAATCGTGGCGCTGGTGCAAAAAGCTCAGGGCGAAAAACCTCCGCTTCAGCGCCTGGCCGACCGTTACGCGGTGTGGTTCACCCCAGTCACGCTGCTCACGGCGGGCCTGGGCTGGCTGATTACCGGTCAAGCCGAGACGGTGCTGGCGGTGCTGGTGGTCGCCACGCCCTGCCCACTGATTCTGGCGGTTCCGGTGGCGGTCATCAGCGGCATCAACCGTGCTGCGAGCTTCGGCATCATCGTCAAGGGGGGCACCGCCATCGAGCAGATTGGTCGGGCGCAGGCGATGGTCTTCGACAAGACCGGCACGCTGACCTACGGTTCGCCTACTGTCGAGCGGGTGCTGTCGAGTGGGCAGATGGAGGGGGACGAGTTGTTGCGGCTGGCCGGAAGTGCCGAGCAGCTCTCCTCGCACCCACTGGCTCAGGCGCTGACCCAGGCGGCCCTGCTGGCCCAGGTGGACCAGACATTACCACTGCCTCTGGACGTTCTCGAGCGGGTGGGCGGCGGGGTGCAGGCGCAGGTCGAGGGACGGGCGGTGGCCGTCGGCTCCCCGGCGTTCCTCGAGGGGGTCACAGGCCGTCCGGTTCCCGAGGGTTCGCTTCAGCATTCTGACCTGGCGAGCTACGTGGCGGTGGACGGCAGTTACGCCGGGGTCATCACCTTCTTTGATAAGCTGCGCCCTGGAGTGCCTGAACTGATGACGCGCCTGAAGCGGCTGGGGGTGAAGCGCACGGTCATGCTGACCGGAGACCGGTTTGAGCACGCCAGGGAAATCTCGAGACAGGCGGGTCTGGACGCTTTTGAAGCCGGACTGCTGCCAGAAGGGAAAGTAGAGGCCATCCGCAAACTCGAGGCTCAGTACACCAGCGTGGTCATGGTGGGCGACGGCATCAACGACGCGCCCGCGCTGGCCACCGCGACGGTGGGCGTGGCGATGGGCGCACACGGCACCGGCATCTCTGCCGAGGCCGCTGACATCGTGCTTCTGGTTGACGACGTGAGCAAGGTGGCCGACGCCGTGGAGGTGGGGCAGCGGATGCTCAGGATTGCCCGCCAGAGCATCTTCGTGGGCCTGGGTTTGAGCTTTGCCCTGATGGCCTTCGCGGCCTTTGGGCTGATTCCGCCGGTGGTAGGCGCACTGGCGCAGGAAGGAATTGACGTGCTGGTGATTCTCAACGCCCTGCGTGCGCGCGCCAGGTGAAGGCATGACTGACGGTTTCTATCCTGACGCAATGCGAGGTCGCGGGACACTCGAGCGTCCTATTCAATCTATCCACC
>Ga0209100_1002092_pt1 | contig 12814 bp, 10 predicted proteins | sample lystaG_FD_185480 | JGI IMG/M metagenome (GOLD analysis project Ga0209100, IMG submission 185480) | Glacier valley bacterial and archeal communities from Borup Fiord, Nunavut, Canada, to study Microbial Dark Matter (Phase II) -... | ecosystem: Environmental > Aquatic > Freshwater > Ice > Glacier ...
GCATGTTGGCCTTGGCCGACTCCCACACGCCGCCGATGTCTTCGGTGCGTGACGGCTTGTAGTCGAAGTGACGAGGGCCGGTGTAGGCGGGCTTGCCGTCGGGGCCGTCGCTCTCGAGCAGGTCGACGAGCGAGAACGCGTTGTACAGGTCGCCGTGACCAAAGACCATGTCCTGGTCGTACTTGATGCCACGCTGACCGTTGAGGTCGATGTGGAACAGCTTGCCGTGGTCAAGCGCCTGAGCGATGCCCGCTGTGAAGTTCAGTCCCGCCATCTGCTCGTGGCCAACCTCGGGGTTGAGGCCCACCATCTCGGGGTGGTCGAGCGTGTTGATGAACGCCATCGCGTGACCAACGGTCGGCAGCAGGATGTCGCCACGGGGCTCGTTCGGCTTGGGCTCGATCGCAAACTTGATGTCGTAGCCCTTGTCGATCACGTACTCACCGAGCAGGTTTGCCGCCTCGCGGTAACGCTGCAGCGCCACGCGAGTGTCCTTCGAGAAGTCATACTCGGCGCCTTCACGGCCGCCCCACATGACAAAGGTCTTGGCGCCGAGCTCGGCAGCCAGGTCCAGGTTCCTGAGGATCTTGCGCAGCGTGAAGCGACGCACGTCGCGGTCGTTCGAGGTGACTCCACCGTCCTTGAAGACGGGGTGCGAGAACGTGTTGGTCGTGATCATCGGGATGACCATGCCCGTCTCGTCGCACGCCTTCTTGAGGGCGTCGATCGCTGCGCGGCGGTCAGAGTCCGAGCAACCGAAGGGGAACAGGTCGTCGTCGTGGAAGGTCATTCCGTAGGCGCCGAACTCGGAAAGCTGGTGAATTGCCGTGACGGCACTCACCGGACCACGGGTCGCAGAACCGAAAGGGTCCTGCGCGTTCCAGCCGATGGTCCAAAGTCCAAAGGTGAATTTGTCTTCAGGTGTAGGCGTGAGGGTAGAGGCCATGAGGATCACTCCGATCTTCGTCGATCAATAGTTGTGATTGCAAACATAATCGCCTTAGCGGCAGATGTCAACGGCGTGAAGACGTCAAGTGTGTGAACCGGGTCACATTGGAGCCCCTCTCCAAAAATCAGCATAGTCACGATCGTGTAACACCTACCCGTCTGAGGTTTGCACTGCCCCTTCTCGCGGCTATATGTTTGCGGGGTCAACTTAGTGTGACAACCAACGATGCAGAGCCTGACAAAGGAGTGAGGCATGGAGAACGTCCGATCGCGAGCAGCAGTACGAAGGCTCGCGACTGCGGATTCTCGTGCTGAGTCCCCCACGCGCACGCCAGCATCACGTTCACTTCCCGGGATCTGTTTCGCATTGCCGCGGACAAGCCGGGATTGCTTAACCGCACAGTGCCTCACGGCACACTAGGAAGGGAATTCTGCGCATGAAGAGAATGAACAAGCTCGCGCTTGTCGCGGGAATCGGTGTTATGTCACTGACGCTCGCAGCATGTTCGTCCGGTGACACCACCGAGACGACGACCACCCCCGCAGCTGGCGGCGAGACGATGGCCCCCGCTGTTGACTGCAACGTCGGCATCGCAATGCCCACGCGCTCGCTCGAGCGTTGGATCAACGACGGCGAGGGCCTCCAGGCCCTTCTCGAGGCAGACGGCTGCACCGTCGACCTCCAGTACGCCGACAACAAGGTCGACCAGCAGATCTCGCAGCTCCAGAACATGATCGCCAACGGATCGACCATCCTTGTTGTCGCCTCGATCGACGGCGTCGCACTCGGACCGGTTCTCGAGACCGCTGGTAACGCTGGCGCGACGGTCATTGCTTATGACCGCCTGATCCTCGGTTCGGCGAACGTTGACTACTACGCCACCTTCGACAACTACTCCGTGGGCACGCTCCAGGGCAAGTTCATCGAAGAGCAGCTCGGCCTCGCCGACGGTGCTGGCCCGTTCAACCTTGAGGCCTTCGCCGGTAGCCCCGACGACAACAACGCCGGATTCTTCTTCGGCGGTGCATGGGACGTCCTCCTTCCCTACGTGGAGAGCGGACAGCTCGTCAACCCCTCGGGAACTGCTCCCAAGTCAAACGCTGAATGGCAGTCCATCGGCATCCTCGGATGGGGTTCCGACGACGCTCAGGCTGAGATGGACAACCGTCTGAGCTCGTTCTACGCAGGTGGCGAGAAGGTCGACGTCGTTCTGTCGCCCAACGACTCGCTTGCACAGGGCATCTCGCAGTCGCTCCAGCTCGCGGGTTACACCGCAGCTGACTTCCCGCTCCTCACGGGTCAGGATGGCGACAAGACGTCGGTCGTCAACATCCTCGCGGGTGTGCAGTCGATGACGGTCTGGAAGGACACCCGCGTTCTTGGCGAGCGGGTTGCAATGATGATCGAGTCGATCGTCGCCGGTGAGACCCCCGAGGTCAACGACACCACGACGTACGACAACGAGGTGAAGGTCGTTCCCTCGTACCTCATCACGCCCGAGGTCGTCATCAAGGACACCGTTCAGTCCAAGCTGATCGACTCCGGCTTCCTCAAGGCCTCTGACGTAGGTCTGTAGTCCTCAGACTCTGGTCTGAAGCTCATCAATGATGCGGTGGTGGCCGTCGGCAACGGCGGCCACCACCGTCTCCTACGACAGGATGGAACACTGTGTCTGATGTGATCTTGAGGATGAAGGACATCGTCAAGGAGTTTTCGGGCGTTCGCGCCCTCGACGGCGTCTCGCTCGACGTCACCCGCGGCGAAGTCCACGGTATCTGCGGCGAAAATGGCGCGGGTAAGTCAACCCTGATGAAGGTGCTTTCGGGGGTCTACCCCCACGGCCACTTCGATGGCGAAATCGAATTCGATGGCAAGCCCGCCACCTTCGGGTCGATTAACGATTCCGAGGCTTCGGGCATCGTCATCATCCACCAGGAGCTCGCCCTCTCCCCCTACCTGTCGATCGCCGAGAATATCTTCCTCGGCAACGAGCGTGCTACGCGCGGAATCGTCGACTGGCACGAGACCAATCTGCAGGCCAAGACGCTTCTCGACCGCGTCGGTCTCAAGGACAAGGTCACGACTCCCGTCCTCCAGCTAGGTGTCGGCAAGCAACAGCTCGTCGAGATCGCGAAGGCGCTGTCGAAGGACGTCAAACTTCTCATTCTTGACGAGCCCACCGCTGCGCTCAATGACGAGGATTCCGCCCACCTGCTCAACCTCATCAGGGGTCTGCGCGATGAGGGCATCACGTCCATCATCATTTCGCACAAGCTTGCCGAGATCAGGGCGATCTCTGACAGGATCACGGTCATCCGCGACGGTCACACCGTCGACGACTTCACGATGAAGGACAAGGACAACTCCGAGTCCCGACTCATCAAGTCCATGGTGGGTCGCCCGCTCGACAACCTCTTCCCCCCGCGTACCAAAAACATCGGCGAAGAGATCTTCCGTGTCGAGAACTGGAATGCATACCACCCAGTCGACACTGGCCGCAAGGTAGTCAACGACGCCTCCTTCTTTGTGCGTGCGGGTGAGATCGTCGGCTTCGCTGGCCTCATGGGCGCGGGTCGCACTGAACTGGCCATGAGCATCTTCGGGCGCCAGTACGGGACCAAGATCACCGGCACCTTGTACCGCAATGGCGAGAAGATCCAGGCGCGCACCGTGCAAGAGGCCATCTCGAATGGCCTCGCGTACGTGACCGAGGACCGCAAACGCTACGGGCTCAACCTCATCACCTCGATTGCGGCAAACGTCACTGGAGCAAATCTCAACGACGTCTCCTCAATGGGCGTCATCGACCTGCACAAAGAGGTCGAGGTCGCGGAAGAGTACAGGACCGCCCTCAACATCAAGACCGATGCGGTCACCCGATTTGTGGGCACCCTCTCTGGAGGCAACCAGCAGAAGGTGGTCCTCGCCAAGTGGCTCAACACAACGCCCGACGTGCTCATCCTCGATGAGCCCACGCGTGGTGTCGACGTGGGAGCCAAGTACGAGATCTACGGCATCATCAACGACCTCGCCGCACAGGGCAAGGCCATCGTGGTGATCTCGTCCGAACTTCCCGAACTGCTGGGCCTGAGCGATCGTATCTACACGATCTCCGAGGGACGCATTACGGGTGACGTGCCTCGCGAAGAGGCCACACAGGAGCAACTCATGAAACTTATGACAGTGGGAGAGAACTAGAGATGTCCGAGGCACCGACCTTGACCGAGACGCCAAAGAAGCGTCAAACGCTCAACATCAACGCGCGCGACTACGCCCTCCTGGGCGCGCTCATCGCGATTATCGGGTTCTTCCAGTGGTCCACGGGCGGCAAGCTGCTCTTGCCCGCGAACGTGAATAACCTCATTAGCCAGAACGCATACGTCGTGATCCTGGCCATCGGCATGGTCATGGTGATCATCGCCGGACACATCGACCTGTCAGTCGGCTCGCTCGTCGCCATGATCGGCGCCGTGGCAGCGATCGCCATGAAGACGTGGGACCAGCCAGTCTGGGTCGCGATCCTGTTGGCGCTCGCCTTGGGCGCGGCCGTGGGTGCGTGGCAGGGCTTCTGGGTAGCGTTCGTGAGAGTCCCTGCGTTCATTGTGACGCTATCGGGCATGCTGGTCTTCCGCGGTCTCGCGATCGTGTTCTTGACCGGCGGCACCATCGGCGGTCTCCCGAACAGCTACGTGTCGATTGGCGCCCGCTGGGTTCCTGCCTGGATGGGCAAGGCCAACGAGCTTGACGTGCTGACGCTCGTCATCGGGGTCGTTGCCGTGGTCGGCTACGTGGTGAGCCAGCTCGCCGCGCACAACAAGCTCAAGTCCAGGGGCCTTCTGGCCGAGTCTGCACCGGTCTTCTACACGAAGACTGCACTTGTCGTTGCGGCGATCATGTACTTCTCCTACCTGCTGGCCCAGCACAACGGCACCCCGTACGTGCTGATCCTGCTCGGGGTGCTCGTGCTGGCTTACACGTTCGTGCTCAACCGCACCGTGTTCGGTCGCCACATTTACGCCATGGGTGGCAACCGTTTCGCCGCCATGATGTCGGGCGTGAAGACCAAGTGGGTCGACTTCTTCATCTTCGTGAACATCGGCACGCTTGCTGCCGTCGCCGCGATCGTAACGACCGCCCGCGCCGGCTCTGCAGTCTCGAGCGCCGGTAACTTCTACGAGCTCGACGCGATCGCATCCGTCTTCATTGGTGGCGCCGCAGTCCAGGGCGGTGTCGGCAAGGTCTCGGGTGCCGTGATTGGTGCCCTCGTCATGGGTGTACTGAACCAGGGCCTCTCGATCATGAGTGTCGACTCGGCATGGCAGCAGGTCGTCAAGGGCCTCGTGCTCCTTGCCGCGGTCGCGTTTGACGTGGTCAACCGCCGCCGTTCCGGCTCAGCCTGATCTAGCGCGGGGAGCGCGACATCGCCACAAGCTTCGAAACAGAAGGGGCCCCTTACGAGGTCCCCGTGGCGATGTCGCGCACCTTGTCGCCTGGACGCGGCAGTCAGCTTGATGCCACCAGGCGACACAATCTTTCGATAATTCTCACCACGGTCCACCACCACCCCGGCGTGTCCAGGGCGGAACTCACCAAACTCAGCGGACTGAATCGCTCCACCGTCGGCGCCCTCGTTGGCGAGTTGGCCGACCTCGGCCTGGTCAGGGAGGTAGCTCCCGCAGAGCACGCAACGCGCGGGCGCCCAAGCCCCCTTGTGTACCCCAGGGAGGAGATCACCGCCCTCGCGATCAATCCTGATCTCGACGCCGTCACCATCGGCCTGGTGGGCCTTGGCGGCACGGTGTATCACCGCGAACGCTATCCGTGGAACGGCGCTCCGACCGTTGCCGAGACGGTGAAGGTCGCGACCGCTGTGCTCGAACGGCTTCGCAACGAAAAGTCCCCCGCGCCGAGAATCATTGCAGCAGGAGTCGCGGTCCCTGCCCTCGTCCGGTCCGATGACTCGTTTATCGTGCGGGCCGTCCACCTTGACTGGACCGAAGAACCTCTGGGCGAGATCCTCGCCGCCGCACTCGGCATCCCCGTTGTCGTGAGGAACGACGCACGCGTAGCCACCATTGCCGAAACGGTCTTTGGCGCGGGACGCGGAGTCAGCGACCTCGTCTATCTCAATGGCTCCCCTTCGGGAATCGGTGGTGGTGCCGTCGTCGACGGCGTCACTCTCAGGGGACACGATGGCTTCGGTGGCGAGATGGGCCACACGGCAGTCGTCGGCGGACGCGAACAGTGCCACTGCGGCCGCCGTGGCTGCCTCGAAACCGAGGTGAGCCTGGAGAGGCTGCTCGCGGTGCTGGGACGCGATTCGGTCGACCCAAGGGACCTCGACGATGAGTTGTCCAGTGCCGCGGTGACGCCCACGGTGCGCGCGGAAATCCAACGACAAATGACCGTGTTGGCCGGCGCGATCGGCAACTTTGTCTCGATCTTCAATCCCGAGGTGGTTATCCTCGGAGGGTTCCTCAGTTCGCTCTATGCCGTCGCGCCCCAGTTGCTCGATGGCGCGGTCGCTCGCGACTCCTTCGCCCAAATATCAGCGAGTGCGCGCATCGAGCGGGCACAGTTGGGCTCGCGGCTCTTGCTCGTCGGCGCTGCGGAACTCGCGTTTCTTCCGCTTCTGAGAGACCCCGCATCCCACGCGATTGAGGCCCTACGATGACGCTCTCCCACCGTCGAGGTGCGACCCGAATCACCCTGGTAGACGCAGCGGGTGCCTCGCTCGCACACACGCCCGTCAGGGTTGAGCAAAAGGGCCACGCCTTCGGCTTTGGCAATACCGGCTTTGACTTCCTGGACTGCGAGAACGATGGCGCGCACTCGTCGCCGTGTGACCAGCGTGCGGAACTGTTCCTCGAGGTCTTCAACGCTGCGACGCTCCCGTTCTACTGGGCACGGTTCGAACCAGAGCGCGGCAAGCCGGACACGGCGCGCCTCATGGCCGCGGCACGCTACCTGGCGGACCGCGGAGTGACCGTCAAGGGACATCCACTCGTGTGGCATACGTTGGCCCCCGAATGGCTTCTGCCGTTGGACGACGCCGCGGTCGAGGCCGCGATCCGCGAGCGCATCACGCGCGACGTGACCGGCTTTGCCGGTGTGATCGACCTGTGGGACGCGATCAATGAAGTGTGCATTCTGCCGCGCTTCGACGCCGAGGTGAATGCCATCACCCGACTCGCGCAGAGCAAGGGACGTGTCGAGATGGTGCGACTGGCCGTCGACACCGCGCGCGAGGCAAACCCGAATGCGCGCTTGGTGCTCAACGATTTCATCCTCACAGACGAGTACGAGCACCTCATCGAGGATTGTCTCGCCGCTGGTGTGCAACTCGATGCAATTGGCGTCCAGACGCACATGCATCAGGGATTCAGGGGCGAGGACGAGATTGCGGCTCTCCTCGAGCGCTTTGGTCGCTTCGGGGTGCCGGTACAGATGACCGAGACCACCCTGGTTTCCGGCGACCTCATGCCCGCCCACATCGTGGATCTCAACGACTACCAACCCGACCATTGGCCCTCGACCCCCGAAGGCGAGGCGCGCCAGGCGGATGAGATGGTGCGCCACTATACGACGGTGCTCGAGAACCCGGCCGTCGAGTCGCTCACCTATTGGGGCTTCGCCGACGCGGGTTCATGGTTGGGCGCGCCCTCGGGCTTTGTGCGGGTGGACGGCAGCACCAAGCCGTCCTACGACGCCCTACTAGGCCTCGTCAAGGGCGACTGGTGGCTCTCCCCCACTGAGATGGTTTCGGACGCGGACGGCGTCGTCACCATCGAGGGCTTCGCAGGCGACTACCGCGTCTCGGCTCGTGGTAGCGAGGCCTCCGTCGAGGTGGGCCGCTCGGTCACGACGGAGACCACGGTCACCCTCTAGTCGGTGCCAAGCGGCAGCGTGAACAGCCAGCCCTGCGCAAGCTTCTCGTCGACCACGCGTGTCACCGCGGCCACGGACCCTGCCCTGTCTCCCCCGCCATCATGCACGAGCACCAGCTCCCCTGGCACCATCACGGAGCGCAGGCGCTCCGCCAGCAGGTCCGTGTCCTGATCGACCCAGTCCTCAATCACGTTGGCGACATCGAGCGGCTGCATTCCCAGCTCGACCGCGACGTCGACCGTGACGCCCCAGCTGCCGTTGGGCGCGCGCCAGAACGGAACGAGCGCGTCGGGGTCGCCCAGTGCGTCCTGAATGATCTTCAGGTTGCGCTCCATGTCGGCTCGCACCGCATCGGCGTCCCACTTACCCATGTCCGCAAATGACGTCGAGTGATTGCACAACACGTGCCCCTCGGCGACGGCGCGACATAGCAATTCCGCGCCCCCGGCGGCCTGTATCTGCTCACCGATGACGGCGAACACCGCGCGAATCCCGCGCGCGCTCAAGAAGTCCAGGAGCGCGGCGGTGTCCTTGCCGTTGGGCCCGTCGTCGAACGTCAGGGCGCACACCAGGCCCTCGCCCGACGCTGCCCTCAACGGGGTCACGCTCAGGCGAACGCCTTCGCGCACCATCAGCCCTCGAGGCCCGCCCTTGAGAGGATGATCTCGCGCACGCGCGCGGCGTCGGCTTGGCCCTTCGTGGCCTTCATGACGGCGCCGACAATCGCGCCGGCAGCCTGAAGCTTGCCCTCGCGAATCTTGTCGAGCACCTCGGGCTGCGAGGCCAGAGCCTCGTCGACCGCGGCCTCGAGAGCGGAGTCATCGGACACCACAACGAGCCCACGAGCGGCCACCACGGCCGCGGGCGAACCCTCACCCGCGAGCGTGCCCTCAAGCGCCTGGCGCGCGAGCTTGTCGTTGATCGTGCCCGCGTCGATCAGGCCCTGGAGTTCGGCGATGTCTGCGGGAGTCACGGGCATCTCGCCCAGGCTGACGTCGCGCTCGTTGGCGACACGGGCGAGCTCGCCCATCCACCATTTGCGCGCCGCTTGGGGCGTGGTACCAGCGGCGATGGTGTCAGCGATGAAGTCAAGAGCATCGGCCGCCACCGCGTCCCGCATCTCCAGATCGGCGAAGCCCCAGTCGGCCTGAAGCCTGGCGCGCATCTTGGCAGGGTGCTCGGGGATGGTTGCCCGCAGCTCCTCGACCCATTCGCGCGAAGGCTCGACCGGCAAGAGGTCTGGCTCTGGGAAGTAGCGGTAGTCCTCCGCCTGCTCCTTCGAGCGACCCGGCGTGGTTGAGGACGTGTCCTCGTGCCAGTGGCGTGTCTCCTGCACCACGGGCTCGCCCGCGAGTAGCAACGCCGCCTGTCGGCCTGCTTCATAGTGAATCGAGCGCTCGACGGCGCGCAGCGAGTTGACGTTCTTAGTCTCGCTTCTCTTGCCGAACTCGATTGAGCTCTGATCGACGCCTGGCGCTGCCTTGGCGCGCAGCGACAGGTTGACGTCGGCGCGCAGGCGCCCCTGTTCCATGCGGCCGTCAGAGATCCCCAGTGCGCGGACGATGTCGCGGATGGTCGCGACGTACGCGCGAGCCACCTCGGCCGTCCTGATTCCCATGCCCTCGATGGGGTGGGTGACGATTTCGACGAGCGGGACCCCGCCACGGTTGTAGTCGACGAGCGAATAGTCAGCGCCCTGAATACCTCCGGAGCCGCCCACGTGGGTGTTCTTGCCCGCGTCCTCTTCCATATGCGCGCGCTCGATACCGATGGTCACCACGGTGCCGTCGTCAAGCACCACGTCGAGCGAGCCCTCAAAACTCGTGGGCTCGTCGTACTGGCTGATCTGGTAGTCCTTGGCGAGGTCGGGATAGAAGTAGTTCTTGCGCGCAAACCGGCTGGACTCGCGAATCGAGCAGCCGAGCGAAAGCCCCAAGCGGATCGCCGATTCGACGGCCTTCTCGTTCACGACAGGCATCGACCCTGGTAAACCCAGACATACGGGGCACACCTGGGTGTTGGCCTCGCTGCCGAACGTGTTCTCGCAACCGCAGAACATCTTGGTCTTGGTGTTGAGCTCGACGTGAACCTCGATGCCGAACACCGGGTCAAAGTTCTCCATCGCGTCGTCGTAGCCGACGAGGTGATTTGCGGCACTCATCGCGTCACCTCCAATTCGGGGGCCAGCGAGGCCAAGGGGCCTCCCCATTCGGCGATGAGCGCCTGTTCGAGCGCCGCACCGACGCGGTACAAGCGGGCGTCCTCATGCGCGGGGGCGATGATCTGGAAGCCGACGGGCAGTCCATCCTCGGGAGCGGTGCCCGAGGGCAGCGACATCGCGGGAATCCCAGCGAGGTTCACGGGGATGGTCGCGACGTCGTTGAGGTACATCGCGAGCGGATCGTCGATGCGCTCCCCCAGCTTGAACGGCGTGGTGGGAGCGGTGGGTGAGACGAGCACGTCGGCCACCTCGAATGCGGCCGCAAAGTCGCGCTGAATGAGCGTGCGCACCTTCTGAGCGGAGCCGTAATACGCGTCGTAATAGCCGGCCGAAAGTGCGTAGGTGCCCAACAGGATGCGGCGCTTAACCTCGTCGCCAAAGCCCTCGGCGCGCGTGGCCAGCATGGTCTTCTCGATCGTGTCCTTCTCAACGCGCATGCCAAAACGCACCGAGTCGAACTTGGCCAGGTTGCTTGAGGCTTCCGACGGCAGGATCACGTAGTACGCGGCGAGCCCGTACTTGAACGAGGGGCAGCTCACGTCGACGATCGTGGCGCCCAAGGCGCGCAGGTGGTCGAGCGACTCCTCGAAGCGCTGCTTGACTCCGGCCTGATACCCCTCGCCGCCGAGCTCCTTGACCACGCCGATGCGCACACCTGCCAGGCCATTTTCGCGCCCATCACGCGCCGCCGCGAGGCAGCCGGGAACGGGCTCGTCGAGGCTCGTGGCGTCCATCGGGTCGTGACCACCCATGACCTCGTGGAGAGCCGCGGTGTCGTCCACCGTGCGCCCACAAGGGCCAAGCTGGTCGAGCGACGATGCGAGCGCGATCGCGCCATAGCGGCTCACGCCTCCATAGGTGGGCTTGACGCCCACCGTTCCGGTGACGGCGCCCGGCTGGCGAATCGATCCGCCGGTGTCCGAGCCAATTGCGAGCGGAGCCTCGAAGGCAGCGATCGCTGCCGCCGAGCCCCCACCGGAGCCACCCGGGATGCGGTCGAGATCCCACGGGTTGTGCGTGGGGCCGTAGCCGCTGTGCTCGGTCGAGGAGCCCATCGCGAACTCGTCCATGTTGGTCTTGCCAAGGATGGGCATGCGTGCGGCCTTGAGCTTGGTGATCACCGTCGCGTCGTAGGGCGGAATCCAGCCCTCGAGGATGCGCGAACCGGCAGTAGTGGGCAGACCCTTGGTGACGACGAGGTCCTTGACGGCAATGGGAACGCCTGCAAGAAGCGGCAGTTCGACTCCGGCGGCACGGTCGGCGTCCACGGCCGCTGCGGTCGCGAGGGCACCCTCGGTGTCAACGTGGAGGAACGCGTGAACGGGGCCATCGACATCGGCGATGCGATCCAGGTGTGCCTGGGTGAGAGCCACCGAAGTGACGGCCCCCGACTTCAGGGCCGCGGCCATCTCCATGGCAGTGGAGCGAGTCCAGTCGGTCATGCTTCCTCCCCCAGGATGCGCGGAACGCGAAAGCGTCCATCCTCGGCATCGGGCGCGCCGGAGAGCACCTCGGCCTGTGTGAGCGATGGCTTCACCACGTCGGGACGGTGAACGTTGCTCATCGGAATGGGGTGGGAGGTGGCTGGGACGTCGTCGGCCGCGACTTCGGCCACGAGCGCGACGGCATCGACGATGGCGGCCAGCTGGCCTGACAATCGATCGAGGTCCTCGTCGTTCATGTCGATGCGCGCAAGTGCGGCCAGTCGCGCGACGTCAGCGCGGCTAAGAGTGGACATGGGGAAAGTCTAGTGGGGAGGTTCCCACGAGTAGCCCAGCAGCTTGACGCCGTCCTGGGCGCGGCTGGAATCGTCCGTCACGCTGACCTGTGAGACCGAACCATCGGCGTTATCGACGACGACCCAGTCAAGGTCCGTGCGCCGATCAAAACCGAGTCGCTCGTAGAGGCGATGTGCGACGTGCATCGTGTCCATGGTCGACAGCACCACGCGTTTTGCGCCGCGCTCAACAGCCATCTCAAGCGCTGCGGTGGTCAGACCCCGTCCGATGCCCCTGCCGCGCTCCATGGGAGACACCGCGAGCATGCGCAACTCGAACTCATCGTCTTGCGCCAGTTCCGCAAACTTGGAGCCGGGAGGGACCAGCGTGAGGGTGCCCACGACCTTGCCCTCTCCGCCCTCGCCGTCGACCATGACGAGCAATACGGCGTGCTCCGCGCGCGCCGAGGCGTCACGCAGTTGCGGCACGTAGGGATGGGCGTTGTCGATCAGCCCATCCGCCAGATAGGCGAGGGCGGTGAGTTCGCCGACCTCTTGGAGCCGCCCGGCATCGGACGGCTCGACAATGCGGACCGTTTGAGTCATTTGCCGCCCTTCAGATTGTCGGTCAGGGTCTTGAACTCTGCCCACTTGCCATCGGCCAGGAGGACGGCCTGCTTGGGCCATGATCCAGGGTTGTGGATGTTGTAGCGCGGCCCTGCGGCGTCAAGAATGCCCTGCAGTCGCTCGACATTCGCCTTGGACAGGTCACGCCACGTGACGATGCCGTCCGCCTTGAACAAGCTCTCGATCTTGGGGCCGATGCCCTCGATCAGCTTGAGGTCATCGAGCTTGACGGTGCTGCCGAGCGCCACCTTGGCCGCGGCCAGATCGGGTGGGCCGGACTTGCGGGAGGCTGGCGCCTTCTTGGCGGCGGGGGCCTTGGCGGCGGGGGCCTTGGCGGCGGGGGCTTTCGCGGCGGGGGCTTTCGCGGCGGGGGCTTTCGCGGCGGGGGCTTTCGCGGCGGGGGCTTTCGCGG
>Ga0209100_1002095_pt1 | contig 12799 bp, 7 predicted proteins | sample lystaG_FD_185480 | JGI IMG/M metagenome (GOLD analysis project Ga0209100, IMG submission 185480) | Glacier valley bacterial and archeal communities from Borup Fiord, Nunavut, Canada, to study Microbial Dark Matter (Phase II) -... | ecosystem: Environmental > Aquatic > Freshwater > Ice > Glacier ...
AATGACGACGCGGGTTGAGACCGGGTAAAGGGTGACCGGTGTGGTAACTTCCTGCGGCGTATCGTCTGCTGCTCCGAAATAATGCGACACAATGCCGGGAAGAAACCAGAAAAGCATACCTCCCAGGAGCAGAAAAACGAGAGCCGGCAGCACAAAGTGCGGAACGCTGCGGCGATGATGATGTCTCACATAGGCGTCCTTTTCAGACAAATCCCACATTTGCTGTACATTTTGCGTCTCTCCAAAATCTTTGCCCGTAGCTGAAAATGGCCGTGACGGCTTTTTGCCGGGAATACGAAAGCGGGATATTCCGCCGGTTGTCTTACTCCATGGAAACTTCACAGGATCCCCCCTTTTGGGTAGTATCGTCAAATTGCATTACGCATATCGCGACGGCTTGATCACCGTCATGCGAAATACTGATTTCGGCCTGTATTCCGCCGAGGTGCAGGAAATAATCCCTTGTTGCGGCATGCAGCCTGAGCTCAGGCTTACCGCCGTCCTTAACAATAACTTCTATGTCTGAAAAGCATACGCCCTCTGGACCGATGCCTGTGCCAAGAGCCTTGGAAACAGCCTCCTTGGCCGCAAATCGAGCCGCCAGCGACGCAGTGCTCCCAACTCCCTTAGCCAGGCAGGCAGCCCGTTCCGAGGGCGTGTAGACACGTTCCAAAAAACGGTCGCCCTTTCTGTCGGTCAGATCCTGAATCCTGGAAATCCGGATGGTGTCAATTCCACACGAGATTCTCAAAAAGGCTCCTTTCCTCTATTCAGCGGCCGCGGTAGCGCGCACTGGTACGGATGTCATCGCCTTCAAAATGAAAGGCGTCAAAATCACCGAGCAGCCTTGAATAAAGCCGGTTGTCATATGTCTTCTGCAAGTCGGGCAAAGACAGATTAGTGGTAATTATAGTCGGAAGCCCTTGTTGACGGCGTGTTCCCAGTATCTGAAGCAGATCTGCTATCGTGTTGGGACCTTTTGCCTCAATACCCAATTCATCAATAATCAGAAGGCCTCCGTTAAGGATGAGTTCTCTTTTGGCTTTGAGTTCGGTCAGACGCGACTCGTCCGGGGAAAAGGACATCATCTGCGTCCGATAGGAATTGAGCGTCTCCAAAAGATCAGATATGCGAATAAAAAGTACTGGGACAGCTCTGTCAACCACTTCACGCGCGATACACACAGCCATAAATGTCTTCCCGGTACCGGGGTTGCCCCAGAAAAGGATGTTTTTCGTCTGGCCGGGGAAACTGCGGACATACGCCTCGCTTACGGCGCGTATCGGACGTATTTTGAGCGGGTTTGAAAAAAAATCTTCAGAGAACTTTGAAAAAGATACTCCGGGGTATAAATCCAGTCCGGAAGCAGCTAAAAGAGATGGAACGAGAAGTGATTGGAGGCATGTGCAGGATTTGTTGTCCACAAAACCCGTGTCCCCGCACAGCATGCAGTAAGGAATCACTTTATCATAATCGGGAGAAATCTCCTCTGTGATAAGATAATTGCGTTTTTTCTGTTCCAGATCCCTGAGCCTCGTACGGTCAACCGGCCTTCCAAGGCCTTCAGCGAGCTCCAGAAGAAGTTCAGCCTTGCAGACCTTGATCTCTTTATCTATTCGCTTAAGCTCCGGATAACGCTTGTAATACGCCTCAACCCGGGCATCGCGGGCAAGTTCACTTCTGCCTCGGCGATCGGAGAGAATATTGAGTGCAACGATATGCTTTGTATCCATGTCTCTCCTCCTTTATGTTTTTTTAACTTCTTCCTGCTGAAGCCTTTTCAAATATTCCTCCGGATCTATTTCGAGGTTTTTTAAGAATTCATCATCATATTTTACACCGGAAAAATTCTGCTTCGCTGCATTGTCTCCGGGCTGTTTGCCCATCTTATCACGCTGATAGGCCATCTTATTCTTTTTGGCCTGCTCCTGCTCATAAGCCTGTGCCTCGGTAAGATTCTTAACGCCGGCTGCATACCATGATTTGAGATACGCATCCGCTTTAGTAATGGAAGGTTCCTGATATTCCCAGACTTTCCTTATCGCAAAGTCTATCATCTCAAATGGATAGCCGAGTTTTTCTATCCATACGCGAACACATTCCTCGTCGTATTGTACCATTTTCCGATGAAGACGTCGTCCAAGCTTGCGGACCGTCTGCAGGACTTCTTCCTCGTGAGCTGTGTATGCGCTGAGCTGTTCAAGAGTTAAGACCCCTTTACTCTGCCACACAAGAGCCATTTCCTTCATCTGCGTAACCGTCCCGAGCTGTCTGCGGTCATTGCATACTTGAAAAAGCTTATAGACCACCTGCGGTTCAAATTTGAAATCATCAAGCAGGATATCCATCTCACGATACCATTTATAAGCCATGGATCCATGGAAAAACGTCTTTTCAATTGATTTGGCCAGATTATCCCTGCGTTCATTTTCCGGCGAAATAACAGCTGCCTCGGGCAGATGATTCTTATCCATGCGCAGACGGATATATCCGTCAATTTCTATTTCCTTTAAGTCGACAAGTAAAAGGCTCCCTTTGTCGCTCCACTCAATAACGCCGCAGAGAGCGAGCTCGGCAAGCGCTCCTTTGATTTCATCTACAGGCACAGAGAACCGTGCGGCCAGATCTTTCTCTGTTGCACTCTTTTGATTTTTAAAAGCCATCAGCAAATACAGATAGCTTGAAATAGCGCATGAGGATAGGCCTGTCATATATTCCGAGATAAACAGATCTGGAATAGGTGTATCAGAAAGCAGAAGATTCTTTTTTTCTTCCAGACGCATGCAGACAAATCCCCCTAACATTAAACAAAAATTCGGACTTTAATTATAGCACCAGCAGGGGAGAATTGAAATTCACTTTCGGCTCGGGAGAAGTATAGTTGCTTTCGGCTCTCTTCGCTGGCGCTGCGCGCTATCGCTCGGGAGAAGTATAGTTGCTTTCGGCTCTCTTCGCTGGCGCTGCGCGCTATCGCTCGAAAGTCGCCTGCAAGCAAACTATACTTCTCCTGCAAGGGGGGCTTCGCCCCCTGTGGAAGGAGATCTTGAATCTATTGATAAGCTTTCGGCTCTCTTCGCTGGCGCTGCGCGCTATCGCTCGAAAGTCGCCTGCAAGTGAACTTCAATATTCCGCTATGAGGGGCTGCGCCCCCATCGCGGAATATTAGAAAAGATCCCCGGATGAACGGCTGTCATCCGGGGACCTTCAAGTTCTTTTTGGTTTTCGTTATCTTACCGTGCAGTTGCCGGGGAAGGTATTATCCCTCGATGTTGGCAGCCATGCGCTTGTAGGAAGCATAACGGGTCATAGCATCCGCATGGTTCTTTTCAAAGACGGCATCAACAACATCAGCCGGATACTTCTTGTACAGAGAATTGTAGCGGACTTCGCTCTTGAGGAAGCCGATAAAGTCTCCGGAAGGTTCTTTGGAGTCGAGAACGAAAGGATTCTTTCCCTCGGCCTTGAGATCCGGATTGAAACGGTACAGGTGCCAGTAACCGCAGGTAACAGCGTCTTTCTCGTGTGCCTGTGTGGAACCCATGCCGGTCTTAATGCCGTGGTTGATGCAGGGTGAATAGCAGATTACGATCGACGGGCCGTGGTATGCTTCTGCTTCGTTGAATGCCTTGATGGTCTGTGCCTGGGATGCTCCCATGGCGACCTGTGCGACGTATACATAGCCATAGGTCATTGCCATCATGCCGAGGTCCTTCTTCTTGAGTGCCTTGCCGCCGGCTGCAAACTGTGCGATTGCGCCTGTCGGTGTGGACTTTGAAGCCTGACCGCCGGTGTTGGAGTAAACTTCGGTGTCAAGAACAAGAACGTTGACATCTTCGCCGGAAGCAAGAACGTGATCAAGTCCGCCGTATCCGATATCATATGCCCATCCGTCTCCGCCGATGATCCATGTGGAACGCTTTTCGAAATAATCCTTCTTTGCGAGCACTGTGGATATCAGGGATTTAACTTCCGGGCTGCTGCCTGTGTACGCGGCAAGCGCTGTTGCCAGGTTTTTAGAGATTTCGCGTGTTTTTTCACCGATGGTCTTGTTCTCGACCCATGTGTCGATGGCAGCCTTAACTGCATCATCTTCAACCTTAGGGGCAAGCTCAAGAAGTTCGGCTTCTACGCGGGCTCTAAGCTGCTTGGCACCAAGATGCATGCCAAGACCGTGCTCAGCATTGTCTTCAAACAGGGAATTGGCCCATGCAGGTCCGAATCCGTCTTTGTTGAATGTGTAAGGCATGGAAGGGGCGGAACCGCCCCAGATGGAGGAACAGCCTGTAGCATTGGAGATCTGCATTCTGTCACCGAAGAGCTGTGTAAGAAGCTTGGGATATGCTGTCTCTCCGCAGCCGGCGCATGCGCCGGAGAATTCGAAGAGGGGCTTCTCAAACTGGCTTCCTTTGATGGTCTTCTTGTCGGCAGGATTTGCCTTGACAGGAAGAGCTGCTGCATATTCCCAGTTCTCAGCTTCTGCCATGTGCTCTTTAAGAGGCTTCATAGTGAGTGCCTTCTCCTTGGCAGGACATACAGCGGCGCATGTTGCGCAGCCGGTGCAGTCAAGAGCCGAAACCTGAATACGGTATGCGAAGTTCTCATAGCCCTTCATTCCTGTCTTTGTGGTGAACGGCGCCTTGGCAGCTTCGTCTTCTGTAAGAAGGAAAGGACGGATAGCAGCGTGAGGGCAGACCAGTGAACACTGGTTGCACTGAATACACTTAGCAGAATCCCAGATCGGGATCTCTACGGCGATACCGCGCTTCTCGTACTGTGATGTGCCCTGAGGGAATGTGCCGTCTTCTCTGCCTGTGAAAGCAGATACAGGAAGCTTGTCGCCTTCCTGGGCATTCATAACTTCCACAACGTCGCGGATGAAAGCAGGAACTGCCTTCTTCTCAACAACAACGTCCTTGGCATCGGCCCATGCGGCAGGAACTTTGACTTCTACAACAGCGCCTACGCCTGCATCAATGGCAGCATAGTTCATGTTGACGATGTCGTCGCCTTTTTTACCGTAGGACTTGTATGCAGCTTTCTTCATGAAATCAACTGCATCGTCAACCGGAATGATGTTGGCAAGCTTAAAGAATGCAGCCTGGCAGATCGTGTTGATACGGCCGCCCAGACCAATCTCAACTGCTTTTTCAACAGCATCGATTGTGTAGAACTTAATTTTGTTCTTTGCAATAAAGCGTTTTACATTGGCAGGAAGCATTGTGTCGATTTCCTCTGCCGTCCAGCCTGTATTAAGAAGGAATGTGCCGCCCGGCTTTAAGACGGAGAGCATGTCATACTTATCTACATAAGACTGGTTGTGGCAGGCGACGAAGTCAGCCTTGTTAACCAGGTATGTGGAACGGATCGGTGTTTTTCCGAAACGAAGGTCGGAAATGGTAACACCGCCTGATTTCTTGGAGTCATAGGAGAAGTAAGCCTGTGCATACATATCCGTGTGATCACCGATAATCTTGATGGAGTTCTTGTTGGCGCCGACAGTACCGTCTGCACCGAGGCCCCAGAAGCGTGCTGCAAAGGTGTCTTTGGAAGCAACGTCGATGGACTCGTCAAGAGACAGGGATAGATTGGTAACGTCATCATTGATTCCGATAGTGAACTGACGTTTGGGAGCTGCCTTGGCAAGTTCTTTATAGACGGCAAGGATCTGGTCCGGTGTTGTGTCCTTGGAACCTAACCCATAACGGCCGCCGATGATGCGGGGTGAATTGGCAACACCTGCATAAGCTGCGCAGACGTCAAGGAACAGAGGCTCACCGTGAGCGCCCGGCTCTTTTGTACGATCCATGACAGCAATTGACTTAACGGTTGAAGGAAGGGCGGCAAGGAATCTGTCGATGGAGAAAGGACGGTACAGGCGAACCTTAAGGAGACCGACCTTCTCGCCTTTGGCACAAAGATAATCAACAGTCTCTTCCATAGTCTCATCGACGGAACCCATCGAAATGATGACACGTTCGGCATCAGGTGCGCCGTAATAGTTGAAGAGCTTGTAATCTGTGCCGCGGATCTCATTGATCTTGCCCATGTAATATTCTACGATCTCAGGAAGTGCGTCGTAGAAGGGGTTGGAAGCCTCACGGCCCTGGAAATATATATCCGGGTTCTGAGCGGTACCGCGCAGAGTCGGGTGATTCGGAGAAAGGGATCTCTGACGGAAGCCTTCGAGTGCTTCGGTGTCAACAAGATCTGCAAAATCTGCATAATCAATGACTTCAATCTTCTGGATCTCATGTGATGTACGGAATCCATCGAAGAAATGAAGGAAAGGAACACGGCCTTTAATGGAAGCAAGATGCGAAACAGCAGCTAAGTCAGCGACTTCCTGCACGCTGTTGGAGCAAATCATGGCAAAACCCGTCTGGCGGCAGGCCATAACGTCTGCATGGTCGCCGAAGATATTGAGCGCATGTGCGGCAAGTGCTCTTGCAGTAACATGGAAAACGCAAGGCAGAAGCTCGCCTGAAATCTTATACATGTTGGGGATCATCAGAAGAAGACCCTGAGAAGCGGTATATGTAGTTGTAAGAGCACCAGTTGCAAGCGATCCGTGAACAACACCTGCGGCACCCCCCTCAGACTGCATTTCCACAACATTAACTGTCTGCCCAAAGATGTTCTTTCGGCCCTGCTGTGACCAAATATCAGTGTAGTCAGCCATTGGGGACGACGGAGTGATCGGGAAGATACCTGCAACTTCAGTAAATGCATACGATGTGTATGCGGCTGCAGTATTTCCGTCCATTGTCATTTTTTTAAGTTCTCTTGCCATATTGTCTCTCCTTCATTGAAAAATGATAATACAATCTGCTAGTCCACCCAAACTATGATGAACCGCATATATTATAGCATATGCCAGTCTGAAATTTCTTCAATTTAGAAGGTAAACACGTAAAAATCCTTCAAAATCAAGGAATTTTTCTTCTTCACCTACATACATGATGATTCTGCCGCAATTCCTATGGTATGATAAAAATCACAGAATCCACATGCAAAAGGAGTGTATTATCATGAGTATTTCTTATCAGGGCCCCGTCGTTTTGATTATCATGGACGGAATAGGCCTAAAAGACACAAATGTCGGCAACGCAGTCAATCTGGCGAATAAGCCGGTTCTTGACAACTGCTTCAAAAACTATCCTGTCCAGAAGCTTAAAGCACACGGAAAAGCCGTCGGTCTTCCCTCAGATGACGACATGGGCAATTCCGAAGTCGGACATAATGCCATTGGAGCTGGACAGATCTATAGCCAGGGTGCCAAGCTTGTCAATGAATCCATAGCGACAAAAGCAATGTACGAGAGTCCTGTCTGGAAAAAGCTTATAAACGGCGCCAAAAACGGAAAGACACTGCATTTTTTGGGACTTCTATCCGACGGCAATGTTCACTCACACATTGATCATCTTTTCAGAATGCTCGAACAGGCCAAGATTGAAGGCGTTGCCAGGGCACGCGTCCACATCCTTTTAGACGGCCGCGATGTAAAAGAAACAAGCGGACTCCACTATGTCGGAGAACTTGAAGCCAAGCTTTCCGAACTCAGTGACTGCTTCACAGATTACCGGATCGCATCCGGCGGCGGACGCATGAAGATCACTATGGATCGATACGGCGCCAACTGGCAGATGGTTGAAAACGGATGGAATACACATGTACTTGGACTGGGACGCGGCTTTACCTCCGCAAAAGAAGCCATAGAGACCTATCGCAATGAGATTCCCGGAGTCATAGACCAGGATCTTCCACCTTTTGTAATTACAGATGAATGCAGACCTGTCGGAACCATTGAAGACGGTGACAGTGTTCTTCTCTTTAACTTCCGCGGCGACCGCGCGCAGGAGATAACAAACGCGTTCGAAGAGGGCCCATTATTTGACAAATTTGACCGGGTCCGTGTACCGGATGTAATGTATGCCGGCATGCTTGAGTATGACGGAGACCTTCATATTCCTAAGAATTATCTCGTCTCTCCTCCGCTCATCCGTAATACCCTGGGAGAGCTTCTCGCTGATCAGGGTATTGCCCAGCTGGCTATTTCCGAGACGCAGAAATTCGGGCATGTGACTTACTTCTTCAACGGCAACCGTTCCTCTAAGTTCAATGAAGACCTGGAAGAATATATAGAGATTCCTTCAGATGTAATTCCTTATGAGCAGCGCCCCTGGATGAAGTCTGCCGAGATCACGGATGTACTTGTTGCCAAAGTCAGGGAAAACAAATTCCCGTTCATGCGTGTCAACTTCCCCAACGGTGATATGGTAGGTCATACGGGAATTCTTGAGTCAACCATTATCGGTGTTGAATCTGTTGATATTGCACTCAAACGCCTTCTGGCAGCAATCGACAGCGTCGGCGGCATGGCAATTATCACAGCCGATCACGGAAACGCAGAAGAAATGTTCGAACTGTCCAAGGCCGGAGAGCCGCAGAAGGACAAGACCGGACGAATCAGAGCCAAGACAAGTCATACACTCAATCAGGTTCCCTGCATCTTCTATGACAACACGCCCAATAAAGATGCCTATGAAGTTATCGACAGTAATGATTACGGCCTTTCCAATCTGGCTGCAACGATTGCCAAGCTTCTTGGCGTCGAGCCTCTCGATTTCTGGAACAAGTCCATGATCATAAAGAACTAATATCTCCGGACCTGTTGGACCGGTTCATTGAACTCCGGCTTGAGACAGCACGAAGTTCAAATGAGCCGGTCCTTTTTTGTCCAAAAAAAATCCTCTGTGCGGCACAAAGGCTTCACAGAGGACTCTAAAAATTCGTGTAAGGGCTGTCTCAGGCAGCGACAGCTGTAGTCTCAGCCGTTGTTTCTGACGGAAGGACAGGATCAACCGGAGGGACAGTAGGAACAGGAGTCGGGAGGATTACAGTGCCTGTAGCAGGATCCATTGCATAAATTGTAACGCCGTCCGGGGCAAGCACTCCGACACTGATCTTCTCCGTAATAGCACGGTAGGAGCTGGAACTTGCGAGCACGCGTTTTACTTCAACGCCGTCCTTATAATATACCTTGAAACATTGTGCGGAAATCGCGTCATGCGGCGTACGCTCAACTTTGTTGGTACCGACAAGGGCAAGAGGATTTGCAACATATTCTGCAGGACCAGGTGCTGTACGCGAGAGTACAAGGCCTTCGATCTCGATTGTCATTCCGTCATCAACAGGTCGGCCGTATATAGATACTGTTACTGTCTGACTGCCATAATAGGCATGAATGGCTACCGGATATTCCGTATTATTCGTAAACTGGAAGTTGACGCCTTCCCAGGTAACTGTGGCATCAGTGCCGATATCCACATAGGTGCTCGGCCAGGAATGTGGATGACGCTCATCAACCTGCAGGTCGGCCTTCATCACAGTATGGTAAAGTGTACCATTGGCCTGACAGATACCGCCGCCGAGCTCGAGGCGCAAAGCGCCGTCGAAAATACCTCCGGCCTCTTTATAGCCCTTCTCAGCCGTGCGCTGACCGATAAAATCATTAAAGTTAAAGGACTCGCCGGGCTGAAGGACCAGTCCGTCTATTGTCTTACAAATCAGATCAATATTCGTATTGCGGTTTGGATCGGTTGTAGTCTTGGTTGTAGTCGTAGATACAAAACCGAGCGTCGATGCAAGTGCATCTTTGCTGATTTCAGGTACAAGAACAGTGGTCGTAACCGAAATAATCTTCGTGTATTCTTTAGCATCAATGGAAGCCTTAACAGCGGCGATGGCTGCATCTATGTCAAGATCAAGACCTTCTTTGGATTCTTCTATGACAAACGCTAAATCTTCAACATTAAAGGAAGACGCAACTGCATTTATCGGCTGTATCTCAAGCGGGTCGAGTATGGCGTGTACCGCGCCGTCAATCTGAGCCGTGTCGGCTGTATATTCAGTAACATAATTCTTTGACGTCTTCGAGAGTTCGACAAGAATCTGGTATCTCTCGACAAGCGCATCAGATTCAATTGCCTGCGTGCTGGTGCGGTTGTATGAATAAGCCTGATCGATGACAGAAGAAAGGTTGGACGCAATCGTAACGGCAGACGAGGCAAGCGGATACTCCACACCGTCAACCGTCAGGATAATCCCGACTTCCGGAGTGTCAAGTTCGGGCTTGTCTGCAAATATCGCAGCCGCATCTTCCTTCGTCTTTCCTGACACATCAACTCCGTTTATCGATATTCCCGGATAGATGGTCTGAACATCAAGGGCGGCCTTCAGCTCGGCAACAGAAAGCTTGTGCACCTGTCCGTCTGCTTCGGTTACCGGATAAGTCTTTTCCATATTAGTGAAAAAATAGGTTGCTGAACCTGCAGCTGCCAATACAATTAGAGCAATGGCGCCTATGATAATCGCTTTGCGTGTCTTTGCCTTTTTGTTGTTTGTCTTTTTCATGTAGAATAAATCCTCATAACCTTCCCAAAAATAATCATTGTTCTATATTCCTGCAGTAATACTGCGAAAAATCAGATAAAAAGCCTTATATATGAACTTACTATACCCCGAGCAATCTTGCAATAGATACACAGCAATTTATTCCAAATTTTACTTCCTCATATTTGCAAAGTTTTTCATTGATACGCTTTAATAAACTGTCTTTCGTCGTATAATCTAGTTTGACTCAACGCCGTGTGCAGCAATGCACATATCATTCACAGGGGATTTCTAATTTATGGCTACTCAATTGCACGGCTATACAGGGGCTATCGTACGCGAAAACGTACCGGTTGCTCCCTGCGGTAAAATGACATGAAGTATTTATGTGTTTTCGATATGGACGAGACACTCCTGTCACCGGACAAGAGTATTTCCGCCGAGAATATAGCAGCCCTTCAAAAGCTCACTGAAATGGGCGTAGGCGTTTCCATTGCAACCGGCCGCAGCCATTTTCTTATCCGCAAGTACACGGACCTGCTTTCTCTTTCACTTCCGGTTATTACCTGCAACGGCGGAATTTTATATTCTCCTCAAAATGCAGAAATCATCTGGAAAAATACCATTGAAGAAGATGTTCTACGGAATCTGCTTTCGTATCTTTTCGAACAGCAGGCTGATTTTCTTGTTTATTCAGATCAGATGGTATATTTCCCGAAGGGAAGCAATAGGGTCAGTATCTTTCACAGTTACAACAGCGCTGTGCCATCTGACAGGCAGGCGCCGCTTCAGGAAATCACATATGAATATGTAAGTAATGCTTCCCGCCAATCTCTGCCGGACGTTGCAAAGATACTTCTATATAACGCGAGTTATGATCAGGCCGTCTTTCTGAAGAACGTGTCCGGACTTGAAGTAGTTGCTTCCATGGAAAAATGCCTCGACATCATGAAAAAAGACACGACAAAAGGCAATGCACTTGTTGCATTGGCAGAACTTTTAGAAATACCTTTACAGAATATTGCAGCGTTCGGAGACAATGAAAATGATGTCAGTATGTTCACCTGCGGAGTCCTTGGAATCGCCATGGGCAACAGCAGCGCCGCTGTCCGGGAAAAGGCCCGTTATGTCACGGGAACAAATAGTGAATCCGGCGTCGCACAGGGTATTTATAAGATCGTTCTCCCCTATTTTGGACTGACAGTCTGAGTAAGTGTTTGAATGGATGGACTATTAATGATATCTTATAGATAAATTGGTTCGTTTTTTCTATTTGAATATCGGAAATGGAGATTATCATATGACAACTCCGACTGGGCCTCTGATGACAACCCCCAATAAATTTTCTGCTACTCATGCATTCAAAATAATATACTTCGTTGTCCTTATCCTTCTGGTTAATCTTGGATACGTTTTGTCTTTTACTATCCAGCCGTATCTTCAGCCATTACTGCCTCTTTTTCTGCAGAGGATGCTGGCAGGTACCGGAATTGAATCCAGAAATATCAGTTCATATCTGGCGCTGATTCCCTTTATATCCATTTCCACGTTTCTTCTGTCTGATTTTTTGCAGATTCCGAGTTTTTTCCGTAAAAAGAATCTGGATGTGGTATCGCAGTCGATTAAATTCTCCCTGATTCAGACGATGCTCACAACAACCGCCGCGTATTTCGGAATGCTTCGTTCTTTCCCTCGAAGTGTTTTGATCCTGAGCGGACCTGTCATATTTATCGCAACTGCTGTGTGGACCGGAATTGGTCTTCAGATCAGCAGGAAGCTCTACTCGACCGGCAAGCTTGTTATTATCGGAAGCAACGAGGGAGAGATCGCTGAAATTGCAAGCAAAATTACCAGCAGTCTTCGTGAATTTGACTTAAAACTCGCAGATCACGTTATCTATGATGACCGGCATGCTGTCCGTTCCATAATCCGCAACTATTCTGAAGTTCTGATCTGTCCAAGCGTCCCGGACAACAAGAAGTCGGATATTATTCTTTATTGCGCGCGGATGAATACGGTCGCCTACCTGGTCCCTCAGTTCTATGAGATTGCCCTTTACGAATCCAGGCTGATTAACTTTAACGATCTGATGGTGTTTATGCTCGACCGGCTCGGACTGTCCTTTGAACAGCGGGTTACAAAAAGAATATTTGATATCATTGTTTCACTTTTAGCCCTGATTCTTTCCTCGCCATTTATGATCATATCCATGATCCTTGTCAAGATTTCTTCGCCCGGCCCGGTCATTTACCGCCAGGAGCGGGTGACGCTTGATAATACTCCGTATCATATCTTCAAGCTTCGCACCATGCGTACTGACGCAGAACACCAGACCGGCCCTGTTATCTCCGGCAAAGACGACCCGCGTGTTACAGGTATCGGCAAGTTTCTCAGAAGATCCAAGCTT
>Ga0209100_1002098_pt1 | contig 12787 bp, 11 predicted proteins | sample lystaG_FD_185480 | JGI IMG/M metagenome (GOLD analysis project Ga0209100, IMG submission 185480) | Glacier valley bacterial and archeal communities from Borup Fiord, Nunavut, Canada, to study Microbial Dark Matter (Phase II) -... | ecosystem: Environmental > Aquatic > Freshwater > Ice > Glacier ...
AACTTCCGCTTTGGCGAGGTGTTCCCCGAGCCGCAAGCCGTGCTCGAGAAAAACGCGCTGCGGATTCCGGGCATCGACGGCAAGGGCAAGATGAGCAAATCCAAAGGCAATACGCTCGAGATTCTCGAGCCGATGGAAAGCCTGTGGGACAAGCTCAAAGTCGCGCCCACCGACCCCGCTCGAGTGCGCCGCACCGACCCCGGCAACCCCGACGTGTGCATCATTTATGACTATCACAAGCTATTTTCCCCGCTCGAGACGGTTCAGATGGTGGACCGCGAGTGCCGCATGGCGGGCATCGGCTGCATACAGTGCAAGCAGGTGCTGATGAACGGCGTAAAGAGTGCGCTCGAGCCGCTCCAGGCCCGCGCTCAGGCGCTGCGCGAAGACCCAGATTTTGTGATGGACGCGCTCGAGCAGGGGGCCAAAGAAGCCCGCACGATTGCTCGAGCGACGATGGACGAGGTGCGGGACGCGATTGGGCTGCTCGAGGTGGTGAGGGGATAGGGAACAGGTTTTGGGTGACAGGTTATAGGGTTTGAGTCCATTGGCGTTTCCATCAAATGCCTGAAGTGTCGAAATAAACCTGTTTTCGTAGGCCATTTTGCGAAGCGGCCCAGCCCGGTAGGTGCTGTAGTTGGGCCAAGACAGCACGCGAGTGGCGTCTTGGACAAAGCAGCACCTACCGGGCCTGTCCGCAGCTCGCCCGTTCCCGCTCGAGTACCACAAACACAACCTAAACTTTTAATGATTCAGACCCTCCCCATCCCAACTCCCCCAACCTCGGAAATCCGGCTCGAGCTGCCGCATTTCTCTGGCAATTTGCTCGAGGTGGCCCAGGCGTTGCGCTCCGGTGCGCTGCTGCCGAGTGACGTGCTGCTGCGCGAACTGGTGGATAAAAGCCTCGAGCGCTTTCACGCGCTGCGGACGCTGGACTCTCGCGCCTCGAGCGAAGCGCTGCCGCTGATGGCCTCGGTGGTGTCCTGGAAGGTCAAAATGCTGTTGCCGTCCAAGCCCGAACCCATTCAGGACACCACGCTCGAGCTAGAGACCGAAGACCTCTGGGACGAACTGGCCACCGGCATCGAGCAGATGGCCAACCTCGAGCGCCTGGTGACATTCCTGAGCAACCAGCGCCGGGGGCGTGAGTGGATTGTAGCTTGCAAGCCGCTGGAGCTGAATTTGCCGCGCAAGGAGCAGGCGCGGAGCGAAAAGGCGCGGCTCAAGGGGCTGGGCCGGCTGCTCGAGGCCGCCAGGAGCGCGGTGCGAGACGTGCAACTCGAGGGCCTGAGTCGTGAACGCCTCACGCAAGGGGAGGCGTACCGGGCGCTCAGGGCCTTCTCGAGCCGTTTGGGACGCTTTCTCTTTTCGTCCGTCACCGTCTCGAGCTGGAGTGAGCGCACGGTGTACTTCACCGCGCTGCTCGAGGGGGTGCGCGAGGGCGTGTGGACCGCGCACCAGGGCGAGGTTTACGGTGAAATCGAACTCGAGGCGCTCAAGGAGGAGCAGGCCGAAGTACATTGAGCGCGTGAGCAAGGGTGATAATTTCGTTCGTGCGGTCCGGGTTGCGCTCGAGGCCGTCGCGGACCCAGCAAAAGCGCTGTCGATGGCCCGCTATATGAAAGACAGATTCCCTTTTCTGGGCGTTCCGCAGCCGATTTTTGCGGCAGCTCTGAAGTCACCTTTTCGCTCGAACCAGTTCACCCAAGCTGAACTGCTCGAGGTCGCAGCCCAGCTCTGGGCGCAGGACGAGCGCGAATTTCACTATGCGGCGGTGGGTCTGCTGAGCCGTCATATTGGGAAGCTCACCCCGGCGGTGTTTCCCCAGCTCGAGCGGTTTGTTCTCGAGCATTCGTGGTGGGACACGGTAGACGCGTTGTCTTCACGGGTTTATGGGCTGCTGGTCACGAGCCATCCCCAGGCTCGAGTGCAAATGGACCTGTACGCCACACACGCCAACTTCTGGCTGCGCCGGGTGGCTATATTGCACCAACTGGGCTACCGCGAGCGCACCGACGAGGGCCGGCTGTGGCGCTACTGCCTCGAGAGCGCCCAGGAACCAGAATTCTTCCTACGCAAAGCCATCGGTTGGGCCTTGCGCGAATATGCCAAGACGCAGCCCGATGCGGTGCTCGAGTTCGTGGAGGCGCACATGGGCGTGCTCTCGAGCCTGAGCGTGCGCGAAGCCCTCAAGCACCTGCGCCCTGCTGCGTCCAGAGCATCGACAAATTCTCGAGTGAAAGGTGTCGAACAGGTTTAAATTTTATAAGGGTTTGCCGAAATCCTGGGTCCAGTACACCCCGTAAGTGCTTCCCGCTTTATCGAAGCGGCCCATGCCGACCTCGGAAAACCCCGCACTCATCAGGTTCTGGCAGTGTCCGGGGCTGTCCACCCAGCCCTGTATGACAGCCTCAAGCGTACTCTGACCCGCTGCAATATTCTCACCTGCCGCACGGAAACTGTAGCCCTGCGCTTTCATGCGGTCCCACGGAGACACCCCCTCGAGCGTGTCGTGCGCGAAGTAATTGCGCTCGGCCATATCTTTGGAGTGCAGAAAAGCAGCCTGCTCGAGCTTGGAATTCCAGGTCAGCGCCGGAACTGCCGCATAGGAAGTCGTTCCACACATCCGCCCCTGTGCCCGCACTGCGTTGATGGCGGCCAGCATCTTCTGGGCGTCGTTCACGATGATGATAGGAGGTGGTGGCGGTGGGGCCGGAACAATCACGATTTGTGAAGTTCGCTCGAGGCCCGCGCCCGTGACTCTCAGCGTTAAGGTGGTCTGCGTGCTCACGCTCGAGGGGGGCGTATAGGTGACGTTATTTCCCGTGCTGCTCGAGAGCGAACCCACATTAGGGGTGAGGCTCCAGGTGAGTGCCGCGCTCGAGTTCGTTAAGGTGGCTTGAAACCCCTGGCTCGAGCCGCCTGCGGTCAGCGTGGTGCTGAGTGGGGTCAGGCTCAGGGTGGGTTGGGGCAGCGGGGCCGGAACCACGGGGGGCGGTTGAACTACAGGCGGCGGTTGAACCACAGGCGGGGGTGGTATGACAGGTGGAGGTGAAGGTGGAACGACTGGCGGCGGAGCGACTGGTGGCGGTGTGGGGTCTGGATTTGGGGTTGGAGGCGTGGGTTGGGGGTTAGGCGCTGGGCTGGGTATGGGGTCAGGTTTGGGGGTCGGGTCAGGTTTGGGGGGAGTCGTTGGATTCGGGTTTGGTCCAGGCAAAGGGGCGACTGGAGCTGCTGGCACAGGCTTTTCAACGGCTGGCTTCTCGAGCACGGGTTGCTCGGGCGTGGGTATCGAGGTGCAGCCCATCAGCCCGAGGCTCAGCACGGCGGTGAGAACGCAGGATTTCCTGAGCAGCTCGAGGGTCGGGTGGGGTACGGGAGTGTTTTTCATCTCGGTTGATTAAGAGTGTAACGCTTACCCATTGTGCGAGACGAGAAAAAAGACACTCGAGCGCACCCTACTAACGGGGGTACGCTCGAGGGTTTCAGCCCTCCGGTCTCTGCCCTGTGCCCTCCGCGTCTTGCCTCAACTGCCCCCAATCCGCTCGAGCACCTGCAAACTTGCGTCTAGCATCTTTATCCCGCCGGGGCCGTCGGCCAGGGCCAGGTGTCCGTCTGGGAGCGCGGTAATGTCCATCGGGTGGGTGAACTGCACCTTGCGCTCGAGCGTGCCCGACTTCAGATTGACCTGAAACACCATTCCAGAGCGGTCACTGAGGTAGGCGAAGTCGCCCTGCACCGCCAGCTTGTCCGGGTGGCCCTCGAGTTTGAGGCTGCGCTCGAGCGTACCCGATTCGCTCAGCCACAGCAGCTTGCCGCTGAGGTCCAACACCAAAATGCTCGAGTTCCAGCGGCCCAGCGCCACCGGAGCGCCGCCCAGTTGGAGGCGTTTTTTCACCTCGAGCGTGTCCGAGTTCAGCGCGATGAGCTGGCCCGCCGCGTGGTGCGTGACCCACACGGTCTTCTCGAGCGGGAGCACCGCGTCCATGTAGTCCGCCGTGGGCATCTGCGTCGCCACGCCGATGGCTCGAGTCTGGGTGTTGCCCTTCTCGAGCCGCACCAGTTCGCCGTTGGCCGCGCCTTTCATCCACAGCTTGCCGTTTTGTATCGAAAGTCCGGCCACGCTCGAGGGGGCTTGGAGGGTACTCAAAACCACGCCCCTGGCCACATCCACCACTAAAACCATGTGGTTCGCGCCGCAACTGATGTACACCTTGCTGCCCTCGGCTACCGCTTCGGTAAACCAGTAGTTTTTGGCCATCGGCGCGACTTTGACAGGGTGCATCTTGCCGTTTTTATCCATCACTACAACGGGATACTCGCCTTGCACGTTGCTGGCGAACACCAGATTGTCGCCGCTCGAGACCACCACGGCGGCGTCGGGGGCCACGTTGAAGGGCGCGGGTCTGGGGTCGGTTCTGAGCAGGGTCATCGCGCCCAGCGCCACTGCCACGCCGATGCCGACAGGGAGCCAGGGCAGGGGAGAGCGCCGCACCACCCGCCTCGAACTCGAGGGCTTGGAGGGACTGGAAGGCGAGCTTTGCGGCCCAGACGTGCTCGAGCGCGTGGGAATGACCCCACTCGAGGGCGTGGGGAGTGTGACGGTTCCCGACGCCTGAACCCGCGCCATGAAGCGCTCCTTGTGCCCCTCGAGCGGCTCGGTCTGTGCCGGAACGAAGTGCAGGCCCAGCAGCACTTTCTTCAGGTCCTCGAGTTCGGCTCTCAAGTCCGCGTCCTGCGCCAGAGCCGCCTCCACCTCGAGCGTCTCCACACTCGAGAGTTCGCTCAGCGCGTACAGCGGCAGCAGTTCCCCCATCTCCTCTCGAGACTTACCTGACGCGTCGTTCGTCATTCCCAATCACCCCCTTTGAGATGGATTTTCAACTTGTCCAGCGCGTACTTGAGTCGGCTCTTGACCGTGCCTACCGGAACATTCATCTCGAGCGAAATCTCTTCACGGCTCTGGCCTTTGTACACCGCTCGAGTCACCGTCTCGCGGTGCGCGGCGCTGAGTCGCTCGAGCGCGTCCGAGAGCGTCTTTCCCAGCTCGAGAAGTTCGGTGTGGCCCTGCGGTCCTTCGCGTTTACTAGCGATGGGAAGTAGGTTGCCTTCCTCATCCTCGAGCGACGTTGTGTTGAGCAGGGCGTTGCGGCGCTTGCGGAGGGTGTCGAGCGAGCGGTTTCGGACCATCGTCATGAAAAAAGCCGCGAAACTCGCCCGCTGTGGGTCAAAAAGATGGGGGCGCTCCCAGACCTTGAGAAAACAGTCCTGTACCACCTCTTCGGCGTCGGCAGGATGCCCCAGCACCCCCAGCGCCACGCCGTGCGCGGCCCGTGTATAGCGGTCGTAGAGCTGGCTCAGGGCGCTTTCGTCGCGCACGTTGAACGCGGCGATTAACTCGGCATCGGAAACGTCGGCCACGGGCATCGGGGTCAGTTTATCACTCCCCGCTCGAGCAGCCTCTTTAGGCAGCACTCCCGCTCGAGTGGGCATTGAAAACGGGGGAAGACTCAAACCGAGCAACATGTTTAAAGTACGCACTCGAGGCGGTAGGGGTTCAAATCTGCTCGAGTACGCCTGTCCTGACCGTTTGGCCTAAACTACCTGCATGGAATTTCGCAAACTACACGGCACACCGCTCACCGTCAGCGCCCTGGGATTCGGCGTGTGGACCGTCGGAACCACCTGGTGGGGCGTTAAAGAGGAAAGTGTGGGCATTCGCCTGCTCGAGCGCGCTTTTGAACGGGGCATCACCTTTTACGACACCGCTGATACCTACGCCAGCGGCGCTGCCGAAACCATCCTGCACAAAGCCCTCGGCCACGCTCGAGAGCAAATAGTCATCGCCACCAAGTTCGGCTACGACATCTACAACAACCCCGAGCGGCCCGGTCAGCAGGAGCGCCCGCACGACTGGACGCCCACGTACCTGCGTAGGGCGCTCGAGGGCAGCCTGAAGCGCTTGAACACCGATTACATCGACTACTACCAGCTTCACAACCCCCGACTTGAGGCCATCAGGCAAGACGACCTGTGGGCCGAACTCGAGCGCGCCAAAGACGAGGGTCTGATTCGGTCTTACGGCACCGCGCTGGGTCCGGCCCTCAACGAGCGCCAAATTGAGGAGGGCCTGGAAAGCATCAAACTTCGTCACGCGCCGCCGCAGATTATCTTCAATTTGCTCGAGCAGATTCTGGGTCAGGGGATTTTTCAGACCGCAAAGTGTGAGGACGTGAGCGTGCTGGTGCGCGTGCCGCACGCCTCGGGGCTGCTCGAGGGCTACATGAATGCGGACACCACCTTTGAGCCGGGCGACCACCGCAACTGGCGCATGACCACCAACGAGAAAAAGAAGGCGTGGCTCGAGGATGGACTCAAAAAAGTGCAGCAGCTTGAGGAGTTTCTGCTCGAGGGCCGCACGATGGGGCAGGCCGCGATTCAGTTTGCGCTGTACGAGCCGATGGTGGCCAGCGTGTTTCCCAACATCTACAGTGAGGTGGGACTCGAGGAGTACGTGGGTGCGTTCGACGCGAAAAAGCTCGAGCAGGCCGAGTATGACCGGGTGCAGGCGCTGTACGCGGAAAACTTTGGCCTCGAGACCAACTTGATTGGCGAGGTGGTCCGATGAGTCGGGATTCGGGAATGGGGAATGGGGAATCGATGGTCTCGAGCGAGCTTCCTCACGTCGAAACCGAAGCTGTCACGCCCTCGAGCGCCCCCAAGGCCCCCAAGCCCGCCGGACCCCCCGCCCGCCGTGGCCCGATGGTGGACCTCGACCCCAGCGGTCAGGTCAATCAGCGTGAGCCGGACCGCTCTCAGCGGCAATATCTCAACTACGCCTTCTACAAGCTCGACCCCACGTTCCGTCGCTTGCCCAGGCTCGAGCAGGACGAGCTGAAGCTCGAGTTTCGCAAAGCGGTGGATAAGTGGCTCGAGGCCCCTCCCGAGGCGGGCCGGATTTTGCGGACCTACAGCACCGTGGGTACTCGAGCGGACGCCGATTTCATGTTCTGGCGCATGGGCTTTAGTGTGGACGATTTCAATGCCGCGCAGGGTTTAATCAACCGCACCCGTCTGGGCGGCTACCTCAGCCAGCCGTTTAATATGGTGTCCATGCAAAAGCGCAGCCAATACGTGAACCGCATTGACGGCAGCGGTCACGGCCTCGAGCTGCTGCCGGGCGAAGGGAAGTATCTGTTCGTATACCCCTTCATCAAAACGCGGGCCTGGTACGACCTTTCGCCGCACGCTCGCCAGGGCATGATGGACGAGCACATCTACGCCAGCGGGCCGTTCAAGGGGGTGCGCCTGAACACCAGTTACAGCTACGGCATTGACGACCAGGAGTTCATCGTGGCCTTCGACTCGGATTTTCCGCAGGAATTTGTGGATTTGGTGGGACGCTTGCGCTACACCGAAGCCAGCTTGTACACCCTGCGCGACGTGCCGATGTTCACCTGCCTCAAGCGCACCGTAGATGAGATTTTGGACGACTTGGCTTGAGTAGAGCTGAACGAAAAGAGCGCACTCGAGGGTGCGCTCTTTTTTAGGGTGGATTCAGTAGGAGATGTCGCTCGAGCGCAGTACGATAGGATTCTTGGTGTCCAGAAGATTGTCAGGCTTTTCGAGATTGATAGCCCATAGTAAGCCCGTTCCCTGGTCGTCATCGTTATAAAGAGCGTTTATGTCCCGCACAAACTTTCCGTTGAGCAGGTAAGACCGCGATATCAAGGTGTTATTGGGCTGGCGCTCGAGAAGTTCTAAGCCGAGGGTAGGCACAATTTTACCCTTCTCAAGCGTTGCGATTTTAGTCATTAAAAGATAAAAGTGTTCGCTGTTTTTGGACAGCTTGAGTGTGATGGGTCTGGGTTGTACCTGAGTGTCACGCACATCGCCAGAAACCGGAAAGAAAACTCGGAAGGGACTAAAAGGGCCACCTGCTTGTGGACTCTCGAGCGTCCCAGAGTTCGCTTTCGGGGAATACGCTGGAGAGAAGAGTGCTCGTCCGATTACCCAGCGCTCGAGTGCCACTTGAATATTGACGAGGTTGGCCCTATCACCCAACTCGAGCTTCACGCCCGCGATGTTGAGCTTGGGATTCTTCAGACTTGAAACGGTGAGAGTCAGAGGAAAAGTTTCCAGGGCCTGCAAAAATTGACTGGTACTGATATAAAGCTTGTCACTGCGTTGAAAACGGGTCAACTCGAAGCTCGCAGGATATTGAGCACTCTCTTCATTTAACGTTTTGACCACAACGGGATTGGTCTGACCCGGAAAGAAAAGTTGGACCTGTGTGGCAAGACCAGTCTTTGCCTCGCGCTCGACACGCACTCCTTGACTTTTCAAGACTTCGAGTAGACTGTCTAGTTCGAGCCAGGATGTTCCTCTTATCGCACAAGGATTGGCTTTAAGAGTTCCAACCGACGTGTGCTCACACACCGGAACCGGGGCATCGAGCGTGAATTTCACCCCACTAGCGGTAGCGCTCAAACTCAAGAAAGCCATGATTCCCAACATTCCTGCGGCAACGGTCCATTTGTTCAAAATTGGCATAACATGCACCTCCCTCATCCCTCGAGAAACCACCCCAGCCGCTCCGAACTCGAGCAGCGCCCTTTCCACAGCCCGTTCCCTCGAGTCACCAAAAGCCAAAAATTCGTTGATGCGACCCTCGAGATTTCCCCGCAACTCCCGCACCACTCGAGCGCGTTTCTCGCCGTATAACCCTCGAGTGGCTTGCCGTATGTACCGCTCGAGCGCGTCGCCCTTCACGACCCCGCCTCCTTCTCCACAAACTTTTTCATCGCGCTATCGAAGGTGAGGTACTGCTTGCGCTTGGCCTCGAGCAACTTGCCGCCCTCTTTCGTCATCTGGTAGTAGCGCACCTTCGCGCCCCCGCGCGGCGGCGTGCGCTCCACGCTGCTCACGAAGCCCGCCGCCTCGAGCTTGTGCAGGGCGGGGTACAGGCTGCCCACGCTCACCGCAAACAGGCCATCCGTGCGGGCGTTGGTGGCCTTGCTGATTTCGAGGCCGTACATCTCACCCTCCTCGAGAATGCCCAGCAAAATCAGCTCGAGGTTGCCTTTGAGCAGGTTGGAATCCATCTTTACCTCCTTATCGTCTTTCGATACCTTTATACGCTATTGCGTTGCGATATGTCAAACTGTGCGCCCGAGTGCAAGTTTGGGTGTTGACAGTTTGCACCTCAGTCTCTATACTTCACTGCGCCTGGAGAGAGGCCCCGTTTGCTCGGGGTGTTAGCTCAGTCGGTAGAGCAAGCGGCTTTTAACCGCTGGGTCGTTGGTTCGAGTCCAACACGCCCCACCACTCTCGAGGTTATAGCCCCCGTCAATAGCGGGGGTTTTCTTTTTCTGTAAAACTCCCATCACCCTGCACCTCGAGCCAAAGTTCTAAAATGCCTCAGCCGGGCCCCACCTCACCCGCGAAAATTTGCCTAAAACCCTCATGACACCGACCCCCCAGCGCCACACCCTGAAACTCGAGGAAGGAACGCTCGAGTACCTGCTCGAGCGCAAGCTTCGCAAAACCATAGGTCTCCGAATCACCGCCGAGGGGCTGCTGGTCAGCGCTCCGGCCCGACTGCCGCTCTCGCAGCTCGAGGATTCCCTCCGCAGCAAACTCAGTTGGATTGAGCGCAAGCTGCGCCAGGTAGCGCTCCCCACCCTGCTTCCACACCAGATTCTGTATCTGGGTCGCGTTCTCGAGCCGAGTGTTGTGGCGGGCCTCGAGCAAGCTCGTCTGGTCGGCGACGTTCTCGAGCTGCCCGAGGGCGACCCCCAGACCCTCGAGCGCTGGTATCGGGTTCAGGCCAAAACGTATTTGAACCAGAAGGTGCGCGAGTGGGCCGCAGGGCGCTTCAAGCCCGCTCGAGTGAGCATCACCGGAGCAAAGGGTCGCTGGGGAAGCTGCTCGAGCGAGGGGAGGCTCAACTTCTCCTGGCGCGTGGTGCGCCTGAGTCCTGACCTGATTGACTACGTGGTTGTTCACGAACTCTGCCACCTCGAGCATATGGACCATTCAAAGCGTTTTTGGGCGGCGCTCGAGAGTGTGATGCCGGATTACCGAGCGCGTCATGAAGCCATTAAATCGCTGCCCATCGTTTGAGGAAAAGTTCGCTTAAGTTCACCAAAAAACCCCCTCCCGATTGTTCGGGAGGGGCTTGACCTGCACGCTCGAGCGCTCTCGATTTTCGACTCGAGCGAACCTACTACTCCGCAGCCGGGGCCGGGGCCGCGCCCATGCCCGCTCCGGCCTTGCGAAACGGGGATTCGGGCATCAGCGCCGTGACCAGCAAGGCCAGCAGCACCAGAATGAGAGCGAATTTATATAGAGAGGTCACGCTCTCGGTAGCGGCTTCCTTGAAGGCCACGCCCACTTTGTCCAGCGTGCTCGAGGTGCTGGCGAGGGTGGCAGTTTGCGCGGCGTCCAGGTTGGTTTTGAGGCGGCTCAATACCCCGGCGCGACCCTGTTCGCTCGAGAGCGCCACGGCGGGAACGTTCGCTAGACCCTGACGCAAACCTTCGGGCAGCTTGGGGTCGGTCTTGAGCGCCTCAAAAACCTGTGGATTGCCCGAGTTGATGGCGGTCTCGAGCGCTGTGTACTGGGTTTTGAAGCCGTTCACGATGCCGTTCTGCGCTTTGGCTTTGATGGTCTTGAGGTCGAAGGCGTTGTTAGAGCCGCCCTCTCCGCCGCTCGAGCCGCGTGCAAGCTGGCTGAACTGCGCTTGCTGCGCCGGGGGCAGGCTGGCTTTAATCACGTCGGTGCGCGCCGCCAGTGAGTGGCCCAGCGTGGTGGCGAACACCGAACCCAGCACCGCTACCCCGATGGTGGTGCCCATCGAGCGGGCGAAGGTGACGAGGGCAGTGGCTCCACCGATGTCTCGAGGCTGAACCGCGTTTTGCACCGCCAGGGTGAACAAGGGAATGCTGGGACCGAGGCCGATGCCGACCAAGAACATCTTCCAGCCCACGTCGAACTGGGTGGTGTTGGTGGTGAGGGTGAATCCCATCAGCGCAAAGCCCAGCAGCAGCACGCCCATCGCGGGCAAGATGATGGGTTTGACCCTGCCGATGCGCGAGGCGATTTGACCGCTGAAGACGTTGCCGAGTACCAGCCCGAAGGTCAGTGGCAGGGTGGTCAGGCCCGAGCTGGTGGCCGACAAGCCCACCACGTTGACCATGAAAAAGGGCAGAAACACGATGGCGGCCAGAAACGCCGAACCGGCCACGAACGCTGCCGCCGTGCCCCAGGCGAAGGGGCGATTTTTGAACAGCCGAATGTTGACCAACGGCTCTTTGACCCGGCGCTCGACCCGCACGAAGGACACGAAGCCGATGATGCTCAGCGCGAACATGCCCAGAATCTGCCACGAGGTCCACAGGAAGCCGCTATCACCGGGGTTGACCGTGTTTTTACCCAAGGATAAGGCCACCAGCAGCGGAATGCTGCCCAGGAAGAGCAGCAGCACCCCGGCCCAGTCGAGCACCGGACGGGCGTTGCCCCAGTCGCGCTTCAGGGCGGGCATCATCCGCACAATAAAGGCGATGGCAATCGCGCCCAGAGGCACGTTCACAAAAAATATCCAGTGCCACGACAAATGGTCGGTGAGGTAGCCGCCGACCAGCGGACCCACGATGCTCGAGATGCCGAACATCATGCCAAAAAGACCGCTGAAGCGGGCGCGCTGCGCTGGCTCGAAGATGTCGGCGATGGTGCTGAGCGCTACAGTGAACAGCGCCGCCGACCCCAGGCCCTGCACCCCCCTCGAGAGCACCAGTTGAATGCCGTCCTGCGACAGTCCGCACAGCACCGACCCCAGCAGGAACACGCCCACGCCGCTCAGAAACATGCTTTTGCGCCCGTACAAATCCGAGAGCTTGCCCCATACCGGCACCATCACCGTGCTCGAGAGCAAATAAATGGTGGTGAGCCAGGGGTAAAGCGAGTTGGAGATGTCGAGGTCTTTTTGAATGATGGGCGCGGCGGTGGCCACGATAGTTTGGTCGAGCGCGGCCAGGAACACGCCCAGCATCAGCCCGATGACGGTGAAGGTGGTTTGCTGTTGGCTGAGCTTGACCAGCGGTGCGCCGTAAGCAGGAGGTGCGCCAGCGGCTCCTGCTCGAGCGGCACTAGGCGACACCGCGTCCACGGCGGCCACGTCTGACATGCGGTTGGGTAGGTTGGAATTGGGTCGGGCGGGTTCGGTCATGGTTGGTTCTCCTCGAGTGATTGCTTAATATGGGGTGTTTCAACAGGCGTTTTTTCAGGAGGAGAGTTTTCAAACACACAGGAGTCCATTTCTTTTGAATGGGTCAACTTGGGCACCTCGACGTGCATCATGGCCTCGAGCAAGCGCTCTAAACCGTGGGTAAAGGTCTCCACCTCGCCCCGCTCGAGACCCGCCAGGGCGCGCCCCACGATGCCGCTCATGGTGGCGCGCGTTCCCTCGAGCACCCCCTGACCCTTTTCGGTGATGAGCAAGCGGGTGCGCCGCGAGTCCACCGGGTCCAGGCTGCGGCTGATGAGTTCGAGTTGGCTGAGTTCCTCGAGCATTCTCGAAATGTGACTGGGCGCAATCATCATGCTCAGCGCCAGTTGGCGTGGGTAGATGGCTCCTCCTTCGATGCGCTCGAGCACCACAAAGTGCTTGAACTCGACGCCGTGTTCGCGCTCGAGCATGGGTGCGACGTGGTTTTTCATCACTTGACCAGCCTTCCACATCGCCGCCATCACGCGGGCGCTGTGGTTGGAAGGGTCGGGCGTAGAG